>JACCEC011351351.1_pt1 | contig 10146 bp, 10 predicted proteins | sample 7450121 | NCBI WGS metagenome assembly JACCEC01 (sample SAMN15323455, study PRJNA562643) | freshwater metagenome | isolation source: river surface water | place: USA:Blue River Watershed | collected 2017-08-18 | reverse complement strand
CAGCGGCACAGCGGGATCTGGTTCATGATGGCCGCGCCATCGACCAGCCAGCCGATCACGCCCACATCGGCCCAGTTGAGCGTGGGGTAGTTGAAGATCGAGCTGTACTTGGCCTTGCCGGTGTGCAGGGCGTCCAGCATCTGGTCGCGGCTGGTGCCCAGGGTTTCGGCCGCGCTGTACAGGTACAGACCGTGGCCGCCTTCGTCTTGCACCTTGGCGATCAGGATGGCCTTGCGCTTGAGGCTGGGGGCGCGGCTGATCCAGTTGCCCTCGGGCAGCATGCCGACGATTTCGCTGTGGGCGTGCTGGCTGATCTGGCGCACCAGGGTCTTGCGGTAGGCCTCGGGCATCCACTCGCGTGGCTCGATGCGGCCGTCGGCGTCGATGCGGGCGTCGAACTGGGCCTGCAGCGCCTGCTCGCTGGCGCTGGCTTCCTTGGGCACGGCCTTGAGGCCGGCAGACTTGGCGTCGTCCTGGTCGGACACACTGAAGGATTGGGTGTACATGGGCTTCTCCTGCGCGGTTTGGCGCGCGTGAGAAGCGAGTATATCGATTAACCGACCGATCGGTCGGTTAATTTTGGAGCCGGCTGCTCAGGACTTTCCCTGAGCCCTTGCCCGCAGGGCTCAGGCGCCGCCAGCCTCGACCTGCCAGCCCTTGCCATGGCCCCGGGCCAGGGCCGGTCCGACCACGGCCAGCGCCGCGCGCAGCTGCTCGGCCAAGGTGTAGGGCGGGTTGATGACGAACATGCCGCTGGCCGACAGGCCGGTGTCGCCCTCCGCGCCCTTGCCAATCGCCAGCGTGGCGTTCAGCCAGCTGCGGCCGGCCTGGTTGGCCAGGGTCTTGAGGCGGCGCGGCAGCTCGTGCGCCTCGGGCCGCGGGATGATGGGGTACCAGACCAGGTAGGTGCCCGTGGGAAAGCGCTTGAGGCTGTCCTGGATCACGTTGGCCACCTTGGCGTAGTCGGACTTGATCTCGTAGCTCGGGTCGATCAGCACCATCGCGCGCTTGGAGCCGCTGGCCGAGGCCGGCGGCGGCAGCAGCTTGCGCAGGGCCTCGAAGCCGTCTTCGCGGCTGACCTGGACGGTGCGCCCGAGTTCAAGCTGGCCCACATTGCCGGCCAGGGCCTGGATGTCGGTGGGGTGCAGCTCGAAGAGCTTGAGCCGGTCGCGTGCCTCGTGGCGCAGCCGCTGCGCCATCAAAAAGGGCGAGCCTGGATAAACGCGGGCCTCGCCGTTGGGGTTGAAGTGCGCGACCTGCTCCAGGTAGTCCTGCACCGGCTCGGGCAGGTCTTCGCGCTCGGCCACAGCTTCGAGCAGCTTGAACAGCCCCTCTTCGGCCTCGGCGCCTTTTTGTGCGTAGTCGCCGTCCAGGCGGTACAGGCCGGCACCCGCGTGGGTGTCGATCAGGGTGAGGCCCGCCTCCTTTTGCTGCAGATGGCGCAGCGTGGCCAGCAGCGTGATGTGCTTGAGGACGTCGGCGTGGTTGCCGGCGTGAAAGGCGTGGCGGTAACTGAACATAGGGGACCGATGGTAACCCCCGGCGCCATGGCCGGGCCGGGCGGATTCGCCAAGTCCTTGATTTTTCGTATAATCGAAGGCTTCGCAGCGATTTTGTGGCTCCGCGGCGAAGACCCCTTCCCACCTAAGAGGCTCCCGAAAGAGGAGCACCGACCGTGGAAAAGAGCCCGCCAAACCCCTTTTTCGAAAGAAAAAACATGTCTACATTCAGCGCCAAACCCGCTGAGGTCGTGCATGAGTGGTTTGTGATTGACGCGACCGACAAGGTCCTCGGACGGGTAGCCAGCGAAGTTGCCCTCCGTCTGCGCGGCAAACACAAGGCCATTTACACGCCTCACGTCGACACCGGTGATTTCATCGTGGTCATCAACGCCTCCAAGCTCAAAGTGACCGGTACCAAGTCCCTGGACAAGAAGTACTACCGTCATTCGGGCTTCCCCGGTGGCATTTACGAAACCAACTTCCGCGACCTGCAAGCCAAGCATCCTGGCCGTGCGCTCGAGAAGGCCGTCAAGGGCATGCTGCCCAAGGGTCCTCTGGGCTACGCCATGATCAAGAAGCTCAAGGTGTACGGTGGCGGTGAGCACCCGCACACCGCGCAGCAGCCCAAGGCTCTGGAAATCTGAGGAGCGGACACATGATTGGTGAATGGAACAATGGCACCGGCCGTCGCAAATCGAGCGTCGCCCGTGTGTTTCTGAAAAAAGGCTCCGGCAAGATCACGGTGAATGGCAAGGACATCACGGCCTACTTCGGTCGCGAAACCTCCATCATGATCGCCAAGCAACCCCTGGTGCTGACCAACAACGTCGAAACTTTCGACATCCAGGTCAACGTCCACGGTGGTGGTGAATCCGGCCAGGCCGGCGCCACCCGCCACGGCATCACGCGTGCCCTGATCGACTACGACGCATCGCTCAAGCCCGCGCTGAGCGCCGCCGGCTTCGTGACCCGCGACGCCCGTGAAGTCGAGCGTAAAAAGGTCGGTCTGCACTCCGCCCGCCGTCGCAAGCAGTTCTCCAAGCGTTGATCCGCTGTTCTGCTTCACGCCAAAGCCGCCCGGTTCGCCGGGCGGCTTTTTTCTTGGGCCCATGCTGCCCGCAAACCCACAGTCCCAGTGGCGTTATGCGGGCCGTGTGGTCGCGAATAACCCACTGCGGCGCTATACTATTTCCCCATCACCGGAGATTCCCATGAGCGCTGTTGCCGAAAACATCCAGACCGAAATGCCCGCCCCCATCGTCTTCACCGACAGCGCGGCGGCCAAGGTGGCGGACCTGATCGCCGAAGAAGGCAACCCGGACCTGAAACTGCGCGTGTTCGTGCAGGGCGGCGGTTGCTCGGGCTTCCAGTACGGCTTCACCTTCGACGAAATCGTCAACGAAGACGACACCACCATGACCAAAAATGGCGTGTCGCTGCTGATCGACGCCATGAGCTACCAATACCTGGTCGGCGCCGAAATCGACTACAAGGAAGACCTGCAGGGTGCGCAGTTCGTGATCAAAAACCCGAATGCCACCACCACCTGCGGCTGCGGTTCCTCGTTCTCGGTCTGAAGCTTCGCGGCCCACAGGCCGCTTTTCTCAGCGGGGGTAAATGGCCCCCAGCACACGGGCGCCTTGGGCGCCCGTGACGCTTGGCAGGCTGGCCGGCTCGCGGCGCAGGCACTTGAAGGCCAGCCAGGCGAAGGCCGCGGCCTCGACCTGCAGCGGCGGCAAGCCGCACTCCCCACTGTCCACCACCGCGACGCGCGGCAGGCCCGTGCGCAGCCCGGCCATGAGTGCGCCATTGAACGCGCCGCCGCCGCACACGATCAGGGCCTGTGCATCGGACGCGTGCGCGCGCACATCGCGCACGCAGGCCTCGGCCGTGAAGCGGGTCAGCGTGGCTTGCACATCGGCGGGTGCTGCGCTGTCAAAGCCCTGCAGCCGGGCCTGCAGCCAGGGCGGGTTGAAGAGGTCGCGCCCCGTGCTTTTGGGGGGCGGCTGGCGCAGGTAGTCTTCTTGCAGCAGGCGCTCGAGGAGCGCGGGCAGCACCTGACCGCTGCGCGCCCAGGCCCCGTCCTGGTCAAAGGGTTGGCCGGTGTGCCGCTGGCACCAGTGGTCGATCAGTGCATTGCCAGGGCCGCAGTCCCAGCCGCGCACGGCTGCGCCCGGGTGCAACACGCTGAGGTTGGAGATGCCGCCGATGTTGAGCACCGCCACGGTGGCGTCGCTGCGGCCGAAAACCCCCTGGTGAAAGGCGGGCACCAGCGGCGCGCCCTGGCCGCCGGCCGCGAGGTCGCGCGTGCGCAGGTCGGCCACCACGTCGATGCCCGTGAGCTCGGCCAGCAAGGCCGGGTTGTTGAGTTGCAGCGTGTAGCCTGTGCCGTCGTGCAGTTGCGGCTGGTGGCGCACGGTCTGGCCGTGGGCGCCGATGGCCGCGATGTCCTGTGGACTCAGGGCTGAAGCCTTCAGCAATTGCCGCACCACCAGGGCGTAGCGGCGGGCGAGTGCATTGGCCGCGAGCGCCGCACGGTGCAGTTCGTTGTCGCCGGGCGTGTTGAGGGCCAGCAGGGCTTCGCGCAGCGGGGCCTCGAATGGGCAAAAGGCGTGGTGCTCGACGCGGATCTGGCCCGCCTCGGTCAGGCTGGCCAGCACGCCGTCCACCCCGTCCAGCGAGGTGCCCGACATCAGGCCGATGAAGCGTTGGGAGGCGGACATGGCCGGCCGCGCAGGCGGGCCTTACTGCGCGATGCCGTCGCGCATCTGGCCCGCTGCGGCGAGCTGCAGCCGGGCCGTCTGGGCTTGCTGCACGAACGCATGGCGGGCGCCCGCGCTGATCGGCGTGGCTTGCGCTTGCTGGATGATGCGTTGCGGGTCGGTGTAGGCGCCGTTGACGTGGAATTCGAAGTGCAGGTGGGGGCCGGTCGACCAGCCGGTGGAGCCGACGGCACCGATCACCTGGCCCTGCGTCACGGTCTGTCCCTTGCGCACCTGGATGCGGCTCAGGTGGGCATAGAGCGTGGTGTGGCTGGCCGTGTGGCGCACGACCACCACGTTGCCGTAACCGTTTTGCGTGCCCGCAAACTCCACCACGCCATCGCCCACGGTGTAGGCGGGGGTGCCTGTGGGCGCGGCATAGTCGATGCCGCGGTGGACGTGTTGTGTCTGAAAAATCGGGTGCAGCCGCGTGCCCAGGCCACTGGTCTTGCGCGAGTAGGCCACCGGCGCGGCCAGGTAGGCGCGGCGCAGGCTCTTGCCGTCGAGCGCGTAGTAGCCGCCCTTTTGGCCGGGCTCCTGGAACCAGACGGCCTCGTAGGTCTTGTCGCCATTTTCGAATTGCGCGCTGAGCACTTTGCCGGTGCGCACCGGCTCGCCGTCGGCCTCGAGCACCTCGTAGACCACGCCAAAGCGCGCCCCCTTGCGCAGGGTGCGGTGGAAGTCGATCTGGCTCGAGAAGATGTCGGTGAGCTGGCTGACGATGGCATCGGGCAGGCGTGCCTCGTCGGAGGCGGCATACAGCGAACTGGCGACGGTGCCGCCCGAGAGGCGAATGCTGGCCTGCATGGGCGCGGTTTGCAGTCGGGCGCTCAGGCCCTGCTCGTCGCGGCGCAGGACCAGGCGCTGGAACTGGCTGTCGTTTTCACTGCGCAGCCAGCGCACCGTGAGTTGGCTCAGCTGCTGGCGGTCGGTGACTTCGGCGCTGACCGAGCGGCCCGAACGCGCGAGCGCGTCGCGCACCAGCGGGTCCTTGCGCATGAAGCGCGCGGCCTCGGGGTCGACCACGCCCAGGCGGCGCAGCAGGCCCTCGGGCGTGTCGGCGCTGCGCGTGGTCTCGCTGCGCAGCAGCTTGAGGTCGTGCAGGTCCAGCGCCTCGGCCTGGGCTGGCAGGCTGGGCACGGTGACGGGCTCGCTCAGCGTCGAGACCGGCAGGTCGGCCACATCGGGGCCGAGCGAGGCGACGGCAAAGGCGCCGCCGGCGATCGCGAGCAAGCCGCCGCCCAGCAGGGCGCCGAGGCTGCGCGAATGGCGAGCGAGGAAGGCCGCGATCGGCTGCAGGCGGGCGGCCAGCGGGTGCGGGCCGTCGAGCCAGAGCAACGCGCGCTGCAGTGCCAGCAGCACCCGCCCGGCCTGCTGGGCCAGCACATGCAGCAGCCGCACAGCGGCATGTCCGACGAGGGCTTTCGTTGAGTTGAACAAATTCATCGGCTGAACTAGAGGGCGGCCTGAAATCGTCAGGCCACCGGGATTCGGAACAGGCGCCACTAAAATGGGCGCGCAAAACCCAGCCATTGTACCGCCGCAGCCCGGCCGGATTCCAGAAAAAACCCTTATGAATCAAGCGCTTGTTACAAAGTTCCCGGTCACGGACAAGACCCGTGCCGCCCTGGAAGTCACTTTGCGCGGCTGTGAGGAGCTGATTCCGCAGGAAGACTGGCTGCACAAGCTGGCCAAGTCGGAGGCCACCGGGGTGCCGCTGCGCATCAAGCTGGGCCTGGACCCGACCGCGCCCGACATCCACATCGGCCACACGGTGGTGCTCAACAAGATGCGCCAGCTGCAGGACCTGGGCCACCAGGTGATCTTTTTGATCGGCGACTTCACCAGCCTGATCGGCGACCCCTCGGGCCGCAACAGCACGCGCCCGCCGCTCACGCCCGAGCAGATCAAGCTGAACGCCGAGACCTACTACAAGCAGGCCAGCCTGGTGCTCGACCCCGCCAAAACCGAGATCCGCTACAACAGCGAGTGGTCGCTGCCCCTGGGCTCGATGGGCATGATCCAGCTGGCGGCCAAGTACACCGTGGCGCGCATGATGGAGCGCAACGACTTCCATGACCGCTTCAAGGCCGGCACGCCGATCAGCGTGCACGAGTTCCTCTACCCGCTGATGCAGGGCTACGACTCGGTCGCTTTGAAGAGTGATCTGGAGCTGGGCGGCACCGACCAGAAATTCAACTTGCTGATGGGCCGCCATCTGCAGGCCGAATACGGCCAGGAGCCGCAGTGCATCCTGACCATGCCCTTGCTCGAAGGCCTGGACGGCGTGGACAAGATGTCCAAGTCCAAGAACAACTACATCGGCATCACCGAAGACGCCAACACGATGTTCGCCAAGGTGCTGAGCATCTCCGACACGCTGATGTGGCGCTGGTACACGCTGCTGTCCTTCAAGTCGATGGCCGAGATCGAGGCGCTCAAGAAGGAAGTCGAAGGCGGGCGCAATCCCAAGGACGCCAAGGTCATGCTGGCCAAGGAGATCACGGCGCGCTTTCACAGTGCAGCGGCGGCCGAGGCGGCCGAGCAAGACTTCATCCACCGCAGCAAGGGCGGTGTGCCCGACGAGATTCCCGAAGTGTCTTTGTCGGGTGCGCCCCTGGGCATCGCCGCGCTGCTCAAGGCCGCCGGCCTGGCGCCTTCGTCGAGCGAAGCCAACCGCCTGATCGACGGTGGCGGTGTGCGCATCGACGGCGCCGTGGTCAGCGACAAGGGCCTCAAGGTGTCGGCCGGCACCTGCGTGGTCCAGGTCGGCAAACGCAAGTTCGCCCGGGTCACGCTCGCCTGAGGCGCTTGCCCCGGCGCCCATGCGCCGGGCGTATGCTGAGCGCATGAACGCCGCTTCCCCCTGGCTCACCCCCAAGCGCCTGCTGGCCGCTTCGGTGGGCGTCGCGCTCGTCACCATCGGCCTCAAGACCGGCGCCTGGTGGCTCACCGACTCGGTGGGCCTGCTGTCGGACGCGATGGAGTCGCTGGTCAACCTGGCCAGCGCCATGTTCGGCCTGCTCATGGTCACGGTGGCCGAAGCGCCGCCCGACGAAGACCACCCCTACGGGCACCACAAGGCCGAGTATTTCTCTTCGGGCTTCGAGGGCATCCTCATCATCGTCGCGGGCCTGGGCATCCTGTGGGCGGCGGGGCAGCGCGTGTTCGATCCGCAGCCGCTCGAGCAGGTGGGGCTGGGTCTGGTGCTGTCGGTGCTGAGCTCGGTGCTCAACGGCGTGTTGGCCTGGGTCATGTTCCGCGCTGCGCGCACGCACCGCTCGCTCGCGCTCGAGGCCGACGCGCGCCACCTGGTCACCGACGTCTGGACCTCGGTGGGCGTGGTGATCGGCATCGCGCTGGTCCACTTCACGGGTTGGCTCTGGCTCGACGCGGTCGTGGCCATGGCGGTGGCGCTCAACATCCTCAAGGAAGGCGCGCACCTGGTCTGGCGCTCGTCGCAGGGCCTCATGGACGAGGCCGTCGAAGCCGAGGTGCAGCACGACATCCAGCGGGTGCTGGCCAGCTTCGTCTACGACATCGACGGCCAGCCGGTCGTGCGTTTCGACCATGTGGTCAGCCGCCAGGCGGGCCAGCGCCGTTTCGTGGATTTGCACATGCACATGCCGGCCAACTGGTCGCTCGGCCATGCGGCCGATCTGCGCAACCGCGTCGAGCGTGCGCTGATGGACGCGGTACCGGGCCTGCGCGCCACCATCCAGCTCTTGCCCAGTGACGTGGAAGCGCACTTCGACGATCCGAAGGGTGTGGCGTGATCGCGGTCTTGCAGCGCGTCAGCGAAGCCAGCGTGCGGGTCGAGGGCCAGGTCATCGGCCAGATCGGGCAGGGCCTGCTGGTGCTGCTGTGCGCCGAGCACGGCGACACCGACGCCCTGGCCGACAAGCTCTTGGCCAAGATGTTGAAATTGCGCATCTTTGCCGACGAGGCCGGCAAGATGAACCGCAGCGTGCAGGATGTGGGCGGCGGCCTGCTGGTGGTGAGCCAGTTCACCCTGGCCGCCGATGTGGCCGGGGGCAACCGGCCCAGCTTCACGCAGGCGGCCAAGCCCGAGGAAGGACGGCGCTTGTACGAACACTTTGTGGCGCAGGCGCGCGCCGCGCACCCCGTGGTGCAGACTGGCCAGTTCGCGGCCGACATGCAGGTGGCGCTGGTCAACGACGGCCCGGTCACGATCCCCATCCGCATGACGGCCTGAACCGGGGTGCCACCGATAATCGGGGCATGACTTCCCCTTCTGCGTCTTCAGACCGCTTCGACCGCCTGCCCCTTTCGCCCGCCGCACTCGAGAACCTCGTGCAGCTGGGCTACACCCAGATGACCCCGATCCAGGCGGCGAGCCTGCCGATCAGCCTGGCGGGCCACGATGTGATCGCCCAGGCCAGCACCGGCAGCGGCAAGACCGCCGCCTTTGGCCTGCCCCTGGTCGAGCGTCTGCAAAACGCTCCGGGCGGCGCGGTGCAGGCCGTGGTGCTGTGCCCCACGCGTGAGCTGGCCGACCAGGTCACGCAGGAAATCCGCCGTCTGGCACGCGCGCGGCCCAATGTGAAAGTGGTGACCCTGTGTGGTGGCGTGGCCCTGCGCGGCCAGGTGCAAAGCCTGGAGCACGGTGCCGACATCGTGGTCGGCACGCCCGGCCGCATCCTGGACCACCTCGAGCGCGGGTCGCTGGGCCTGTCGGCGGTGAACACGCTGGTGCTCGACGAGGCCGACCGCATGCTCGACATGGGCTTTTTCGACGACATCGCCAAGGTGGTGCGTCAATGCGCCAAAGACCGCCAGACCTTGCTGTTTTCGGCCACCTACCCCGAAGGCATTGCCCAGCTGGCGGCGCAGTTCATGCGTGCGCCGCAAACGGTGAAGGTCGAGGCGTTGCACAGCGCGCACAAGATCCGCCAGATTTTTGTCGAGGTGGGTGAGACCGAGCGCCTGCACGCGGTCTCGCAACTGCTCGCGCATTTCCGGCCCGAGCGCACGCTGGCGTTTTGCAACACCAAGCAGCAATGCCGCGACCTGGTCGAGGTGCTGCAGGCGCAGGGCCATGTGGCGCTGGCGCTGTATGGTGAGCTGGAGCAGCGCGAGCGCGACCAGGTGCTGGTGCAGTTTGCCAACCAGAGCGCCAGCGTGCTGGTGGCCACCGACGTGGCCGCACGCGGCCTGGACATCGCGCAGCTGGCGCTGGTGATCAACGTGGACGTGACGCCTGACGCCGAGGTGCATGTGCACCGCATCGGCCGCACCGGCCGGGCCGGTGCCACGGGCCTGGCCATCCACCTGGCCAGCCTGGACGAGATGGGCGCGGTCGGCCGCATCGAGCTGCGGCAGGGCGAATCGCGCTGGCATGCCCTGGAGGAATTGAAGGACGCCGGGGGCGGCCCCTTGCAGGCGCCCATGCGCACGCTGCAGATCGCCGGCGGCCGCAAGGCCAAGATCCGCGCCGGCGACGTGCTGGGCGCTCTGACCGCGGACCTGGGTTTCACCCGCGAACAGGTCGGCAAGATCAACGTGAACGATTTTTCGACCTACGTGGCGATCTCGCGCGAGGTGGCCGAGCAGGCGCTGCGCAAGCTGGCCAGCGGCCGCATCAAGGGCAAGGGCGTGAAGGTGCGCATGCTGGACCTGGGCAGCAGCGCCGGGGACTTCTGATGGACAGCACGGCCCTGGTGATCGGCCAAGGTGGCCTGGGCTCGGCCCTGGCCGCCGCCTTGCAGCCGCAGCACACACAGGTGCTCAGCCTGGGCCGGGGCACGGCGCCCGCCCTGGACTATGCGGACGAGCAGACCCTGGCCGATGCCGCTGCATGGACGGCGGCGCAATGCGCCCAAGCGCCGCTGCGCCTGCTGGTGGTGGCGACCGGTTTTCTG
>JACCEC010047089.1_pt1 | contig 10147 bp, 12 predicted proteins | sample 7450121 | NCBI WGS metagenome assembly JACCEC01 (sample SAMN15323455, study PRJNA562643) | freshwater metagenome | isolation source: river surface water | place: USA:Blue River Watershed | collected 2017-08-18 | reverse complement strand
GACCTTTTTTGGGTTTGGGGACGTTTTTAAATAAGGAAAAAACAAGAAAAAATATAAACGAATATTTTATTTAAATGACCTTTTTTATGGGTTTGGGGGGTTATTTAAAATAAAATACTTGTTAATTTATTAACATTTCATACAGCAACTTTTAAAAATAAAGCGTGCCTCCCGAATTTTATAATATAATTTTATATAGGATAAGAAAAATATTCAATAAAATTATATTAAAATTCTTACTTAAAGCTACCTACAGCAACTTCTATAAGTTTTTACCGCATTAAAAAATAAATGTGTAGCTTGTTATTGTTTTTTGGGAATTAAAAATTCCTAATCCGTTTTTTTTCTAAAAAGATAGAAAAAAAATATTTTTAAGATATAGAAAGATAAAGAAAGAAAAAATGGATATGACACAACAACCTCCCAAAGCTCTTATTTCATTCATTGTTATTTGGTCACTTCTCGGTGTAATTGCATTCTTTACATCACTTATTTGTTTCGGTTTCCGTTCATCATCACTTGACCAAAAAGTGTTAGGATTATTAGTTGCTATTGTTTTAGGACCTTTCTATTGGCTCTATTTCTATTTTGCTAAAGATTATTGTCGCAGAAAATAAATCTTCTAACTTTCCAAAACTAATATTTTATAAAAATAATTTATTTTTTATAAAATTGCATAAAACAAATACAAAAAGAAATCTAAAGGAAATCTTCTGAATTCTCAAAATTCTCATAATTATTAACAGTTTCATCATCATCACCATCCTCATCCTCATCATCATTATTTAATAATGTCTCTTCAATCATATCAATTCTATCTTCATGATTACTTTGGGTTGCTTCAAATGATTCAAAATTTAATTTCATATTACCCATTTCTTCTTCAATATTCTTGATTTTTGTCATAATTCTATCATAAAAGAATGGGAAAGGAGATGTTATAGAATTAGATGTTGTTGTTGCTTCTCCTTCAACACATCCATTTGATGTTTTCATATTTAGAACTAACATTTCTAATTCCATCATTTTCTCTTTCAACTCTTTAATCTCTATCTTCAATAATGTATTCTCAAATTCATAATCCGTTGTAACCGAATAAGGTGTAAAATAATTATCAATCGTTGGCTGTCTCATTTCTTTACCCTTCAAACTCATCATCAAATTTTTAACTGAATTTGACGGTTCACCACCTTCATACACATATTCATATGTATTATCATTATCATCTCCTTCTCCTTCCAAATTACTTGGAATATCAAAATCTTCTAATGTTAGATAACGTTCCTCCATAATAGAATTTGAATTTGAAGCTGATGCAGTTGACGGAACAATCTGCATTGAAATCTTCGGTTGTTCTCCATTATCACTATTTTCCATTTTGTTATCTTTTTTTTTACTTTCTTTTTTATTTTAAATTTTTTTTAAGTTGAAATTTCTGTTTTATTTTCCTGTTCCTGTTCCTGTTCCTGTTCCTGTTCTTAAAATTCCATTTAATTGAATATAAAGAAAAATATATTAAAAAATATAAATTTAAAAATGGAATCAATTTCAGAATCATCAATAACAACATCAAATTCGGTGTCTAATACATCACCAACTTTCTTTGATGCAATGATGCAAGAAGATAATTTTACTTTGACAGATAATGGTGCATTAACACATATATCATCGATGAATGGTTTAGTGGATTTATTTTATAAGTCAGTGAGAAAGGTTGATGATAATGTTTTAGAGGTATTATTTAATGATGCTTATAATGAGTCATCTTTATTAACAGCAAAGATGATAGCTTATATAAGGGATATTAGGGGAGGAAAGGGTGAAAGAGAAATAGCTAAAAAATTATTGAAGTTATTATCGGTTAGAAATGGTGGATTATTGGAAAGGAATTTAATACATTATATTGGTGAATATGGAAGATGGGATGATGGGGTATGTTTAGAGGATGATAAGAAAGCTTTTGGTTGTTATTTGGATTTGTTGAAAGAACAATTGATGAAAGATAGGGAATGTTTAGAGAGGGATGGTGAGAATGCAAAGATATCATTATGTGCTAAGTGGATACCATCGGAGGGAAAATCAGTTGATAACAAGATTCATATTTTCAGTAGATTAGCGAAGAAGATGGGAATATCAAAGATGGATTTAAGGAAACAGTATATTTCCCCATTAAGAAATCATTTGAATTTGGTAGAAACGAATATGATGAGAGGTGAATATGAAAAAATTAATTATTCACATGTTCCATCACGTTGTATGTTGATTCATGGAAAAGAGACAAATAAGAGGAGAGAGAAGAATGCATTTAGAAGAAATGATGAGACAAGATTTGTGGAATATGTTGAAAAATTGGCAACAGGTGAGACAAAGGTTAATGCTTCTACATTGTATCCACATGAGATTGTTGAGAGATATTATAATGGAAATTCATTAATGGTAAATACATCGGATAGTTTAGTTGAAGCTCAATGGAATGAGATGAATGAGAAAATGAAGGGTGTTGGTAAGTTAGGAAAGACATTAGTATTATCGGATGTTTCAGGATCTATGAGTGGACAACCCATGTTAATTTCAGTTGCATTGGGTATTTTGATAAGTACAAATATAGAACATGAAGCATTCCGTGATAATATAATAACATTCCATGAGTCACCAAGTTTTTATCATGTTACGGGTGAAACATTATATGATAAGATAAATTCAATAATAAGAGCTCCATGGGGTGGAAATACTGATTTCAATAAAGTATTTACAACAATACTTGAGAGAGCTAAAAAATATAAGTTGAATGAAGTTGATATGCCTGAGAGGGTAATTGTTATAAGTGATATGCAATTTGATGTTGCATGTGGTAATGCTAAGACTAATTTCCAATCAGTGGATGATATGTATCAGAGATATGGATATAAACGTCCTCAGATAGTATTTTGGAATGTGAATGGTAAATCGAGAGATGTTCCGGTTACAGCTAATATGGCAGATACAGCTTTAATATCTGGATTTTCAGTAGATATTTTGAAAGCTGTATTGGATGGAACAGGAATGACACCAAAAGATGTGATGTTGAGAGCTATTATGAATAGTAGATATGATTTAATAGTTTAGAAGAAATTGACATTACGGAAATCGCGGATTTTTTTGAAATAAGATTGGAGAGTGGGATTAAGAGTTAATAATTCGCGAACCATTTCATCCCATTTATTGTAATTTTCATAATATTGTTTAACGAGATTTGGGGATTTATCGAGAATAGGTTCGAAAGGTTTAAGGATTTGGAAATAATGAATTTTGCATATATTTTCATCAATTCTTTTGTTGAGGTCATTGCCATTACAAGCGAAATGGAATTCAATCATTTTTTTGGACCAATTGGGATAAATGGAATAAAAGAGAACTACTTCATCGATACCGCGACAGAAATAATAGTCTTTGAAAATGGAATTATAATTATTGATAAGATAGAGGGATTTTTTGAAATAGAATGGTTTTGTGACAATGAGGAAGAAAGTGCCACGGAGTCCGACATGAGAATATTTATATTCAACATCGAAGAAAAAGGCGGATTGATTAAATTCTCCAAATATATAATCGATGTTTTTATCTACCATAGTGGAAGCATCTAAATAGAATAATTTTTTATACTGGGTAAGACCTAATATATTCAATTTTGTGACATAATATTGAATATTGGAATAGTGAGAATTGGAAGTGAAATGTCCTTGAGTAGGAGGTCTATAATCTCTTATAGAAAGAATATCACAACCAACAACAAAATCGAATACTTTAAGTAAATCTTTAATTCCTTTTGGAGATACTCCTTCTAAAATGCGATTAGACCCAGGGACTTCATAAGGTGTGTCTTGGACCATGCAAATTGTATTTTGTCTAACACCGACTTTTCTGAGACTCATACCAAGAGTAAGAGCAGATGGGATATATTTTTCAGAGAGAAAAACGCAAGTGACATAACAATTCTCTGTTTTTTGGACTTGTCGAGTGGAGTTTTTGTACATGCGAAAAGATGGAAGATTGATTTGGGTATTTTTGACGACATTATCGACAGCAGGCATAATTTGAACAATATTTTGATGGGATTGTTTTGTTCTTAATAAATTATTTCTGGAAGGCATAATTTATTTTTATCCTTTCTCTAATCGTAATCAATAATTTTTTTTATTGATTCTAACATTATAAAAAGATGATTGTTTACAAATATGTTTATTTCATGAAATTGGAATTGGGGAAACCGGTTGTGAAGAAATAATTATTTGATAAGTCTGCGACTTGTTGGATGTTTGTGACTGGTTGACGCATTTCAGTAGAAGCACCAATTTGATATAATTCGTCGATTTCCCAAACTTGAACAGCTCTGTTGAAATAACGGAAATTGGCTAAATAACCATCGAAACCACCAAATGAACCAACATGTAAATCTCCATAATTCATCTTAATAACACCAACTACTTCTCTTTTCTTTAACATATTATTTATATAAATATCAACTGAATTACCAATAAGAACAATTGTTAACATAAACCATTTGTTGAGTGGAATATTTCCAACATCTGCACTCTTAAACATATTATTTTTATCATATGTATTAAAACGGATATGGAGTTTATTGGTTGTTGGATAAAGGAAGACACCTGGACATGATAATGTCGGATAATGCCACATTTGTTTTCCATCAGGTCCCGTTATTTTCTTCAAATCATCACTACCCTTATTAAATATCATACGGAACATAGGACCACTTGTATTATCTATATTACATGATTCATCACCACTATCTCCCGATTTAATAAAATTAGAATCTTTAATGTAGAGCCATGTTGTGTAAGTGAATTCTTGACCATATTTTCCATCAGTGGGGTCAGCAATCATATTAGCATTAATTACTTTTTGAGAAGAACCTTCAACAGTATCAGTGATAAGATAGGGAGATGTAGCTTTATAAGTGGAATAAGAACGGAAGAGATATACGAAAAAGATGAGGAAAATGATAATGATGAGAGCAAGGATGATAGTTTTAGAGACATTCTTTTTGGACATGTTTTTCATTTTATTCATGTTTGTTGAAATGTTAGATGACATCTTTATTTTCTTTTAATTATCTTCTATATTCTTATTCCATTTTTTTTATGAAAAAAAATAAAAATTCAAAATTCAAAAATCTAAAATTCCATATTTAACTCATATTAACTGAATCATTACTCTTAACAGTTACTAATTTACCATCTTGGAAAAATTGGACATTATATTGTGATGCACCAATTGGACCACTATTGTAAATTTCAGCAATCTCATTTGATGCTAAAGCACGAGTGAAATATTGTGTCTTTCCAATCTTTCCATAATATCCTGGAGGTGTTCCACCTGTAATAAATACATTATCATCTTTTAATAAAGGAACACCTTTTAATGCACAACTTCTCTCTAATTTTCCATTAATATAAATATCAACTGTTCTATTGTTTAAAACATATACTATATGAACCCATTTCATTAAAGGAATATTATTAATATCACAACTTTCAACACCTTCACTTGATTCAACTGATGTCAACACTTTTAAATTATTTGTAAGGGGATAGAGCCAGATAGATGGTGAATGACGAGCAGTTCCTGATGATGTTCCTTGGTCACCTTTCCATAAAATATTCTTATATTTTCCATAATTATATTGATAATCTTTAACATATATCCATGTACTCATAGATTGCATTAATCCTTCAGTGGGAGTAGGAACAGAAACACCATCACGAGCAACATTACTATCAATAATATCTGAAATGAGAATTGGTTCATTTGAATTCTTTTCTTGAGAGCGTTGCCAAGCATAATAAATGATATAAATAATAACAATTAATAATACACCTAAAACAGCATACATAATTAATTTTTTAGTTCCCGATTTTTTGGCATTAACATTTGAATTTGGAGCATTCATTTTTTATTATTTGATTTTATGTTCTATATTATATTCATAGAATTTTTTTGTTCTATAAATAAAATTTCATAAAAAAAATATTTATCGATTTATTTTTAAATTTCTTAAATCAAATGTTGATTGGGCTTTATTCGAATTTGTTATTAATTTCGGAATCTTATTCTCAACATCTTTCAAAACAAATTTCTGATAACTCTCTATAATCGGTTTATAATATTCATAATTCTTCTCTATCTCCCTATTATCCAATGCATATGGGAAATATATCATCTCACCAATAAATCCAGGAAATCCCGAGAGAGATGTTTTTGAATCACTTCCACCACCATCATCATCTTCACAACCACTTGGACAAGTAAAAATAGAATCGGAATCTCTTTTTGGTGCAAAGTTTAGGAAAGAGTCATCACACAAATAAATACTTCTTTCATTCATTGAAGTAGGAACAAATTGATTTAAAATAATAATATTTTCTAATTTACCATTCATAAAGATACTTACACTATTTCCTTCAACAACAATAATGACTTGAAACCATTTGTTGAGAGGGAGGTCATCAATATCGACTCTTTCGGCTTTTTGTTTGTCTTCACCATTTTGGAAAACTATACTCATGCGATTTTTAGTAGGTGCAAGCCATACACCCGGAAATTGTTCCTTTAATGAAACATCCTTCTTATTATTATTATCTTCTTCAGCTTCTTCAGATGTTGTTGTTTCTTCTTCACCGGGATTCATATTGAGACCTCTATAAAAAACGGATTTCCAATCTCCATATCTATAATTCATCCAAGTATTTTGATAATCTTTATTATTTGGTAAAATATTTACAGAATTAATATATACCCAAAAAGAATATGTGAAATCTGTTGTTCCACTTCCTTGTGGAATATCTTTTGATGAAATTACTGCTTTCTCCAAACTTGCTACAAACGGTTTTCCTTTCTTAATCATATCTGTTGGAGCTAAAACATCCCCTTCAACCCTCCTTTTCATTTGAAACAAATGATACATAAGATAAGCATATACTAATACAAAAACAATTGCAAAAACAACATTTATTTTAGAAATACTCAACATTGTTATTATTGCAAACAAAACAGATAATCCAAATTGAAAACGGAAATATGTAAAAAACCATATTAATATTAATGAAACAAAAATTATTGTATAATTATAATAATCAGGTATCTGATTCACACCTTTCACAACATTCTTATATTTATTAGAAACTAAGTTTGTTATATTATCCATCCCTTCTATATTTACATTTTATTCTTTTTTCACATTTCATTCTATTAAAACATCATTTATTAAAATTCTAATAATTCATGTCAAAAATGTGCCAATTAGAGTTTGAGGGATGGGATGATGTGTATTTTGTTTTGTAGAGGGGATGATGAGGGAATATATTTATAGATAGATGGTAAGAAAACGAAAATGAATGTTAGTGAAAGGAAGAGATATTTAGAAAAGGAGGGTATGAAAGGAAATAGTAATAATATTTTTGTTTGAAAATAGATGATTAGAAATAAAATGGAAAATAACAAAAAGAAAAATAAAATAGGTTTTAACATATCAACTTTCCTGACATTCTTATTTTAAATAACATTTTTATTTGGTTTCGGTTTAGGTAATTGAGAGATATTAAGAGCTTGAGCATGATTTCCATAATAATATTCGAAACCATCACGAACACGAGATGGTTCACAATAATAATATTTTTGTAAGTCATTTGGACCAGATGCAGTTCCACTAATACATTTTCCATTATTATTTCCACTAATACAATAACCACAACGAACGTCTTTTAGACATTTAGTTCTCCTTTCAGTTTCAGTCCATTCTATTTGATTATAATAATCACAAACATCAGTTGATTTCTCACATTCTTCTTTGGTATTAAATGGAAGAAGAAGTTGATTATTGAGGGAATCAGTTCCACAATTATTTGCTGATATTCTATTTTCTCTGGTCTCAGCTAAACGTGGTAAACAAACACCACCAACATTACAATAATATGTTAATGGTTTATCTTCAGATGTTTGTCCAGTACATTGTTCTTGAGATAATAAACCACATTGTTTGTCACAACAAGGAGGAGGAGATGGGAATCCATATTTGACGGAATCTTTTTGATATTTACAGACACATTTGTTTTCGTTTTGATTCCATTGACAGAATGAGTTTTTATTAAAATATGCATTGCATCTTTCTGTTCTTTTATTTCTTGTTTCATTTGCATCTTTATAATCTTGTAGAGAATTATCAATATAAAAAACGGAATTAGCAAATGTTTCAATTGTTAAATAATTAATAAAGAGATGAATGAGATAGAGGAAAATAAAAAATATAAAGAGATAAAAAAGGATTTTAGTTGGTTTCATAGATTTCATAGAATTATTTATAATCACTTCTATAAAAAGAATAGAAAAAACTTCTCATATATATATTATAGAGTTTAATTGATTTTTAAAAAATATGATTGAATTATTTGCAACTATGGCTTTGACTTCTTCTTCATCAAATAAAGATGTTGATGTTGAACATTTTGAAAGTGGACCAACACCTTATCCATGGACTTGGATTATAATATCACTTTTAATAGCATTTGGAACAGCTTATTTAGCATTTTCATGTAATGACAAAGAGACACCAGCAACAAGATTTATAGTGACATTTTTCGCTTTTTTGTTCAGTGGAATTTATTTAGTATATTATTTTATCATTTATATTTTATTAAATAAGAAATGTAATGGGAAAGATATAAGTGATTTAGTGAAAACTTTTATGAAATAGATTTTGCGAATTCTTTCCAATAGTAATTATTTCGAAACTAATTTCAAAATAATGAGATTGATAAAATATTTTTTTTGATTTTATTATCGAATTCTATTTTATTGGATAATTACTACGCAAATAATAATTATTTCGTTAGATATTTTCCAAAAATGATTCATTAGATAGAATAAATGACCCCAAACCATTTTCTAATAAATACTCTTGGACAATCATTAACGAAAACGAAAAACCTGCGGGTCTAATTGACTGCATAGACTCTTATCTTATTTTACAAAATCTATTACATAAAAATGGTTTGTTTATTTTGTATAAAATTTGTGTTTGGGGAGAGTTTTAGAATAGATTGAATTTGTTTTTTGATAGAATCGGAATAATCAACTTTTAAGAGAATCATGTTAGCGAAACATTCAGATAAAGAATTCATTTGAATATATTCTTTTTTAGTTTTTGGTAATTTCAATTCAAAGAATTGAGAACGAAGAGAGAAATGAGAATTTAATTCATCTTTACCTTTTAATAGCTTCATTTCTTTTTCATCTTTAATTCTGAGCTTGTTCAATTTCATTTTCATTTTCATTTTATTTTTTGTGGAAGTCATATTTTTATAAATAGCTTCTTTTTCAGATTTTTTAAGATGTAAATCGGTTAATTTCTTTTTCATAATAAAAATAAAAGACTTTACTTTTAAATCTTCCCTATCTTTAATTTCTATATTTTATCTCAATTTGGTTTTCATATAATTATTTAAAAATTGAGTAAAATTACTTGGTTGATTATTTGGAAAATATTCTTCTTTAATTTCTCCTGTAATGGGATTCAAAGTTGATTTTATAATAAAACCTCCTCTTTCATTAAACCATATTTTTTGTTCAAATCTGGGATCAGGACGGAATTGAGCATACATTTCTATATTTCTATATATCCATAGAAAAATATTTTATAAAAAGAAAAAAGAAAAATTAATAAAACATTAATAAAACATTAATATCTTTTGAGCTACTAAATGATAGAATGCAAGACCAAATAATAAGAATATTAATAAACAAGTGAATTCATCATTTAATGGGACTCCAGTCATTGCTGATTGTAATACATTCTTATTTGGGAATGAATAATGTAACATAGCTTGGAATACAATGAAAATAACAGAGAATTTATAGATATCTTGGATAGTTTGAAGATAATCGGGTGCAACATCAAGATAAATATCAAATATAGCCATATTTTAGAAAATTATATTTTATTCTTCTAAAATTAAAAAAGAAAAAAATGGAAGAAAGTGCAACGCTCCAAATTTAATTCGAATTTTTCATATTTTCCATATTTTTAATAAATGATGAATAAATTAAAAAAGTTATGACCAACCATATAAATATAAATCCAATAATATAAATT
>JACCEC011632282.1_pt1 | contig 10148 bp, 5 predicted proteins | sample 7450121 | NCBI WGS metagenome assembly JACCEC01 (sample SAMN15323455, study PRJNA562643) | freshwater metagenome | isolation source: river surface water | place: USA:Blue River Watershed | collected 2017-08-18 | reverse complement strand
GAGGCACCTACACCCAGGCCACCCAAGAAGCGGAAGAAGGTGAAGGAAGTTACATCCCAGGCAATGCCAGAGCCTACCGCAGAGATAAAGTAAAACATCCCAATCCAAAAAAGACTCTTTTTGCGACCCATGCGGTCTGCAGGGATACCGCCCAGCAAGGCACCGATTACTGTTCCATAGAGGGCAGAGGCAATGGCCAGTCCATGTACCCAGTCGTTTAATTTCCAAACCTCTTGGATGGCGCGTTCAGCACCAGAAATCACGGCCGTGTCAAAGCCAAATAAAAAGCCACCGAGGGCAGCGGTGAGTGAGATCCAAAAGGCGTAGGTTTTCGAAGACATGAGGCTTGCTGGGTTATTGAATCCACTAAACTAAGGAGAAGCACTAGATTTCAAAATAAAAGAGGCCATTTCTCTGGATTTTCAAGAGATGCTGTAACCGAATCCCCTTCTTTTTCGTGTGGGTAGTTGGGCCCCCAATTTTTGTATCTCTGCCAAAAACACAAAGACCGACACCGTAGTTTTTCCTATATTCGCAGGTGTATTTAAGGAGGTAGAAATTGCTTTTTCAGCCCTTAAATCCAGAATAGAACCCAAAACCATGACTTTACCAACTTCCAAGTACCAACCCCAGCACCACATCCGCATCGTCACGGCGGCCTCGCTCTTTGATGGGCATGATGCCGCGATCAACATCATGCGGCGCATCATCCAAGCCACTGGCTGCGAGGTGATTCACCTGGGGCACAATCGCTCCGTTCAAGAAATTGTGGACTGTGCCATCCAAGAAGATGTGCAGGCCATTGCCATCACTTCCTACCAAGGTGGGCATGTGGAATTTTTCAAGTACATGTACGACCTGCTCCAAGAGCGGGGTGCATCACATGTAAAAATCTTTGGTGGAGGTGGAGGTACCATCCTGCCCGAGGAGATTCAACTCCTTCATGACTATGGCATTACGCGCATCTATTCCCCAGACGATGGACGTGCGATGGGCTTGCAGGGCATGATCAATGACTTGGTGTCGGCCTGTGATTTTCCGCTAGGAGGGGACCTAGACCCCAATGCGGAACCTAACTTAGGCGAAGCAGGACAGGTGGCTCGCGTAATCTCTGCTTTTGAAAATTATCCGGAACGTTCGGCTACGCTGCTAGAAAAAATAAGAACTGCCAGCGCTGCTGCTGTAGTGCCGGTATTGGGCATCACGGGTACGGGTGGGGCAGGCAAATCTTCCCTCGTGGACGAACTGGTGCGTCGATTTCTACTTGACTTTGAAGACCGACGCGTTGCCATCATTTCGGTAGATCCTTCCAAACGAAAGACGGGAGGAGCCCTGCTTGGTGACCGCATTCGGATGAATGCCATCCACCATCCGCGCGTGTACATGCGCTCATTGGCTACTCGCCAGTCCAATCTGGCTCTTTCCAAATATGTGCAGGATGCAGTGGATACGGTCAAGGCAGCAGGCTACGATTTGATCATCTTGGAAACCTCCGGCATCGGGCAATCCGACACCGAAATCATTGAGCATTCCGACCTTTCCCTCTACGTGATGACTCCGGAGTATGGGGCAGCTTCGCAGTTGGAGAAAATCGACATGCTCGACTTTGCGGACCTCATTGCGCTCAACAAGTTTGACAAGCGCGGAGCCCTGGATGCATTGCGTGATGTGCGCAAGCAGTACATGCGCAACCACAACCTTTGGGACAGCAAGGAGGAAGACCTTCCTGTGGTAGGGACCATGGCCTCCCAGTTCAACGATCCAGGCATGAATCGACTCTATGCCTTGGTAGTTGCGGCCCTTGGGAAAAAATTTGAAAACTGGAAAAGCAGTTTTCAAGGGGCGATGGGCACCTCTGAAAAGGTATACATCATCCCTCCAGCGCGGACGCGCTACCTGAGTGAGATCACGGAGGTCAATCGGAAGTACGATGCCTGGGTGGAGGAGCAGCGGGAAATCGCCCAGCAACTCTATTCCATTCAAAAGTCCATGGACGTCATTGCCACTACTTCGGTGGCAGATAAAGATCGATTGATCAAGGAATTGCAAGAGGTCTATGCACAGGTAGCCTTGCACCTGGATCCCAAAAATAAAAAATGGCTGGAGGACTGGCCAGCTGAAGCCGCGAACTATGCTGGGGAGTACTACACTTTCAAAGTTCGAAACAAGGAGATACAGGTAAAAACCTACCATACCTCCTTGTCCAATACCCGCATCTCCAAGGTGGCCTTGCCACCTTACCAAGCCTGGGGGGAACTGTTGAAGTGGGGCCTACGGGAAAATATCCCTGGAAAATTCCCTTACACTGCCGGGGTATTTCCATTCAAGCGTGAAGGAGAAGACCCTACACGCATGTTTGCCGGAGAAGGAGGGCCTGAGCGCACCAACAAGCGCTTCCATTACCTTTCCAAGGACATGCCGGCTAAGCGTCTTTCTACAGCCTTTGATTCAGTGACCCTCTACGGAGAAGATCCCGACTACCGTCCCGATATCTACGGCAAGATTGGCAATGCAGGGGTGAATATTTGCTGCTTGGACGATGCCAAGAAGTTGTATTCTGGCTTCAACCTGATCGACCCGATGACTTCGGTGTCTATGACTATCAATGGGCCTGCTGCTGCGATGACTGCCTTTTTTATGAATGCAGCCATTGACCAGCAGTGTGAGGTATACATTAAGGAGAAGGGCTTAGAAAAACAGGTGAATGCACAGATTGATGCCATTTATGCCAAAAAAGGCATTCCAAGACCGACCTATCGAGGTGCACTTCCCGAAGGAAATAATGGATTAGGTCTGCTCTTGCTTGGAGTGACGGGAGATCAGATTCTTCCGAAGGAGGTTTATGCCCAAATCAAGGCGGATACCCTCTCCAAGGTTCGCGGTACCGTACAAGCGGATATTTTGAAAGAGGACCAGGCCCAAAATACCTGTATTTTTTCCACCGAGTTTTCCCTTCGTTTGATGGGAGACATGCAGCAATACTTTATTGAGCAGCGGGTGCGTAACTTCTACTCGGTATCCATCTCAGGCTACCACATTGCCGAGGCGGGTGCTAACCCAATTACGCAGTTGGCCTTGACGCTGTCAAATGGGTTTACCTACCTGGAGTACTACCTCTCTCGCGGGATGGACATCAATGATTTTGCGCCCAATCTTTCCTTCTTTTTCTCCAACGGCATCGATCCGGAGTATGCGGTGATAGGTCGAGTGGCGCGAAGAATTTGGGCTAAGGCGCTCAAATTGAAGTATGGAGCGAATGAGCGCGCACAGATGCTCAAGTACCACATCCAAACTTCCGGCCGCTCCTTGCATGCCCAGGAGATTGACTTCAACGACATACGAACTACCCTGCAGGCATTGTACGCGATCTACGACAATTGCAACTCTTTGCACACCAACGCTTATGACGAGGCGATCACGACGCCTACCGAAGGATCTGTACGACGCGCGATGGCTATCCAGTTGATTATAAACAAGGAATTGGGTCTGGCCAAAAACGAAAACCCACTGCAAGGTTCTTTTATCATTGAGGAATTGACCGACTTGGTGGAAGAGGCGGTATATGTAGAATTTGACCGCATCACCGAGCGTGGAGGGGTATTGGGAGCCATGGAAACCATGTACCAGCGGGGCAAGATTCAGGAGGAAAGTTTGCACTACGAAATGCTCAAGCATACGGGGGAATACCCGATCATTGGAGTCAATACCTTTCTATCCAGCGCCGGGTCTCCAACGGTAATTCCAGGGGAGGTGATTCGTGCCACTATGGAGGAAAAAGAAGGGCAAATCCAGACCTTGAACTCCCTGCATCAGTCTCATCAAGAGGTACTCGATGTCCAACTCAAAGCCTTGAAAAAAGCGGCGGTTTCCAATGAAAACGTATTTGAATGCTTGATGGAAGCCGCAAAATCCTGTTCTTTGGGGCAGTTGACCCGAGCACTTTATGAAGTGGGTGGGCAGTACAGACGAAATATGTAAGTAAATTGGTGCATTGAAGGCACCAAAAAAATAAGTGAACCTATGGCAAATACACGAAGCGTCACTGTACGCATGAAGACCGATCTGAGTTATGAATCCACCAACCCTCAGGGAAATCGGGTAGAGATTGATATGCAGGATCCCGAGCAGAAGCAAGCCCAATCCCCGATGGAATTGTTGCTTTCTGCGCTCGGAGGCTGTGCTTCGGTGGATGCAGTGTTGATGATGAAAAAAAAGCGAAGAGAGTTACTTGATTTTTTTGTGGAGGTAGAAGGCGTTCGTAACGATGGGGTGCCGGGATACTACACTGAAATTGCCCTCCATTTTGTGTTGGTGTCTCCGGATGCTACTGAAGAGGAATTTGAAAAAGTAGTGGCCTTGTCTGTTGAAAAATACTGTTCTGTGGCCTCCTCCTTGTCCTCCAAAATCAGCTTTACCTCTGAAGTACGTCGATCTGCATGAGAGTGGTTAAAGAAGTGACTCGGGGAGATATACGCGTAAGTATCTTCTCCTGGAACTCCAAGTATATCTTCAAATACGAGTTGGGACCGATGGAGCAGACCTTCAAGGTGAGCGAGACGGATATCTTGGAAGAGGCGGAGTTAGATGGCTTTTTGGAAGGGGAGTTTTTGGAAGAAGTCAATCAGCGGTTTAAAGAAATGGGGGCATCGCTTCTTAGGAAAATTGGTTAATTGATAATCGACCACAGACCATAGACCACGGTCTACAGGCAGTCGACGGACCACAGCTCATTTAAACTGACTTTAAATCTTATTTTCTTTAGACACTGAAGAAAAGAGGATAATCATAAAAAAAAATTGTATTTTTCAAGCAGTGTATTGGAAATAGTGCCTGTTTTCAATAAGAGAAAGCGATGAAATTAAGGATTGGTAGCTGCTGTCGACTAGAAATTTTCAACGGTGGACTTTGACTCCAATCCATCGACTCTCCTTAATCCAAAGGCAGTAATTAGTGTCCTTCATTTTTAATTTATAATTCTCCTTATGAAATTTTTACCCTCTTTTCTCGTCCTAATTTTTGCTGTGATCTTGTTTTCCTGCCAATCCGGGATTAGTGCTCCAGAGAAGGAAGATTATTCCAAATTGGAAGGGCTGGTTACCCAAATTGAAGACCAAATCCAATCTCTCCGCAAGGAAATGGAGCAAATTACCGACTACAACGAGTTTCTCCTACAAAAGCGAGATTCCATTCTAGCCAGCTCTCGAGATTTTAAATACACGATGGAAGGGGCTTTTTCGACCAATCTTCCAGGACAAGATTCTTCCTTGAGTACAGTGGTGATTCTTGATTCAAGTTCAGATCCCAAGCAAGCAAAGCAACTCATTCAGCTCACCAATTCCATGGATAGCGTGTTTGCTACCTTCATCCACAAAAATCCTAAGGCGATTCAGATTTACTCGAATTCCTCAATAGGCGCTAGCCGCGTTTATCCGGCCTTTGATGCCAAAAATATTGTGGACCCCGCTTTGGACGTAACCCAGTTTAATTTTTACTACGAAGCAGATTTGGCCCACAATCCCTCCAAAGAGACTGTTTGGATACCCGAACCCTATGTAGATCCGGCTGGGAAGGGATGGATATTTTCCTTAGTACATCCGGTGTATGAGGGGGAGAAACTTTCATCCGTAGTGGGCATAGATTTGAGTATTGGAGATGCGATTGATAGCTATTTGGATGCAGTGGAAGGGTATTTTGTCTTGGTGAATGGCAATGGAGACATTATTGGAGGCAAATCTGAGGCCATTGAATTGTTGGGTATGCCTTTGCTAAAAAACCATGTGTATCGGGAGACGATACAGATGGACAACTTTAGAGGTGCCGATTTTAATCTTTCACGGAGCAAGAATGGAGAGGTTCGTCAGATGGCTCAATCCATTCTTGTTGATAAAAACAAATATTTTGATTTTGTTCAGGATGCCCGTATGTCACGCGTCTTGGGATATGCTTTCTCTCAAGTAGATTGGTACCTTCTAGAAATTAAGCTTCCGAACTGAGGATGAAAAAAGATTTTTCCAATCGAGGCTTTAAAATGTCCCTTATTCTGGGCGTGTTTCTTATTTTACTCGTCTTGGTGGTCGGAATTAGCTTCTTTTGGGCAATCTATTCTACGCAAGTAGACCGAAGAAAAGATTTTTTGGGGCAGCAGACGGATTTGGCGGGTAGAGGTTTGGAAAATGAGTTGGTGCGTTTTGAAGAAGAGGCCACCATTTTTTTAGGAGAATTGGAGGAGCATACGGTCAAGAATCGGCAGGATGAAATAGGAAAGTTGGCAAGAAAAATGCTCACCTCCTTTCCTCGTTTGGTAGACACCTTGTGGATAGCTGATCCTCAGGGAACAGTGACCAGCTTTGTGTATACCGAGCGTAATGATTTTTTCCAAAATCCAGTTTCTCGTTTTCCATTGGATTCAGTAAAGCCTCAATTGCTTTTGGAGGGAAAAATGGGGCATCAAATCCTTTTTTCTACTACGATTTCTAGGTTTGCTAGGGAGTATTTAGAGAATTTCTATCAGGTACCTGGTGGCGGTAGTTTCTTGTTTTTAAATGAGAACCTAATAGATATCGGATCTCCTAGCCTTCCTCACCTGAAAGAAGTTAATATTGAGGAATTTGAAGGGGTCAAAAAGGACCTGTACCAAGGGATCAAGGGATTGTATCCGGTCACTTGGAAACAGGAAGATGCCCTTATTAATGGCGTATTGGCACAATATCCCTTATCCTTTGGGGATTTGGTTCATCACATGGGCCTCGTGATTGTTTTGCCGCTTGACGACTTGCGAACAGGGGTTTACCGTACCTATTTTCTTCTTTTTACCGGCATGATCATCATCTTGGTCATCCTACTATCCATTTTTGTGATTTCGGTTCGGAATTACCTTGATTTATCAAAAACTCGAGAGGAGAGTTTGAAGGAGGTAACTGAGCTTTTTGATCAGCAAAATATGCTACTCAGAGAGTTGAAAGGCTTTGTCTTTTTTCATGATCACCGCGGGCAGATCCTCCGGACAAGCAATGAGGTGGAGGAAGTGCTGGGCTATTCCATTTCGGATTTCAATGTGGCTTTTAACGATGGTTCTACCCATCCCATAGTGGTGATGGTAAAAGAAACCATCAAAAACGCCTATCTGGAAAAAAAGGAATACATCGACATGGAATTTGATATCCAGCGTGGAGATGGGCATCAAATTCGGCTACGCATCTTTGAAAAAATCACCTACGATGCATTGGGTAGATTTGCCGGAGGCTTGGGAATATGCACCGACATCTCTGCCCAGCATGCTGCTAAATTGAAGATTATTCAGAACGAAGACCGCTTGCGGGCTTTATTGAACAACCTACCCGATGAAATTTTTATTTACGACAATCAAGGTGAGGTGCTCGAGTTTCATGTGCAGCCACGAGGAAATTACCTGGAGCTTACCCAAGCGGCTGTAGGTAGGAGGTTATCGGATTTTATTCCCCCAGCCCAAGTCGATGAAGTCAAGGAAGCCTTCAGTGAAGCAAGGCGAACTGGAAAAATCCAAACGGTAAATGTGAATTGGACAGAGCCCAGGTCACAGCGACAGATGCATTACGAAATGCGTTTTTTTCCTTTGGATGGGCAGCAGATGATTTCTATTTCCAAGGACATCACCAGTCAGAAAATCTGGGAAAAAGGCTTGTTGGACGCCATGCAGGCAGCTGATCAAGCCAATAAATCCAAGTCGGAGTTTCTCGCCAACATGAGTCATGAGATACGAACCCCACTCAATGGGCTCCTTGGCATGATTGATCTCTTGGAAAGTACGGATTTGGATCAGATTCAAACTCAGTACTTGGAGATTGTCAAAAATTCGGGAAGTTCCCTGCTAACTATCATACGCGATATTTTGGACTACTCTAAGATTGAGGCTGGGAAGGTAGATATTCATGTTAGCGCCTTTTCTCCGGTGGAGGAAGTGAAGGGGCAACTGGAAATTCTCGGTGCAATCGCTCAAAAGAAGAAGATTTCCCTAGTCCTTGAGGAGGAACTAGGTTCAGCGCTCGTGGTGGAAGCGGATCGGGACAAGGTCAACCAGATCTTACTCAACTTGATAGGCAACGCACTCAAGTTTACCCCAGATGGGGGAAAGGTGACGGTTGCGCTGACCAAGGAGGAACTGCTTGGACAGGATTTGTTGCTGCTTCACTACACTGTAAAAGATACAGGTATTGGCATCTCTGAAGAAAATTTACTCCGCTTGACGCAGCCATTTTTCCAAGTGGAAAGTTCAGCGAGTCGATCTTACCAAGGTACAGGGTTGGGATTGGCTATCGCCAAAAAAATGATCGAGCTGCTCGGTGGGGAGTTGGAAGTACAAAGCGAGCCAGGACAAGGTGCCACCTTCCAGTTTTCAGTATTGGCCAAGGTCAAGCAGGAAGCCTTGACTGCGGTGCTTAAGGAGGAATCCCCTCAAATCTTGACGGAGGAATTGGGCAAGGCCTTTCCACTTCGGATTTTGATTGCGGAGGACAACGACCTCAACTTGCAGTTGATGGGACTGATGTTTAAGCAACTGGGTTATGGATTTGAAGTCGCAAAAAATGGGAAGGAAGCCGTAGAAAAAGTTACCGCCCAAGACTTTGATTTGGTCTTTATGGACGTGCAGATGCCGGTCTTAAATGGCTTGGAAGCCACGAAGGAGATTCGAAAATTGCCCCAAGGAAAACAACTTATTTTGATTGGCCTTTCTGCCAATGCCTTTGAAGATGATCAAAACAATGCCCTAGAAGTAGGGATGGACGATTACTTGACCAAGCCGCTACGTTTGGCAGTGCTAGCAGGTAAACTGGAGCACTACTTTCGGAAATTGAACCTTCAGGCACACGGAAATCGCTAACAGACCGCATCCAAGGTCTACAGCAAACTTTCTTGAACTTCACGGTTTGTTTTAGACAGGTGAACCTTAGGAATGATAAAGTAAAAAATCCCCCAAGGAAGTGGAATGACTCCTTGGGGGATTTTTTCCTAATGGTGAACGCTGAGTTTAGCATATTGATGTGGGAATTCGAAAATCATTCGAATCTCGTATCATCATGAAGTCTTCAATCTTGGCTCTTGAATCTTGGCTCTTGTTTCTACTTAATTTACAAGGCAGTCTCCAAGTCAAACTCTTCCAAGTAATCGGCTACTCTTCGGACAAACATGCCTCCCAAGGATCCATCCACTACGCGGTGGTCGTAGGAGTGGGATAGGAACATTTTGTGTCGGATCGCAATGACATCACCAGTCGGTGTTTCCACCACGGCTGGTTTTTTGACAATGGCACCGATCGCCAAGATGGCAACTTGAGGCTGTGGGATGATAGGGGTACCCATGATATTTCCGAAGGAACCCACATTCGATACGGTATAGGTACCTCCAGTCACATCGTCCGCCGTCAACTTGTTGTTGCGTGCCCGATTGGCCAGGTCATTTACTTTTTTAGAAATGCCAACAATGTTGAGTTGGTCTGCATTTTTAATCACCGGTACAATCAAGTTGCCTGAAGGCAAAGCCACTGCCATACCGATGTTAATGTCTTTTTTCTTGAGAATATGATCACCCTCTACGGTAATGTTGATCATCGGAAAATCCCGGATGGCCTTCGCTACGGCATCGATAAAGAAAGGAGTAAAGGTGATCCCTTCTCCATACTTGGCCTTGTAGTCCTCTTTGTTTTTCTCTCTCCAGAGCACAATATTGGTCATGTCTGCTTCCACAAAGGAAGTGACATGGGCAGAGATGCGCTTGGATTCCACCATCCGCGTGGCAATCATCTTGCGCATGCGATCCATTTCGATAAGCTCATCGCCACCGGTTAGACTAGGGGCGACCTTAGGCTGAGAAATCGAAGGAGGAGTTTTGGTGGCTGCGGAATGGTTGGAATTGCCCTTGCTTCGATTGGCAAGGTAATCGAGCATGTCTTGTTTGGTGACGCGGCCTTCTGCACCCGAACCCGGTATGCGAGAAAGTTCCTCCGCAGAAATCCCTTCTTCTTTGGCAATGCTTTTTACTAGAGGGGAGTAGAATCTTTCATCGGAATGGGTTGCTGCTTCAGGTTCTACTGCTGCAACTAGGCTTGCAGTGAGGGCAGGTGCGGCTTGTACGACCTCTTCTTTGGGAGAGACAGCGCTTGCAGGCACTTCCTT
>JACCEC011434671.1_pt1 | contig 10150 bp, 13 predicted proteins | sample 7450121 | NCBI WGS metagenome assembly JACCEC01 (sample SAMN15323455, study PRJNA562643) | freshwater metagenome | isolation source: river surface water | place: USA:Blue River Watershed | collected 2017-08-18 | reverse complement strand
CATTTAACTTCAACTTCCATTTCCCACTAGCTGTAAGAACACAATTCTTCTGTCCTTCTTTACAATCCCCAGCAAACACATATTTCATTAAAGATTCACAAGATGCTTTAGTATTACCCGCATTCAGAAAACCTAACACACTACTCTTCTGAAATGCACCAACACCAACATTGTATGAGAAATCTAAGAATGCTGCCTTTTGGTAATCATTAATAGGAACTTTGATTAATGGGGTTATTTGTTTTTCTATTTCTTCAAGCTCTGTAGCTAACATGATGGTGCATTCTTGTTCTGTGTACACCTTATCTTTAATTACAACACCAATATTATTTTTATTAGTAGTACCATAACAGGCTGTTTTAACGTCAATCGCGTCTAAGTAAGGTCTATCAACAAACCCCTCCGAGGGGGCTGTTAACTGTGTTGCAGAGATAACTACCGCAGCAGAAAACCCTAAACCCAAGAGATACTTTTTCATATCCATCTTAGGCATCTTTATTTTTGGTAATGGCATAGGCAGTTAACTCCAACTGTTTAATTAAAATACAGAACGACTAAACACTTCTTTCAATTGATCTTGCCTGAATGCAGGAGAATTTACATACTGCATGATCTTCTGTACTTTAGTTGGATTCTTTATTACAGCTTCTTTAACCACTTCATAGTTCTCTTTAGTAAGAACAACGTTGATGTATTGGTCAAACTCTGGCACAACTGGTGTAGCTTTAACTGTAACAGTTTCTTTTTCTAATAACTTATTAATTGGACTTGTCATTTTGTTTCCTAATGGATTAGTTCCAGCTTATAGCCAGTAAAGTTTCTAAATCATTTGAGCTGAGAGCAGATTCAATACCAACTCTAAGCGCATTATATTTTTCCAACTTAGACCAGAGGTGTAGGGAATAGTCTCTCCCTACTTGGAATATCTGCTCTTTAGTGTGTGGCATTATCACTCTGTTTTTATCACTGTCATAGCAGATATGTTTTATCTCCTCACCTGCCATTGAGAGTAAAACATTTCCTTGTAGGTTAGCTTGGGATTCCATATCACTAGAATAGAAATAAGAGTCACCTAACGCAGATGAGTAGAAACCACTCACTATCTCTACCCCACAGTTATACTTAATCTGGGCAAGTTTCTTTTGTGCAACTTGTTCTATGGGTTGGTCTATGGGGAATAGTTGCCAATCTGCTAGATATGTGTTAGACACTTTCCTTACATTGACTGCTTGTGGGGTGTAGAAGTCATAGTCACACATTGGACAATCCGGCATAATGGCTACATCGTAGCCATTTGCCTGTAGCATCAACTTAACATGCTCTTCATTAGAGAAGTCCAACATGAGGTGAGATGGCAGGTTTTGTGGTGACACTATTTCAAGTGTCTGTTTATTTACAATTATCATAAATCACCTTATGTGCTCTGGAAGTCAAAAGTACGACCACCCTGTTTACTAGTATCGAGTTTGTGCCTAACTGTAACGCTAATCCTCCCAGTAGCGGCTGGCTCTGTCCCAAGCCGTGACCAGTAGCGAGCAGTGCTGCTGTTCCATGCGGGGGTATTAGCCCGTAGAGTAGCCACATCGTAGTAAGAACCCAAAGTATCGGAGATAATGAATCCGTTTGAGGGCGTAGGGACGAAACATACTGCGGAAACCTCATACTCACTTTCAGGGATTGCCCCTGTACTGAATGTAATCCCGACCTGAGAAAATAGCGTGGTGTTTTTATACACTCTCAGTTGCCCCGCATTAGCCGCAGTTGCGCTGTCAATATAGATGCCCAAAAAGCTATCTGTGGTAGTTCTAATGACCGTAGTGGCACCACTGCTCCCCCCCCAAGTCGGGGACACGGCATCACTCGTTTGGTTCATTGTTATACTTGTGGAGGCTGTGACACCTGTACTGATCTTATGTCTTATTGCAACAGTTATTGGGCGTGAGCCACCTCGTCTGTCACTGCAAGAGAAACTGTACAAAGGGGAGGATGAGAGTGAAATCCAAACACCCAGTGTGGCACTTCCCCCTGCTGTGGTTATGTTAGAGAAACCAGCATTTGTTCCGAGCGTGACCATAACCTCGTAGTCACTTGGATCAATTGGATCACTTGCGCCAAAATAGGTAAACGATGAAGCCCCAGAACCACCAACCGACCCAGTAACACTAGTTGCACACGTCCGTTTGTTGGAGTTGAATTGAAAACTAAACGTACCACTACCACTCAGTGTGTTTGAGCTTGTCATTGTTGCAGGTGCTGTAAAGGTTGGTACAACTGGTAAGTTAACCGTCACAATTCTTCTTAGTGCATTAGTTACACCAATCATGCTATACTCTTCCTAGCTATTGACCATATCCAATTATCCGTACCCTGTTTAGTGCCAAGGTATTCATTCTTAGTTCCGCTTGCAGGTACTGGTGCTGCCCCATCATTCCACTGAGATCCTGCCGGAAATGCTAAAGAATAACTCCCACCTTTGGTAATCAACAATGACGCCCAAGTCTCCGTAGTGGCGCTGAAAATATCAGGCATGGTAAATGTTAATGTGGTGTTCCCAGTGAGAGTCATTGAGTATTTCAATGCAACACGTAAGTCTATATTAACTGTACCACTCACATTACCTAAAGCCACAAAGCTCTGGACAGGAGATACAAACCTTTCACCTTTAGATGCAGCAGACGCAGTTATTGCCCAACTGGAGGCAGATGTACCACCAACAACAGTCTTAGAGGTCACTACCATAGCTCCAGTAACGGAGTCAAAGGTTTTAACAATTCCGACAAAGTAGTTGTCATGCAGGAGGGTAACATCTGCCACTGTAACAAATTGACCTACAGTAAACGCCTTACCAGACTCAACCAAAATAAGTGAATTATCACCGATTGTGGGTGTAAAGGAGGATGTACTTGTTGCTTCCCACCCCAACAAAGGAGAACCACTACCACTACCACCAACTAAGTTAGATACAGCTAATGTGGTTGGGTAGGTTGTGTCATTAGGGGATGCGAAGGTTGTAACCTTATTACTTGTTACTTCTTTGGCAGCTAACGCTGCATCTAAACCTGTAACCGTGCTTGTAGCTTGAAATCCTGTGTGGTTAGCTCTAGCGAGCAGGAAAGCTTCACGATCTGCTGCCATTGCCCCTTCTACACTCAGCAGTAGCTTCCAGTAAACAAAAGTTACATCTAATGCAGGACTTTCACCATCGTGATCTTGCTTAGCTACGTAGAGATTGCCAGCTTGTGTTACAAAACTTTTAAAAGCAATGTAGGGGGTGTTTATATCCCACTCTGGAATACCTTTCTGATTAAGATAAGTTAATATCTTATCAGTTCTATTTTGCCAGTAGTTAAAGAATTGGGCGGGAGGCTTCTCCCCCACTTCCCATCCTTCTAGTATATCTATTGTGTCTGGGGAAGTAATGGTGCCGTCTTCTGCCCAAATCCTACCCTCTAAGTCGGTAGGTTTAATTAGGTCTGTCATCTAAGTCCAGCCCTCCAATCTACAACTGATTTAATAAAATCATCATAACTGTTTCGGAGTACAACATTCATAGGCACCCCTGTACCAACAATAAAAGTGGTAAACACCATCTTATCATTATCTATCAGAAATGATGACATAGGGAGGGATTGAGATGACGTAGCGTATCCCCCTAGCCTTACACCAAAGATGTCTTCGGTTTGACAATACACACTCGACACCACACCAACAGAACTTACGGACATTGTGGGTATTGCTGCACTCCCTACAGGATGAGATGTGGAATTTAATTGAATTACATTTATATCACCAGAAACATAAATGCTACCATCTAAAGATACGTAGTCTGCACCTATAGTTGCAAAACCTGCCAAATTAAATACGTTATCTTCAGAGAACGGGGCACCCGTAGTAATGTCTATCTCATGGTATTTTCCAAGATGTGTGTACCTAAGATAGCCACTTAGATACTCTAGCTTACCAGAACCATGAGACCAATTTGCAGGTGTTGCTGGAGTGAATCCAGAGCCTATTTGAGTGACAGCTCCTGTAGAATCATTCATCTTTGCTAGACGTACTAGACCATCGACACCCTTGTACAATATGTATAGAGTTTGATCAGCAGAGCTTAACCACACGGAGAGTATCTTAGCGGAAGCTACTATACTTGTTGTGTCAAAAGATGCAACCAAGGCTGTGGGGTTTGTGGTGTAAAGGTTTACAACTGTCCTGTACCCCGCATCAGTATTCAAGTTCGTCTGATTAAACAAGTAATAATTTTTATTACCTGTACGTACAACAGGAATACCCCCTGTCTGCACCACACCTTGAATATTTGGGGTGGGGTAAGGTCTTATACGGGAGAATACCCCCTGTTGTGAGGTATTCCCACCAAAATTAATTAAACTCATTAAACACCTCTCCTAAAACCATGTACACGAACTGCAAGATTACCAACTATGTTTGTAGTAACAAGGATGAGCTTCTGTCCCGATGTTAACACTAACCCAGAATATTCATACCCTGTACGCCCCGAGTTAACTGAGTTAACTAAGAGTAAACCCCCGCCAGAGGCATTGGTTGTCGATACATACAGTTTAGTGGTTGCAGAGTTTACAGTGCCGCTCAACACACCTGTTACTGTTGTGTTAATTGTTACAGTCTCATCAACAGGGGCTTCATATAACACTGTCTCAGTATTAGTAGAGACTAGTAGTTGTTCTGATATTTCTTTGGAGTTAGTCAAAAACTCAATACCATCCACTGTTACAGTTACGCCTGCTGCTGTAGTTGTGTAACTTAACCAATCTTCTGAGGTTAGGATAACGGCTGTTCGAATGAAACCATTGTTGACAGAGTTAAGACTTTCTTTCTGAAATGTGTGTATGTCTGTTGGCATTGTGGTTGGAGATATATGTAGAACACAATCTACATTACCAATAACATCAGCAGCCACATTAATTATTACTTTTGCATACTTCCCCACAGGACACTGATAAACATTAAATGTACCTGATGTAATTGACTTATGGAAACCAAGCATTCCTTCACTCATTACCATTGTCCTTGGAAGTACATATTGACTTCATTGTTTTGTTGTTTCAAATATTGAAGGTTGAGATAAGTATATCTCGCTAACCAGTTAAAATACTCACGATCTGGCTCTTCGCCATACATCCAGCCAGTATCTTTCTTCAAGTTGTTAGGTTCTAAAACACTAGCCCCACTAGCAAAGCCATTGTTGTAATCCAGTCTGGCAAACTCTGGTAGGATGATTGGATCTGCAATCATTATAAATTCTCTTTAAAGGTAGGATGTGTAAACATCAACTATATTCTTTTCTACTACGGAACTCTCCACCGCTTCCATCAGGGGCATCTACGTCACTAAATCCTTTTCCAATTCCACCAGCAAAGCAAAATCTATCGCTTGTGGAGTAGGGGGCTGATGTTGCCATCTTAACTGTGATTGGAAGTGAGGCAGCAACAATATCCATGATGCTATTATCAGGTGGGGGTACGTCTGGTATGAATAAGAACCCTGCTGGGTATTCTGGCACAATCTCTATGTTGTCTGTACCAACCGCTAACTTCAAAACTTCTGCAACATCTGCATGAGAGCCATCAGAGTTATTGGCAAGGATTTTAAGGTTTATTAGCTTTCTGTAGCTGAGATCAGATAATCCAACAGGTCTAACTATGCCAGCATGTTCGCCTATAATATCTAACTGTTTACCAGCAGCATGTTCAACACCCTTCTGCCTAATGATCTCGACAATCACATCTTCCCTGTCTTGCAGACTTTCTAATAACAGTTCTAAATAAGTTCTGAGAAGAGTGCTGTCTCTGAACTGATAGGGTAGTCTAGCCAAACCAAGAGCAATGTGATCTTGTGCATCGGATGCAGATACAAACTCACCATCATTGAAACCGCCACCATCCCCACCATCGAAAACAAAATCAACCATATTACACCTTCGTTACAGTAATTAAGTCTTCTCGGAAATTAGGGAGTTCTCGTCTATCAACTTCTAACACAGATGTGGTGAAAGGATTAACCAAGATACCATCATAAGATTTTGATAAGGTGATAGTAACTTCACCTACACCTGAGGTAGCATTGTAAATGCCGCCCAAGAATCTTTGCGGGATAACATCTTTACCAACAGGTAATGAGTTGCCATAGCTTAGGATTGCATTACGTATAGCTGTTGCTGTTGTTACTGAAGTCTTTTCTTCTGAGTAGTCTTTGTAAACACAATTAACATGAATAAACACATTAGTTGGCCTACTGAATCTAACTACTTGAGGATTACCCTCAGTATCAGTAACTACCTTGGAAACATCCCCATAAGATTCAATACCAATAGGAGCATTCTCAAAAATAGTTCTAGCAATTAAGTCATCTTCTCCACCAAACACAACTACTTCAAACGCCTTAGATGGAACTCCGCTGGAATCTGTAGATGCTCCAGAGTTTGCATTCACTGTAGCAAACTCTACACCCGTTAACTTAGATACTTTACCTGAGATAGCGTTGTAGGTGCTTACCCCATTTGAACCAACAGAGTTGTAACGTCTAATGCGTAACTCTTCATCTGTTTCTTCCAACCTACCAACAATTGCAGTAGATCGGTTGGTTACACCTGTTATACCAGCAACGGGTACTGGTAAGACAGTGAGGGTTTCTTTTGGGGCGATCACTGCACCATTGTCTTTAGCTTCCACTAGAGCAATATCAGATACCGAAGTTACTGATAACCCTGCACCAACCACTATCGGTAACACACTATCAACCTCAGTCACATCTATACGAAGTGAAGTTGAGGTTGGTAAGGTAACTGTCACACCAGCAACATTAGAGGTAATCTCAGCAGCTAACGCATTTAAGATACTTGCAGATGTTGCTGCTACGCCAGAGTTAATTGTGTTAACTTCTGAGTTTACTGTAATTGAATAGTTAGTTGAATCTACCACACTAGATGTGGTTATTGTTATGTCTGCGAACTGTGTGTTAGTTAAGGTAAGTGCTTCTGTAAATAAGAACCTAGTACCAACATCTGCTACATCTACAATAGTACCTAATGGTACGATAGATCCAACAGTACCTGTCACCTCTAAAGGAGTGTAGGTCTTTGATGCTGCAATACGTCTAATATTTGCGTAAGATACTGCATAATCTAAGCTGATGTCACTGGCAGATTGTGGTGAACTACTGTCATAGCAAACACGTATTCCATTCTCCACTGCTAGGAGTCTTTCAGCATAGATGCCATTTAAAATATTAATTACATTATTAGAAGAACTGTCCCAATCAGAGCTGAGTTTAGTCTTACAAGCAGAATTTAATTCTTCTAATATTTGTGGTAATGTCAAGGTGACTAGCCCTGCTTCTGTTAAAGTTGCCACAGGTTCCCCTTAAATGGTAAAATTCAAATTCATCACTTCACCGCCTTCGATTTGTATTTTAGCGGATACTGAGAAAGTTCTTGTAGTTGGTGTGAAGGTAGATGAGTATTTAATAAGCTTAGTTACGCCTTTCTCTGTTGAGATGGCTAATCTAAAGATGTCATCAATAACTTCTTTATTAAACCCTGATACAAAGATTTCTTGGTAGTAAGGCATTCCATAAGTCTCATCAAGAAACCATTCACCCTGAAACCATAAGAGTTTTACTTTTAATCTTTGAATAATTTGTTCTTGCAGAGTGGGTGTAGCTTTTAGTGTGAAGTCTTCTAAAACTAAGTCGTGAGTTACTGGATCTAGATAAAGGTCGATCATTGGTACACTCTTGTCATATTACTAAGATATTGTTTCTAGCCTTGTGAAAGGCGGGGCAGGAATAGTCACTGTCCACTGGATAGTTTTAGCTACATCTTCAATTGCACTTATGAAGTGTAGGTAGTAAGGTTGCGTATCTGTTGTTCTGTAGCTTGAAGTGATTGCTGCTGTGAAGGCTGCTGCCTTACTTGAGGCATCATTAACTAAACTAATTGCGCCACCACTTGGCACGAGTAGGCACGTAGACCAGTAGGCAGCTAGTGCTGCTCCAAAGGCTGAATCTGTTGTGTCACTAGTAAAACTATCAAAGAAGTCTAAGAGGATTGAATCATCTTCTATACCAGCAACACCACCTCCAGCAGATAACACACCTGCTTGGGAGTAGGTTTTATACGCAGCTACAAACGCATTGGAGAAGCTGCCGCTAGGGTAGCTTGCAATATATGAATCCATCGCTAAATTGATAGCACTAGCACAGCTAGAAGCTGATAGGCTCATAGGTTCTTACCTTAAATAAACTTACTGGTCGGCTTGCCCAAATTCCCAAGATGTACATGATTGTTAGCACTAAAGCCAGCATCGGTGTTCACATCAGCACCCACACTAAGACCACCATCAATTCTAACTTCACCTGTTATCGTAGTTTGTCCACAATCAATAGTAGTATCGCCACCAATAGTGGCTGTCATGTTACCAGAGGCATTTACAACAGCATCTGCTGAAGTGTTTACTTCCACATTACCTTTGGCATTTACTATGAACTTAGTTGGAGTATCGACTACAACGTCTCCGTTAGGTTTAAACGAGAGTGTACACTCATTGGCTAGGGTAGCATTCATCTTGATAACAAGATCTTCTGGGTGCATCTCCAGAGCGTTCTGGAAGGTGTTTAAGCCTACTATAGCTACTGCGTCATTGTAATCATGTCGTCTGTAGTCTTTAGGATCAACAGGAGTAGCCCCGTCACTAAAAAGATAAGTATCAACACTACGCTCAAAGAAACCAACAAGAACCTCATCACCCACCTTAGCAGGGATACTAATGATAGCCAACCTACTTGCAGGAACGATAAGAGGGATGTTCTGGATGATTGCCATATCTTGTAAACCTTTGGCATCATTATCACCATCTCTCTTCTTCTTCTTAATGGAAGGTTGAACACTCACCTTACGTGTTTTATAATCAATTTCAACGATACGTGCAGGGAGAAGTGTGTGTAGGTCTTCTAGGTGGTAGCTAATGGCATTCTCAACCATGTTGGTCATTAAGTCTTGCATTAGTAGTTAACCGCCTCTACACTTGTAGTCCAATTGTCACTCTCATATCCACCTGAGTGAGATACCTTAGTAACTCTGTAATTACCGTCTGCATTGAATGTGCCTTGAAGTTGCACAACACCACCAGCTTGTATTAAGGGTTCAAGTAAACACTCAAACTTAACCCCAGCAGTGTCTGCTTTATCTAAATCTTTCTTAAGCTTATCAATCTCCTTGTTTGTTTTCTCAGGAGTATTTATTAACCCATTGTAAGGGGTTAACTGGATAGCTTTTACTTTTGTATCCCCATTCAAGGGGTAGATGTTTATAGTGTCACCTTTATCAAGTGTCCACTGTAAGTTATTACTCTTACACAAGTCATCTAAGGCTTTCTTAACATTACCTGATGCACTGTAACCTTTGTTATACACTCTCTCTAAAGTCTCACCATTCATGTTGATGGATTTAACTTCTGGCATACCTTCAGAGATTAACTTGTTAAGTACATCTCTTACTTTAGCCCCTTGAGGGAGGGTACTATTTACTTGTCCTTCTTTGGTAGCTACACTGCCTTCAGCAGCTTTCACTGTTGTAATTACTTCTGTGCCTTTCTTGGCTGTTGTCATGTAGGTCTTTTCACCCTTAAACAAAACAACAAAAGGATCATCTGCGTAGCCAACCTCAAGAGTAACTTGGACATTCTCAATATCAAAGATAGCAATGGTGCTTCTTGATAAGTTATAAATCTTTAAGTCTAAAGTGTTGAGCTTCGAGTCTCCTGTTACAGAGACATCGAACTCAATATGAGAATCAGTAATAATTACACTCTGAGCTGCATTCTTTGCACCTACTGTGTTTTCCTTACCAATGGTAAGTCTGTATTTTCTTAACCATTTTAAAGACATTATTATTCATCTCAGTTTACAAAGTTTAACGTGTATTCAGTAGCTATGTTGTCGAATGTTACTACAGGGGGCTTATTAACATCATCACCATTGTACAGTAAAATAATAGCACCTTTCGGTTTACGACTATCTGGGAAGTTAGCCAGTAAATCTAAATTAGGAACTAATCTAATGTTACTGAGTAAAGGTGTTTCATCCACTGTATTTATCGACATATACCAAGAGCTTG
>JACCEC010695726.1_pt1 | contig 10151 bp, 7 predicted proteins | sample 7450121 | NCBI WGS metagenome assembly JACCEC01 (sample SAMN15323455, study PRJNA562643) | freshwater metagenome | isolation source: river surface water | place: USA:Blue River Watershed | collected 2017-08-18 | reverse complement strand
TCATCGTGATGTTGCGTTTCGCGATAAGCGATCCAGCGTCCGTCACCTGGTTCGGTGAACATCATTGGTTGCTGACATACCTGGCACTGCATGGGCAGCGAGTGATTGTGAAAACGCTGACCCGCCGCTTCACGTTGTGCGTAGTGCGCAAGACGTGGTCGATACCAGCGATCGAAAGTGTTGGGGTATTTACGATCGAGCCACTCAAGCTCATCATTACCTGGCACCCAAGTATGAAACGCTAGTGCGTGACCGTAGCCATAAAACGCATTCCACGCTTGATGACTGAGATGATCTTTGGCAGCACATGCCGCTTGCCATCCGTTTGGTTTTTTCAAACCGTACGGTGCGAGTTCTGCGAACAGTGCCTCGACGGGAGCTTCGACATACATGTCCCAGGATTCTCTCCAGCTGCCGACACGCTTGGGCACCATGTAGTCCTGCAACATGGCAACGATAGGCATCAGTCGGAAGCTACGCCAGAACCATTTATCCACCCAGCGCTGCACGGTGTGAATGTTTGATGAGTCCTGCTGCAAAAGGAATTTCACCGCAGCGATACCCGCTTGTTTGTGACGGGCAGTGTCTGCTTGGCTGGTGAATCCCGCTGGTACTATCGACAAGTCGCCGTTATGTGCCGCCGAGCTCATGACAGGAACATACAGCGTGTCGGAGAGCAGTGATTCGAAACCAAAACTGATCGCGACTAATAACTCGAAGGGACCCGCCGATGCGGCATCATCCGCAAAGCTCTTGATAGGAGCGAGGTACCACGCTTGTTCATACCAGCGCGGTGTTTCATGCATCCCGTTGAAGTATTTGTTGTAGACAGATGCAGCATGTACGGTGTTTTGTGCATGGCGTAGCAGTTGTGTTGTTTGAAGTTGCGTCGCGGTGCGCAGTGCATGACCAGGAAGATTACGTGCGCTGTGAGCCATTGCACGATGCAGAGCATATTTCAGCGGAGCGAAAGCCTGAAGCATGAGTTTGACGGCATTGATGTAACGCGCGTCTGATACACCGATCTGTCCATTATTCTGCGCGAATGCATCCAGCACGGCATACAGTCGACGCTCTTTGTCGCTCTGCTGACGCCACCAGACGTCGAGTGTCATATGGAACGGATCCTGCCACTTCGACCAATCATGAATGCTGATTCCCTCGTAGCGTGCGTAGGGGAATACCTTGTCCATTGGCTGGTAGCTGGTAGTCCATTGCAGATCGTCTGTCAGCACTTGATAGCGGCTGTGTAGATCCAGTTTTTTTCTTTCGACTCGCTTATCCATGTCAGGCTCGCGTGAGTGTCAGGGTAATTAGTGTTTCCAGCTCAGCACGAACTCGTCATCATCTTCTTCCAGGTTGCCAGTCAACGTGACCAGATTCACCTGAAGCTCTTGCAGGTCATATTTGCGGCCGATGATTTCCTCAATGGTTTCGCGTCGAACGACCAAGCGATTCGGTGCGTCGATTTTTACTAAGCCAGGTGAGTACACGACTTGCGCCTCTGGGTTATCGGCGACGATCGCATCGACTAGCGGGCGCGATTCTTCGTTGGCCTGAAAGGCGATGAATACGTTGGACATGTCTTCCCCTTGTAATAGTGTTTTACGTTGCCGATATTTTGCTTACAGCGTGATGCCCATCTTTGCGATACGCGCGTTGAACGCGGTGCGTACTTCAGCCAAATCTTCTTGCCCATGCTCGCCGAGTGCGATCTCTGCTACGGGTGCTAACGCTGCTTGTACGCGATCGGCCCATACTTGAATCCACTGAGTGATGATTTGTTTGTTCTCTTCCGACTCCACTGCGCAGGCTTTGACCACGGCATCCACCCAACGAGCACATTCATCGTTCCAGTCAGGCATGAAGGAAGTCAGCATGGCTACCGCAGTGCCGCCTTTCAGCGTCAAGTGTTCATCCACGAATGCGCCGTAAATCAAGGGGTAGAGCAAGCCGTCCAGCGCGAGGTTTTGCGCGACGAACATTTCCATTGGGTCTTTCATCACCAAGGTGTCTTCGACTAAGCGACGCAAGACCTGCCAGCGTGGATCGTTTAGCCAATCATTTTTTCCGGCATCCAGTACACCAGGGTCATCAACTGCCAAACCAAATCGAGTGAGGTACTGCGCAATACCCAGGTGATCCATTGCATGAAAATTACAGGGCGCGGTGAGCGCAGTACCGTAGCCGTAGGCGCAAATAAATGTGTTGTTCATGTTGCCTGCCCACGCGACATGGCGCAGTGGCATGAGTACCTTGCAAGCGCTTTCACGAACGTCGTCCGTCATTCGCGTGAGTAAGCCGCGCGAATCGACAAAGCTGTAATTCGCTTCGACGGCTTCATGCTGGCGTGCTCGCGTGATGGTCCAGTTGGCGTAGTAGTACTGACGTGGATCTTTCAGCACATACCAATCGGCCAGTTTGATTGCTGAACGAGAGGCATCGAAGATTTCGTGCTCGGGATCCCAGGTCGGGCGATAGTGAAAATTTTGCGTTGGCTGAAGGCCAATCGTCGCTTCCTGATAACGGCTTGCTGGTTTGTCGCCACCTATATGTCGTGCGACATGGGTGAAGGTATTGCGAGCCGGTTTAATTTCTTTGGCTTGCAGATCAATGCTACTCATCGTGTTCTCCCAGCTTGGTGTCGACGGGGTCGTCGAGGAATTGGACGTTATTCTTGATACAGAAATCGTTGAAAAGATCTTCTGGCAGCGCGAGCTCTACACTCATGTCTGGCCAACCGACCGAGAATTCAAAGGTTACAAAGCCATTCGCACTGCGCCCTGTGATGCGGACATAGCGACGCGCCAGGGTGGCGGCGTCGGCGTCGAGCGCGACCGATTGCTCAGGGCTGGCTTGTGGATCGGTGAATGCAGCGGTCATCATTGATTTGTTTGCCTTATAACAAGTCATGCGTTTGCTTGATGTCTTCTATCGCAAGGCTTGTGCCAGTTGCTCAATGACTTTAAATAAAATATCGATAAATGGCTGAGAACCCTTTAAATTACACAATTGATTAAAAATCATTGCGATGCAATATTTTGCTGCTTTACAGCAAAATATTAAAAAAATGATCAGTATTTTCATCAAATAATGAAATATTTTTTTTATAATTTCATCAAATAATCAAATATGTTTTTAATTTCACGTTAGAAATTACTTGGCAAGAGCTCATTTTTATCGATAATTTAGGTATGGCTACCGATAATTCACTCAACCTACCGCCGGACGACGACTTGCGTCGACTGATCCATTTTTCGGCGGGAGATGGTCGAATCTGGTTGGCAGGGCACAGGATGCTGCTGCTTCACCTGGGTGGCTTGGCTAACCTGCGCAAGGAGCTCATTCAGACCATAGGAGTGATACAGACACGCCGTGTGCTCAAACGTGCAGGCTATGAATCAGGCGTGCGCGATGCTGCGCTTGCTCGTCAGGTTCGCCCGAATGCAGATCCGATGGAACAATTTTCTGTCGGCCCTCAGCTTCACATGCTCGAAGGTGCAGTTCAGGTGACTCCAGAGATGTGCGAGTTTGATCTGGAGACCGGTAAGTTCCACGGTATTTTTCGCTGGGATCAATCCTGGGAAGTTGAGAGTCACTTGCGTGACTTCGGTCCGCAAACCGATCCGGTGTGTTGGATGTTGATTGGCTATGCCTCCGGATACACGTCAGCTTTTTTCGGTAAGCAAATTTTGTTTCGTGAAATCCAGTGTGCTGCCTGCGGCAAAGATCACTGCCGCATTGAGGGTCGTCCAGTAGAAGAATGGCCCGATGCTGACGCGATGATGGAAGACTACCAAGCTGACTCAATGCTAGTTAGGATCGAAGACCTGCAAGCCGATCTTGAAAGTCTGCGCGTTTCTCTTTCACCGAGTGATGATTTGGGTGATTTGATTGGTCGCTCGAAAGCTTTTGAGAAATCGATTGCGTTACTGCGTAAAGCCGCAGGTACACAAGTGACCGTATTGCTCACCGGTGAGACCGGTGTTGGTAAAGAACGTTTTGCGCGCACATTGCACGCAATGAGCCCGCGCGCCGATAAGCCTTTTGTCGCGATTAATTGCGCCGCTTTACCGCATGAGCTGATTGAAAGCGAATTATTCGGTGCTGAGAAGGGTGCATACACGGGCGCTGGCACGGCTCGTCCAGGTCGTTTCGAGCGTGCTGATGGTGGCACGTTGTTCCTTGATGAATTAGGAGAATTACCACCAGCGGCACAGGCCAAGTTATTGCGTGTGCTGCAAACCGGCGAGGTTGAACGACTTGGTGCAACTGCCACACGTAAGGTAGATGTGCGAGTAGTAGCAGCAACGAATGTTGATCTTGAGGCTGCAGTCGAAGCAGGGCGCTTCCGTCGTGACTTGATGTACCGATTAAATGTCTATCCGATTGCGATACCTCCATTGCGTGAACGTGTTGAGGATATCGAGCAGCTAGCCAATCATATGCTGCACCAGTTCATGGTTTTGCATAACAAGCGCGTAGCTGGCATCACTGATCGTGCGTTAGATGCTATGCGCAGCTATCCATGGCCGGGCAATATTCGTGAACTAGAAAATCTGATTGAGCGTGGTCTGATCATCACCTCACCGGGGCAGATGGTTGATGTGGATGATTTGTTTGCAATAGCACCCACCGAGGGATCGGTAACCCTCTCTTCAAGTGGAGAGTTGAGGCAAACATCACCGAGTAATTTCGATACCCTGTTCGATGAATTACAAAAGCGCGGCTTGTCCTTGGATGCGCTCGAAGATGCATTAATACAGCAAGCCGTTGATCGGGCGGGAGGAAATTTATCTGCAGCAGCGCGCTCACTCGGATTGACTCGACCGCAATTGTCTTATCGACTGCAAAAAATAAGTGAACGCTGAAGTAATTTTAGTTTAATCGAAATAAGTACGGAGTTTTGTAGTGGCAAAAAAATCATTTGTTAGTTTAGTAGAGAGTGGTGAAAGTGATGCGGGTTATCGCACCCTGATCGAGCGTACCTACGGTCGTCTGCGTGAAGATATTTTGAACGGCACACTACAGCCTGGCGAAAAATTGTTGGTCGAACATATTAAGCAACGTTACGACGTTGGTTCAGGAACGATACGAGAAGCGTTGTCCCGCTTAGTAAGCGAGGCAATGGTGATTGCCGAAGGTCAGCGCGGATTTACTGTAGCACCCATTAGCATTGAAGACTTAATCGATGTGACGAATGTCCGTGTGAGTGTGGAGACTGAAGCATTACGCGTATCTATTCGTCAGGGTGATGATTTTTGGCGTCACCGCTTGCGATTAGCCTTTGAAAAATTATCCTCACTTGAGCAGCCTCTTCAGGATGAAAACATTCGTCGCTGGGAGCAGGCGAATACAGCATTTCATGCAGCACTTTTGTCAGCATGTGGATCACCATGGGCGTTACGGATGGTGCATCAACTTACTCAACATGCTGAGCGCTATCGACGTTTTTCTATCGGTCTTCATCCCGGACGTGATGTGCACACCGAGCATCAGCATATTTTCGATGCGGCGATCGCAGGCCAAGATGCTCGAGCGGCACTTGCATTAGAAGCACACATTCGCGCCACGCCAGAGTTATTGGCGCAGTCAGTTAAAAACGGTATTGATGTATTCAACGTAGGGTGAATGTATCGTTAATCAATGTCGAAAACAATTAATTAGAAAGCAGCTATGAGTACCACAACGTCATCACCTGAAATCGGCCAATCTATTACTGCAGGCGGTTTGAAAATAAATTATCACGATCATGGATCTGGATTTCCCGTATTAATGATTCACGGTTCTGGGCCCGGCGTTAGTGCTTGGGTCAATTGGAGACTCGTCATTCCAGAATTAGCCAAAGAACGGCGAGTACTAGCACCCGATATGGCGGGTTTTGGTTTTACCGAACGTGTGCCGGGTATGGTTTACAGCATGGAAAAATGGGTACAACAGGCGATCGATTTTATTGACGCATTAGGATTGCCTGTAGTTGATTTAGTGGGTAATTCATTTGGTGGCGCTTTGTCACTGGCACTAACAATCAAACACCCTGAGCGTGTTCGTCGCTTGGTGTTGATGGGTGCAGCAGGGGTTTCATTCGAAATTACGCCAGCACTGGATGCTGTGTGGGGCTATGAACCCTCGTTTGAAAATATGCGTTCGATAATGGATGTGTTTGCCTATGATCGCGGGTTGGTCAATGATGACCTTGCGCGACTACGTTATGAAGCCAGCGTTCGACCCGGTTTTCATGAGAGTTATTCAAGTATGTTTCCTGCGCCGCGTCAGCGTTGGGTTGATGCATTAGCCAGTGATGAGAAAGCAATTGCCGCCATAGATAAAGATACATTAATTATTCATGGGCGAGAAGATAAGGTGATACCGCTAGAAAATTCGCTGCGCTTTTCCCAACTACTATCGCGTTCGCAGTTACACGTGTTTGGTCGTTGCGGGCATTGGACTCAAATTGAGCATTCAAAACGATTTTCGCAGCTAGTATCCAATTTTCTTGCTGAAGCTGATCAATAATTACGCGACAGATCTATGCGTTCAATGACAGGAGGTCAGTTTCTTGTCGATGCGTTGTTGTCGCATCACGTCGATACTATTTTCTGCATCCCGGGTGAAAGCTATCTACCAGTGCTCGATGCTTTGCATGATGCGCACTCAATAAAAACAGTCGTTGCTCGTCATGAAGGTGCTGCGAGCTATATGGCAGAAGCCTATGGCAAGCTTACTGGGCAACCGGGAATTTGTTTTGTGACACGCGGGCCAGGCGCTTCTCACGCTAGCGTTGGTTTGCACACAGCGTATGAAGACTCTACACCGATGATTTTATTTATCGGACAAGTAGAAACTCAATTTCTTGGTAGAGGAGCTTTTCAGGAAATTGATTATTCACGTATGTTCAGTAGTAGCGCCAAAGCAGTACATCAGGTTAGAAACGTTGTAGACCTGCCCGAGGTCATTCACAGTGCATTTCAGTTAGCCATCAGCGGACGACCGGGTCCAGTCGTTATCGAGCTTCCAGAAGATATTTTATTTTCCAAAACTGATCGTCTTGTTTCTGCTGCGGTATCTGAGAAGGTAGTCACTCGTGTGCCATTCGATTTAACCGAGGTCGGGCACATACTGGAAAATGCTAAACGTCCTTTAGTTATAGTGGGTGGGAGTTGCTGGTCGCAAAAGGGCTTGTCTGCTCTAAGAGAATTCATTCATCGTTATCGATTACCTGTAGCTGCAAGCTTTAGGCGTCAAGATCTACTCGACAATGAGGATCATCATTACGTTGGAATGTTAGGACTGGCTGCTAATCCTGCTCTAATACAACGCATTCATGATGCCGATGTGGTTGTAGCGATAGGCTCGCGACTCTCAGAAGTCACCAGTAATGGATATACCTTGTTTCAACACGATTCAACGTCACAGAAGCTGATACATTTGTATCCGCAGCCGCATGTACTCGCTGATGTTTACAAACCGGCGTTATCAATACATGCGCCGTTAGGTTATTTAGCTAAAGCACTTGCTGTATTGCCTGAGCCAAAATCAATCGCGTGGACAGATTGGACTATCGACGCCCGACAAGATTTTGTAACGTTTAGTCAACCACTGGTTGTGCACCCCAATCATGCAGGAGTGGATATGGGGAAGGTGGTTAATTATTTAAGTAACTCACTTCCTGACGATGCAATTGTTTGTAATGGGGCTGGAAATTTTTCAGTGTGGGTGCATAGATTTTATAAGTACCGCACGCATGTCTCCGAATTAGCCCCGACTAATGGCTCTATGGGATACGGTCTACCTGCCGCCATAACAGCAAAAATTCGGCACCCAGAAAAATCAGTGATCTGCTTTAGCGGCGACGGTTGTTTCATGATGTATCCCCAAGAGCTCGCCACAGCGATTCAAGAGAAAGCAGCGCTGATTCTTCTACTAGTCAATAACGGAATGTACGGCACTATTCGCATGCATCAAGAGCGAGAATATCCCGGTCGCGTCTTTGCTTCAAATCTAGTTAACCCTGATTTTGTCGCCTTGTCTAAATCCTTTGGGGCACATGCTGAGAGGGTAACGGCATTTAGCGAATTTCCAAACGCATTTGCGCGTGCAATAAATAGTAAAAGAACGTCTGTTATTGAGTTAGTGACTGACCCTTTGCAGCTGTCACCGTCGAAGCGAATGCAGTCGTAAAGCCAAGGTAATTAGTGATTGGTATGAAACTCGAATGCCAGAGTTCAGGCTAATCATTTTTCTGCATGTACAGCAAAGTAATTGCTTTATTCATTTCAGCAGGCCATCAATATCTTTGTGAATCCTTAAAAGGATCCTGAGTTATTCCCTCGTGTTTACGTTGTCTTCAGCCATCACAATTTTTCTCATTTATTCATAAAAAAAGGATATTTATAGAGTTATTTAATCAATAACTCTATGGGATACGCCTTTTAATACCCCGCCGTTACCAGCACAGCGCATATTTGCAGACTGGGATTTATTTTCGTGTCCGAAATTCTATTTCGATTAATTTAATAAAATTGTTTTCAAAGAGGAATGTAATTCTTCAAAGTATTTACTAAGTTCAATAAAGTTATTTATAAAATAACTTTATTTATAATAAAAATAACCCTAAATTTCATAAGATTGAACTGATTGGTTGTAAAATTACTGATGAATATAAAAAGTCTAATTTTAGAAGGCCCGTTAAAAAATCATTGCACTTTTGCTAAATAAAAGTAAAGCAGATGATATTGGCGCAGCGAAGATGGTGAAAGTGCTTTGGCTGAGCGCCTATTGTTTACCAATACTAAGCGCATACCGAATACGTATTGGGTGGCCGCTGGAGTGGTGTAGCAAAGTCGTTTGAGCGGCATTTAGCGCTTATATCCACGGTTTAGTTGGTTTAGCCCACAAGATTTAAACACGAACTTTAATTGGGAATGAATTATGGCTTTAGAAGATGTTTCAGGCAGCGTTTATGTTAACGACCTGTCTTCAGAAATTATTGGTTCTGATGGGTTACCTTTTGGGTCCTATCTTTCGTTTGGTTCGTTAGCAGGTGAAACATGGAATACCCAACCAGTTGACTTCAGCGCCTCCAAACAGAGCGGAAGCTGGAAAAGTGCAGAAGGGTCAAAGATGACCTTGAGTGAAACCATTTCAGATAATGGAAAAAAAGGTGGCATAACAATATCAGGGAAGCCAGGTGGATTAAAACTAACAGCAACATGGAATGATTCCTGGACTAACTCATCATCATCCCTGAATTCAAACATCAGCTATTCATTTACGGGCGGTACTTCAACAAAAGCTGATGACATTACATATAACTACGTTCAATCTTCAAAGAATTTTGATAACTATTCCTCTCCAAGTACCGAAGCAGAAAGCATAAAGTTTTCTAATTCCGAATGGACTCTTGGCTACAGCTTGTCTGCTAGTGACACAAGTAGCACAGCCTACAAAGGGTCTGCATCTTCTTATTTATTCAAAGATATAAAAAACAATGAATCTTTCTCAATGGCTTCACTTAGTGCCAACGTTGATAAGTCAAAAGATTCTGCAAATATTCTTGCCGCTAATATTCAACTTAGTCTTACCGACTATTCAATAACAACCGCCCGATTCGCAAAAATATTAAGCGAAGCAGAGTGGGATTCACTGCCAGACATAACTACTAAAGAAAGTAGTTTTGAAACTATTAAACGTAATCTTACTGAGTTTGCGGCGATTTTTATGTCTGCTGACAATACGATTGCTATCAAATCAAAATCAGGAATTTCTTTTGATGCCGGTGCAGGTAACGACACGATTTCTGGTGGTATTGGTAACGATACGATTATCGGAGGTGCCGGTAAAGACAAGATTGCTGGCGGCAAAGGCGACGACATCTTCAAAATTAGTAAATCTGATTTTGACTTCACTTCATCCAAAACTGTTCTAGCTGACACTATTACTGATTTCAAATACACAGCTACTGAAAAAGATTCCATCTCTCTTGATGGATTTGGTGACATTGATGTATTCCAAACACTCGCATTAGCCAAAAAAGCTGGATCAACTGCGAATGTTATCTATGAAAGCAAGACAGGGAATTTTTGGTACAACGAGGATGGTGATAGTGCTTTAGTTGGAGCGCTTGCATTTGCCAATGTCAAAGGTATTTC
>JACCEC010445669.1_pt1 | contig 10154 bp, 9 predicted proteins | sample 7450121 | NCBI WGS metagenome assembly JACCEC01 (sample SAMN15323455, study PRJNA562643) | freshwater metagenome | isolation source: river surface water | place: USA:Blue River Watershed | collected 2017-08-18 | reverse complement strand
TCTTATTTAACAATGAGATATATTCATTCAGATTCAATTCCAAATAAAATACGGGTTGCTTTATATCATGTGTGTGAAGCGTCTTGGAAGATACCTTGCCCAAGGTGATGGTCATTTTTTTGTAGCTGTATTGGGCAGCCTCACTGAAATGTTGGTTTACTATGGCTTGGCCGTTGCTCAGGGATTGTCCCAATCTTTGCATCAACTGTTCAGCAAAATAGCGGACATGTCGGTAGCTGATGTTATTTCCTGTGCCATGGGCATTGATGTTCTCCGTTTGTCCACTCAACCAAATGCCCAACATCAATTGTTCTTCAAAACCCTTGTCTGACTTGTGGTAGACATTCCCCATTTCAAACAAAGCCAAATTGTTGTTTTTGTGGTTGATGTTTAATGCAACAGCCTCCAATCCACTGTGAATCAATTCCGGACGCATTACCCCCAAATCTTGGCTCAAAGGATTGAGAATTTCAATAACACCTGCTTGATCTGAATGGTATTTGGTTTTGGTTAAAGACAAACTTTGTATTTCAGTAAGGCCCATGCTGCAGAGCATTTCCGCCAATTGATTTTTGCGATGGTGTTGAGCTTGAAAGGCTGTTCCCCAAGTGAAGCTAACTTGCGCAGATGGTTCAACATTGTCAAATCCATAAACGCGCAATATTTCCTCGATGACATCAATTTCTCGGGTGACATCAGAACGACAACCGGGAACACTGATGATCCATGAATCATCATTTTTTCTTTCGATACCAAATTCCAGTTGGTGCAAAATGTTGTGCATGGTATCTGCATCTATTTTTTTACCAATGATTTGGTGGGCCTTGCTGGGATGAAAGATGATGTGGGGTCGTTCAAAGGCAACCAATTGTACCTCTTGCATGGCCTTGGGTTGTCCCTCACAAATTTCTATCAAAAGGGCAACGGCTCTGGATTTTGCTGCTTCATACATTTCGGGATCAACTCCCCTTTCAAAGCGGAAAGAGCTGTCGCTATGTATGCCATGGGCTCGTGCTGATTTTCTCACCCGAACAGCATCAAACAAGGCACACTCCAAATAAATGGATTGAGTGGATGACTTTACGCCACTGTCTTTTCCTCCCATCACACCAGCCAAACAAGCGGGTAGTTCATGGTGGTCACATATGACAACATCTATTTCATTGCATTTGCGGGTTGTTCCATCCAATGTAACCAACTCTTCTTGAGGCTTGGCATTGCGCACATGAATCAATTTTCCCATCTGTGCTGCATCAAAGGCATGCAACGGTTGGCCCATTTCGTGTTGAACCCAATTGGTTATATCCACTACGGGATGAATGCTCTTTACTCCAATGGCTTGGAGACTGGTTTTCATCCAATCCGGTGTAACGCACTGGGGATTGATGTCCAATTGAATGAGCGAATATCTTTTGATCTGTGTTTCAGGATCAATCGTTAACTGAAAATCACCTTGACCGAGTTTTGGAAGATGAGGAATTTTTTGAAGAAACGAATTGGATTTGAGCTCTTCTCCTGAGGCCGCCATCAATTCTCGGGCAACACCATAATGGGACATGGCATCGGTTCGATTCGGGGTAAGTCCTATCTCCAATGAAGTAATGGTACCCAAATGCAGGTATTCGGCTGCTGGAGTGCCAACAATGGCCTCTTCGGATAGAACTAGAATTCCATCATGGCTTTGACCAATGCCCAATTCGTCTTCAGCGCAGATCATACCATGACTCTCAACGCCACGGATTTTGCTCTTTTTGATTTTTAAGGCTTCATCACCACCTTGTGGGTATAAAGTACTACCGACCAGAGCTACCAATACTTTTTGACCGGCCGCTACATTGGGCGCTCCGCAAACAATTTGAAGGGGTAATTCTTGTCCCACGTTGACATGGGTAACACGAAGTCGTTCTGCATCCGGGTGGGGTTGAACATCCAAAACTTGTCCGACAACGACGAGTTGTAAACCACCTTTGATGGATTCTATTTCTTCAATTCCTTCTACCTCTAAACCAACTCGGGTAAGACGTTCTGCTGCTTGCTCAGCCGTTGGAAGGGGATGAATGAAATGAGCAAGATAATTGTAATGAATACGCATAAATAAAGTGACAAAGATCGCGGTCGCGATTATTCGAAGGTGATGGGAAGAATGACTTCGGACTCAATGGCATTGCCATTGCGTTGTCCGGGTGTCCAGGCAGGCATGCCCATTACAAACTGCATGGCTGCGGCATCCAATTCTGGATTCACCCCTTGTGTAACCTTGGGACTCTTAATCAATCCATCCTTTCCAATCACAAAGGAGAGGTAAACTGTTCCTTTTGTGCCGTTGACGATGGCTTTCTCTGGATAGCGCAAATTCTTCTCGATATAATTTTCTAAGTCAGCAAAACTGGCTGCGGTAGTGGATTTATTGGAATTTTCTTTGCTAACAACCGCAGTTTCTTCTGGAGCTTTTTGATAGGCACGATCGGTCATCGGGGCACCTTCTGCATTCCATCTTTTCCAAGTACCCACTTTCATTCCTTTGTGGTAGTCGCCTTCTGCTTCTTTGTTTCCGTTTTGGTTATAAAATACAAAATGGCCATGGGGCATTTCTAAATTTTCGTCCATGTATTTTCCAGTCATGAACAACTGACCTCCAAGAAAAGTAATGGTAACTTCGTATTGACCATCTTTCAAAGTAGAAGTTCTGGTGTAAGAAGAAACCGACTCCTCTTCGATGACGGTGAATTCGCTATTTAAAAATTCCTTTTTTTGACTCCAAGCCGAGAATCCAAGAGCGCTGAATAAAAGGGCAATCACAAGACTACGCATGATGATAAAATTTAGTCACGAAGATAACTAAAATTTTATGATGCCGAAATTTATGCGACTTTTGCGCCATGGATTATCAATTTGAGCGGGAGTGGTTGGAAACCCTGAAAACAATCGGGGAGAAGTTTGATATGGGTCAGCCAGATTTGACAGCAGTTATTTTTTTGGTCGGATTGCAAGAGTTACAGCAGTTTGATAAGGTATTTAAGAAGGATGAGAAGGTAGGCATCATGCACATCGGCATCTGTAGTTTGTTGATGCCCTATGGCTATTATGAATTCATTGGAAGAGATGAGGAAGGATGGCCCCATTTTGAGAGAAGCGACGAGCTTCCAGAACTCTCTCCAGCTGAACAAGACCGATTGATGCGGGAAGCGGTGATGCGGTATTTTGCTGATGCCCTTTAGTTTCGGGGTCTATTCTCCTTAACCTCCAATCCCTGAAAGAAGTTTCTTAAAACCTGATTATTGCACTCGACGTATTGTCGCTGATTGGGGTTTCTGAACAATGCGCTCAACTCATGTTTGCTCATGCGCATTTCCACAGAAGCCAAAATTTGGATGATGTCCTCGTCGATTAAATTCAAGGCAATGCGCATCTTGCGGAAAATCATGTTGTTGGTCAATTGCTTTTCTGGTTGAGGTTGTGGCCCTTCTTTTTTTCCTCTTTTTAGGACAATAAATCCATTGAGAAAAGTAGCCAACTCCTCGTCCTTCATGACCAAGTAATCCTCGTGGTCCTCTTTGTTGAGCCAACGAATAATTTGTGTTCGATTGACGACACATCCTACCAATTTAAAGATGTCCATCATGTCATGGTCACTCAAATTGTAAATGAATCGGATGCGGCGAAAGATGCTGTTGTTGGTCATAATTCGGGTTTCAATGATTTTATTCCAAAGTAGGATTTTAAGGTTTAGGTGATTCTATTATCTGAGCGAGTAATGAACGCTAGAATCTTGAATACATGAAAAAAGGCTTTCCGAAGAAAGCCTTTAAATTGATTTTTAGGACTATTCGCTGTAGTTTGAAAGGCGACTGCCTTTAAAGTCATAATAGACTTTTGAACTTCCGTCTAAAATACAAATCGATTTATCCGTGATTTTTAAGAATTCCATACTTTTAGACATCGTAATTGGCTTTATGGAAAATTGATTACCTTTAGTGTCCATCACCAAAAGATTATTTCCTCGTTTCAAAATCCAATAACTGCTATTGTGACCTATAAAGGTCTCTTGAGCATTTTGGAGTATGTAAACGGCTTTTTTCTGATTGTTTACACCGACAATGTTAACTGAAGATCCTTTGATCTCAATGGATTTGATTTGAGCGTTCATAGATCCAATAGTCATGAAAAAAGTAAAAATGAAAAGAATATATTTCATTGGTTTAAATAAAGAGGTTAAAAAAGTCGGGATGACAGGACTTGAACCTGCGACCACACGCCCCCCAGACGTGTACTCTACCAACTGAGCTACATCCCGATTAGTTTTTACTGGGCGCGAAAATAATCAATTTTATTCGCAATCCGAAGGAATTGTGCAAGGTCCAGACAAAATCGTGATGGTCTCCTCGTTATTCTCCTCCTCTGTTATTTTGATGATGCCTTCTCCAACAAAGCCACTCTTGCATGCTGTTACATCCAATACAGCAAATCCAGCTTGACCTGCTTCATAGTAGGTTGTGAAATCAAATTCAACGGATCCGTCAGAGCTGGTGACTCCGCAAGTATCAAATCTTACTGCGTTAGAGGGAGGTGGAAACTCTGAGGGCAATGCATATATTCTGACTTTTGAAAATTGCACTGGTTGCCCATCCGCATCTATCACCCGAATCAAAGCCTTGGTCGGTTCCATCTTGTATCGCTTGCATGCACCCGCAACGATGGTCATTAATCCAGCGGTAACAAAAAAGAGTAAAGTGTAGTTTAAACTAAATTTTTTCATTGGGTTAAAAATAATTTTCGCAAATCCGTAAGTTTGCAAAAAACAAAGAAACAAAAAAAATGTTGAAAAGCCTAAAATTTCCTTTCTCTTGTGGCATAGCCTTATCATGGGCCATCTTGAACGTGGCCTGCAATAGTCCCAAGAATTCCTCTGAGTCAGCAACAGTCGTTCCCGCGGCTCCGCAAGAAGAGGTAAAACCAGCTCCACAACCTGAAACCAAACAAACAATGAATACACGTGTTAAAGTAACCACCTCTCAAGGCGTCATGGTGGTAGAATTGTACAATGAAACGCCACAACACCGCGATAATTTTATAAAGTTGGTGAAAGAAGGATTTTACAATGATCTTCTTTTCCACCGCTGCATCAAAGGTTTCATGGCACAAGGTGGTGATCCAGAATCCCGCGGTGCTGCTCCATCCAAAGCATTGGGTATGGGTGGTCCCGGATATACCGTACCTGCAGAATTCAATCCCAATTTCATTCATAAAAAGGGTGCCTTAGCAGCTGCTCGTCAGGGAGATCAAGTCAATCCCAAAAAAGCCTCAAGTGGTAGCCAATTTTATATTGTTCAAGGCCAACAGTTGAATGACAATCAGATCACTCAATTTGAATCCAGAGCTGCGATGAAAATTCCTGGTTTTAAGTATACGGATGCGCAACGTCAAATTTATAAGACCATCGGCGGAACAGCCATGTTGGATATGGATTACACCGTGTTCGGTGAGGTGGTAGAAGGCTTAGATGTATTGGATAAAATTTTGGCACAACCCACAAAACCTGGTGATCGACCAGTTACTGATATTACCATGAAAATGGAGATTCTTCCATAAGTTGTATGCAAGAACAAATTCAAAACTTACTCAAGGAAATTCAAGATACCGTCATTTCCTCTCCTGAACAAGCGGAACAATTTCGCATTCAGTATCTCGGAAGAAAAGGAGTTTTGAACGATCTGTTTGAGGCGTTTAAGCAAGTGCCCAATGAGCAAAAGAAAGCCTTGGGTAAGGAATTGAACGTGCTGAAAATGGCGGCACAGGAAAAGTGGGAAAGCGCACAAAGCGCGGCCCCGACGGCGGATGTGAACAATCCCAACTGGGATTTTTCAATTCCCACGGGTCTTCCTGGTCGGGGCAAAAGACATCCCTTGAGTTTGGTTCAAAACGAAATCGTTTCCATTTTTGAAAAGGTTGGTTTCACGGTTGCTGAAGGTCCTGAAATTGAAGATGATTGGCATGTATTCAGCGGTTTGAATTTTCCGCCTGAACATCCTGCGCGTGACATGCAAGATACCTTTTTTGTGCAAACCAACCCAGATTGGTTGCTGCGTACACACACGTCAAGTGTTCAAGTGCGTGAGATGGAAAAAAGGCAACCACCTTTCCGCATCATCATGCCGGGTAGGGTTTTCAGAAACGAAGCCATCAGCGCAAGAGCCCATTGTCAGTTTCATCAGATTGAAGGATTGTACATCGATAAGAATGTTTCCTTCGCCGACATGAAAGCGACCTTGTTGTATTTTGTGCAGTCTTTTTTTGGAAAGGCAAAAATTCGTTTGCGCCCTTCTTATTTCCCATTTACCGAGCCCAGCGCAGAGTTGGATGTCTATTGGGGATTGGAAACAGAAGCTGATTACCGCATCACCAAGGGAACAGGTTGGTTGGAGATTATGGGTTGCGGAATGGTGGACCCCAATGTGCTTTCCGCAAGTGGTATAGACCCCGAAATGTATAGCGGCTTTGCCTTTGGAATGGGTATCGAAAGAATAGCAATGTTGCGCTATCAGATTGATGATTTGAGGCATTTCTTTGAGAATGATCAACGCTTTTTGGCTCCCTTTGATCAGTTCTCGCACTAGTACTTAGTGTGATTTTTACACTTATTAAAAAAATGCCCCTGTGAAGGGGCGTTTCCTTTTATATTTGCGTTCAGCTTAAAATTTGATTACATGGCTACTGCAACAAAGAAAAAAGAATCCAAAGTGACTGCAACAGGATACGGTAAGGAGGATTATATCAAGTGGCATCGCGAGATGATGTTGATGCGCCGATTTGAAGAGAAGTGTGGACACTTGTACATTCAGCAAAAGTTTGGTGGATTTTGTCACCTTTACATTGGTCAAGAGGCCGTTCTATCTGGAATGATGTCGGCCATTCGTCCTACCGATAAAGTCATTACCGCCTACCGTGATCACGCGCATCCTTTGGTGATGGGTTCAGACCCCAACAAGGTGATGGCAGAGTTGTATGGAAAGGTAACAGGTCTATCCAAAGGGAAGGGTGGTTCCATGCACATGTTCGACAAAGAAAGAAATCTTTTCGGAGGACATGGAATCGTGGGTGCTCAAATTCCAATGGGTGCAGGTATTGCCTTTGCAGACATGTACCGTGGAGAGGACAATGTTACGTTGACTTTCTTTGGCGATGGAGCTGCCCGTCAGGGTGCGTTGTTTGAGACTTTCAACATGGCCATGACGTGGAAGATTCCGGTAATTTTTATCATTGAGAACAACCAATACGCCATGGGTACTTCCATTGAGCGTACCTCCAACGTTACCGATTTGAGCAAGCTGGGTGCATCATTTGAAATGCCCAGTGAGTCAGTCGACGGGATGCGTCCTGAGGCTGTTGCCGACGCCATTAAACGTGCTGCAGATCGTGCGCGTCGTGGTGATGGTCCAACATTATTGGATATTCAAACCTACCGATACAAAGGGCACAGCATGTCCGATCCTCAGAAGTACAGAACCAAAGAAGAAGTAGCGGAATACCAAAATCAAGATCCTCTGGAATATGTTGCCCGCGTTATCTTAGAAAACAACTGGATGACGCAAGCAGAATTGGATAAAGTGGAAGAAGAGATTAAAGCGGTAGTAGAAGAGTCCGTTAAGTTTGCTGAGGAGTCAGCCCTTCCAGAAGCACATGAAATTTACGAGGATGTTTATTCAGATCCTTATCCATACGTTAAAGATTAATATCGATCGAAGATGGCAGAAATAGTTAGAATGCCCAAGTTGAGTGATACCATGACCGAAGGGGTGGTAGCAGCTTGGCACAAAAAGATTGGTGACAAAGTAAAGACGGGTGATTTGTTGGCGGAGATTGAAACCGACAAAGCCACGATGGAGTTCGAATCTTTCCAAGATGGTGTGTTGTTGCACATCGGCGTTGAAAAGGGCAAGCGCGCTCCAGTAGATTCCATTTTGGCCATATTGGGTAAAGAAGGTGAAGATGTGAGTGCTTTACTTGCAGCGGAAGCATCAGCTCCTGTCGCATCAGCACCAGCAGCGGAGGCCCCAAAATCAGCTCCTGTTGCTGCAGCTCCCGCACCAAAACCAGTTGCTGCGCAAACACCAGCTCCTGTTGCGGTTCAAGCAGCAGCAGCTCCAGTGCCCGTGAGCAATGGAAGAACCAAGGCTTCTCCTTTGGCCAAAAAATTGGCGGAAGAAAAAGGATTGCCATTGAATTATATCCCAGGTTCTGGTGACGGTGGTAGAATTGTTAAGCGCGATATAGATGCTTTCATGGCGGGTTCATCGCAAGGTTCAGCATCAGCAGTAGAGAGTTTCTATGAAGTGGAGGTTTCTCAAATGAGAAAAGTAATTGCCCGTCGTTTGGCGGAGAGCAAATTCAGTGCACCTCACTTCTATTTGACTATGGACATTGACATGGACAACGCCATCTCAGCCCGCAAGGCCATCAATGACCAAGGAATGAAAGTTTCTTTCAATGACATGGTCGTGAAAGCCTGCGCAATGGCATTGAAAAAACATCCAGTCATCAATTCATCTTGGTTGGGTGATCGCATTCGTTACAACGACCACGTTCATATCGGAGTTGCCGTTGCAGTAGAAGATGGATTGTTGGTTCCAGTTGTAAGACATGCCAACACCAAGTCATTCGCTCAGATCGGTACAGAAGTAAAAGTATTTGCAGAAAAGGCCAAGGCTAAGAAGTTGCAACCACAAGACTGGGAAGGCAACACCTTTACCATTTCAAACTTGGGCATGTTTGGCATCGAGGAATTCACGGCCATCATCAATCCACCCGATGCATGCATCTTGGCGGTAGGTGGAATCAAGCAAGTTCCTGTTGTCAAGAATGGAGCAGTAGTTCCAGGCAATGTGATGAAAGTAACCTTGAGTTGCGATCATCGTGTTGTGGATGGAGCCAGCGGCGCAGCTTTCTTGAACACCATCAAGTCGTTCTTGGAGCAACCTGTTTTGATGTTTGTATAAAAAGACAATGATATAAAAAGAGAAAGCGCCCGAATGGGCGCTTTTTTTATCGTTTCAATTGAAACGAAAAGCTTACGAAAACATCTCTCTCACCCGGTGAAAGAAGGACTTGTCTTTGCTTCCTGGGGCAGGTTGAAAATGCTCAGCGCTTCTCAGTTTTTCAAGCATTTCTTTTTCTTCATTGTTCAACTTTTGCGGCGTCCAAACATTGATATTGACCAACAAGTCTCCTTGTCCATAGCCATTGACCTCTGGCAATCCTTTGCCCTTTAGTCTCAGAATTTTTCCGCTTTGCGTTCCTGCATCAATCTTTATTTGCGCTTTGCCTTTTACCAAAGGAACTTCCACAGAAGCGCCCAATGCAGCATCCGCAAAGTTGATGTACAAATCATGGTATAAATTGATTCCGTCACGCTTTAACAATGTGTGTTCTTCTTCTTCAATCTGAACCAACAAGTCTCCCGGAACTCCGCCAAAAGGTCCTGCATTACCTCTGCCAGAAACATTCAATGTCATGCCATCCCCAACTCCTGCTGGGATATTGATTTCAATCAATTCCTCCTCTCTCTTCTGGCCATTGGCATCCGCATCTTTTGGTTTGGTCTTAATGGATTTACCGGTTCCGTTACAAACGTGACAAGTGGTAGCAGTTTGCATCGCTCCCAATATGGTTTGCTGCACCCTGCGGATCTGGCCACTTCCTTTGCATGTACCACATGTATCATAGCTAACGCCCTCGGCGTTTACCATCTTAAACACTTTCACCTTCTTGGTTACCCCAAAGGCGATCTCCTCTAAATTCAATTTTACTTTGATGCGCAGGTTACTTCCTTTCACCCTGCGACTTCCCCCTCCACTGCGTCCTCCACCGAATGCCTGTCCGAAAATATCACCAAAGTTGGAGAAGATGTCATCCATGTTCATGCCGCCGCCACCTCCGCCACCAAAGCCTCCGCCCATGCCAGCGTGACCAAATTGATCATAGCGCGCCTTTTTCTCTGGATCACTCAATATCTCATAGGCCTCAGCAGCTTCTTTGAATTTGTCCTCTGCAGTGGCATCATCTGGATTTTTATCCGGATGGTATTTGATGGCCAATTGACGGTAGGCTTTCTTTATTTCTGCTTCACTTGCACCTTTTGAAACACCCAGTACTTCGTA
>JACCEC010833964.1_pt1 | contig 10156 bp, 8 predicted proteins | sample 7450121 | NCBI WGS metagenome assembly JACCEC01 (sample SAMN15323455, study PRJNA562643) | freshwater metagenome | isolation source: river surface water | place: USA:Blue River Watershed | collected 2017-08-18 | reverse complement strand
ATGCATCAATCCGCTTACCATTTGAATAAATGGCATCCATTAAATATGTAAATGTCGTGTGACGCTGAGGATTATTTGCACGCTGTTGGATTAGGTCATGAATCGTTCGCGACAGACAGAGTTCCACATGACCGCCAGCCAAATAAATCGTCTTCACATTCACAGGAAATACGATTTCCCCATCTTTGGAGTAGACCCAGTAATCCGGATCGCAGTCGGCAGTCATATACATGGAGATTGGACTGTCATCAGCAAGATAGATCACAGGTATCTTTTTTGCTTTGGCGACTTGAACAGCGACATCTAGTCCATACTTGATCGAATAGCGCGGGTCATACATCGCACTCGCATGCGTAACAATCATTACGGCATCACCCTGGATACGCAGTTCTTGTGGATTCGTGAATCGCGGCTGCGCGCAGACCGCCCACAGCTCTCCCGAAGTAGCTAAGCCTGCTAAACCGATCAGCAGTAACCGAAGAAACTTCAAGGCGAGTGTCCGTATGTACCGTGAATGATGGGGTGACCGATGGGACTCGAACCCACGACGACCGGAATCACAATCCGGGACTCTACCAACTGAGCTACGGTCACCACTGAACTGCTGCTGTTCGGCTCACCCGCCCACAGGGCTGGCCTGCCGGGAGGGAATCGAACCCCCGACCTACAGCTTAGAAGGCTGTTGCTCTATCCAACTGAGCTACCGGCAGGTGGTCGAGGCTTGCCCCAGGATGAACGGTTACCGCAACCTGGTCGGGGTGGAGAGATTCGAACTCCCGACCCTCTGCTCCCAAAGCAGATGCGCTACCAGACTGCGCTACACCCCGAGGAGGGCCGAATTATATCAGCGTGGCTGGGCCCTAGCCAAAGCGGCCGGTGATGTAGTCCTCGGTCTCTTGTTTCTTGGGCTTGATGAAAATTTCGTCGGTCTTGCCGAACTCCACCATTTCGCCGAGATACATGTAGGCCGTGAAATCGGAAACCCGCGCGGCCTGCTGCATATTGTGCGTGACGATTGCCACGGTGTAATCAGCCTTCAACTCATGCACAAGCTCTTCCACCTTGGCCGTGGATATGGGATCCAATGCCGAAGTTGGCTCATCGAGAAGAATTACTGAGGGCTTTACTGCGACTGATCGTGCGATACATAGCCGCTGCTGCTGGCCGCCCGAGAGTGCCAGGCCGCTCTGTTGGAGCTTATCTTTCACCTCGCCCCATAGCGCCGTCTTGGTCAGGGCCCACTCGACGCGAGCATCCATCTCGCCTTTGGACAGATTTTCATAAAGCCGCACACCAAATGCAATATTTTCATAAATCGACATCGGAAATGGTGTTGGCTTCTGAAAGACCATTCCAATACGGGCGCGTAGAAGATTCAGGTCCTGCTTTGGATCCAAAATATTCTGGCCATAAAAATTGATTTCCCCCTCCGCCCGCTGCCCAGGGTAGAGGCTATACATTCGATTTAATGTACGCAGTAACGTTGATTTACCGCAGCCGGAAGGGCCGATAAATGCAGTGACGCGACGCTCTGCGATTTCAAGATTAACGTCTTTTAGGCCCTGAAACTTGCCATAAAAAAAGTTCAGATTTCGAATCTCGAGAGCGGTCTTAAATTCTATAGCTTTGTCTTCTGTCATGGTCTGCTCTTTCTGCGTCCTCAGGCATGGCGCGATCGAGGGCTAGCGTTGACTACTCTTATCTCTGAAATAAACCCGCGCGACGATATTCAGCGCAAGCACCGTCAAGGTAATTAACAAGGCGCCTCCCCAGGCGAGTCGCACCCAGTTGTCATAGGGGCTCATCGCAAACTGGAAAATAACGACCGGGAGATTAGCCATGGGCTTACTCATATCGGTCGAGAAAAACTGATTATTCAAAGCGGTAAATAATAGCGGCGCCGTTTCGCCGCTGATTCGAGCAACTGCCAGCAGTACGCCAGTCACCACACCGCTTTTTGCGGCCCGGAGCGTGACCATCGTGGTGACCTTCCACTGAGGTGCCCCAAGCGCGAAAGCTGCCTCCCTTAAGCTTCCGGGAACCAGCCGGAGCATATTCTCGGTGGTACGCAACACAACCGGAATTGCAATTAATGAGAGTGCCACGGTACCCGCCCATCCCGAAAACTGCTTCGTCTGCGCCACGATCAATGCATAAACAAACAGCCCTAATACGATCGATGGTGCGCTGAGCATAATGTCAGTCACAAATCGGGTGACCTGAGCGATTTTGCTGCGGTCACCGTATTCGGCCAGGTAGATACCCGCAAGAATACCGATCGGCGTGCTAAGAAACGTTGCCAGGCCCACAATCATCAGACTGCCCACGATTGCATTGGCCAGACCGCCACCCTCAGAGCCTGGCGCGGGCGTGGACTGAGTAAACATATTCCAATCCAGTGCTGACAGGCCATTCTTGAACAGAACAAATAAAATCCACAATAGAACAAAAAGACCGATGGCCATGGCCGCCATAGACAGTGTTAGGCCAATCCAGTTGGTTCTTACACGACGGCGATAAAGTTTTTCGTTCATGATTTCCTGGTTCTCCGTGTCTGAGCGCCTATGTTTTGGCGCCTTTGGCGCGCTCCGTGCGAATGATGAGAATCTTCGCCAATGCGAGCACTACAAAGGTAATGACAAAGAGAAGAAAACCAAGAGCAAATAATGTCGAGAGATGGAAGTCATCCGCCTCGCCAAACTCATTGGCAAGCGTTGATGCGATGGATGAGCCCGGGGCAAATAACGAGCTGCTAATACGCTGGGAGTTTCCAATCACAAAGGTGACGGCCATCGTTTCGCCGAGGGCGCGGCCCAGGCCCAACATAATGCCGCCGATCACCCCCTGCTGGGTATAAGGCAGCACCACATAGCGGACCACTTCCCAAGTGGTGCAGCCCACCCCATAGGCCGACTCCCGAAGAATCGGGGGGACGATCTCGAAGACATCTCGCATGACCGCAGCAATAAACGGCAGGATCATGAAGGCAAGAATTAAGCCGGCCGCAAAAATCCCAATGCCATTCATTGCGCCGCCAAAAAGTGGCCCGATCAGCGGCATCTGCCCTAAGGTTGACTGCATGGCTGGCTGGCCATACTCGGCAAACAGAGGGGCAAAAATGAAGAGTCCGAACATGCCATAGATAATCGAAGGTACGGCCGCCAGAAGCTCCACCGCCGTGCCCAAGGGCCGGCGCAGCCAGACTGGGCAAGTCTCAGTCAGAAACAGTGCGATCCCAAAGCTCAACGGCACTGCAATGAGTAGCGCGATGCCTGAGCTCACCACAGTGCCGAAAATAGCGATTGCGGCGCCGAATTCTTCATTAATGATGTCCCACTCGACCCGCCAAATAAATTCCAGGCCAAACTTTTTAAATGCCGGCCAGGCGGTGATGATGAGTGAGATCAAAATCCCCGCCAAAGCGGCCAGCACCAGCAGCGAGAAACTCAGGGTAATTTTGTGGAAGAGAAAGTCCTGAAAACGCTGACGCTTTACGACATCGAGGCGTTTTTGATCCAGCAATCCGCTATCTGAGGCAGAGGCATTCATCGAATCAAGGGGCTTCCCGGCAGTTGCTCACGATTGCGGTTGGGTAGACTGGGGTGTCAGGAGACGCCCCAGTCTATAACATTTCAAAAAAACTTAACGAGCGATCTGCGGCCAGACCTTCTCGGTAATCGCCTTGGTCAGGCTGTCCGGCAGCGCTACATAATCCAGCTCCTCGGCCATCTTCTTGCCGTTCTTAAATGACCAGTCAAAGAACTTAAGTGCCTCATTCGAGGCTGCCTTATCAGCCGGATTTTTATACATCAAAACGAAAGTCGCACCAGTGATCGGCCAGGCTTTCGTGCCGCGCTGATTCACCAGTGAAATTCCCATGCCAGGAACGCTGAACCAATCGGCATTCGCTGCTGCAGCGGCAAAAGTCGTGTCATCCGGCTCAACAAAAATTCCATTCCGATTCTCAAGTGTTGCGTGCGCAATCTTGTTCTTTTTGGCGTATGCAAACTCCACATAACCAATCGAGCCCTTTACCCGAGCAACGTTTGCCGCTACGCCCTCGTTACCTTTACCGCCCACCGAGCTGGCAGCAGGCCACTTGACTGCGGCACCTTTGCCGACCTTATCGGCCCAGGCCTTGCTGACTTCATTTAGATAGTCAGTGAAAATGAAGGTCGTGCCGGAACCGTCTGCACGGTGCACCACGGTAATGGCCTGATCAGGAAGCTTCTTGCTCGGATTGATCGCAGCAATTTTCGGATCATTCCATTTTGAAATCGAACCCATGAAGATTTCAGCTAAAACCGCGCCGGTCAAGCGCATTTCGCCCGGTTTAAAACCCTCCAGATTCACGATGGGCACAACACCGCCCAAGACAGTTGGGAATTGGACCATGCCGTCTTTATCAAGATCAGCGCCGGGAAGGGGGGCATCGGTACCGCCGAAGGTCACGGTCTTTGCACGGATTTGACGAATGCCGCCCGACGAGCCGATCGATTGGTAATTCAGACCGACTTTAGAGACTTTTTTGTATTCCTCGGCCCATTTCGCGTAAATCGGATACGGGAAGGTTGCACCGGCGCCCGTGATGTCAGCAGCCTGAGCAGAGGTCGCAACGCCAACAGCGAGCGCAGCCGCGGTGAGAAATTTCTTAAAGGAGACCATCGTGGAAATTCCTATGAAAAAGAGGTTGTTCGAAACAAGGTGGATCGCCTTTCGACCCAAGCCCTGAGTCTAGGGACCCAATATTTCAAACAGATGACACCAGCCGAGCTTTAGATCCGGCGTATCGCGTCGGCGACCGCCTGGGCAGTTGACTGCGCAAGCTCAGCCTGCCGGGCTTCCACCATGACCCTCACCACCGGCTCGGTGCCAGAGGGCCTGATCAGCAAGCGGCCCTGCTCTGCCAGGCGCTTCTGGGCCTCGGCGCAGGCCTGGGCGACCCCGGGGGCCTTTTGCCAATCATTTTGGACGGGCATGGGGACATTAATTAGGGTCTGGGGGTATCGCTCAAACTCTTTCACTAATTCGGCCAGGGGCAGATTGAAGCGGACAATCGCTGCCAAGACCTGAAGCGCGCTGACAATTCCATCTCCCGTCGTGTGCTGATCCAGGCACAGAATATGGCCGGACGACTCGCCGCCCAAAAGCCAGCCGGTTTCTTTGAGCATCTCCATCACATATCGATCGCCGACTTTTGCACGACGAAAATCAATATGCAGCCGATGCATCGCATGCTCAAAGCCGAGATTGGTCATGAGTGTGCCCACCACGCCCAGCACCGCCTCGACACTCACATGCCGCAGGCGGTCTTTCACAATGGTGTAGAGCAGCTGATCACCATCGAAGACTGTGCCGCTACGATCGACCATGATGAGCCGATCGCCATCGCCATCCAGGGCCACACCATAATCAGCCTGCTCTCGCATCACCCGATCCGCAAGCGCCTGCGGATGGGTCGCCCCTACTCCAGAGTTGATATTGAAACCATCTGGCTCATGGCCCATCACCGCAATCTCTGCGCCAAGCTCGTGAAAGACAGGTGGTGCGACGTGATACGAAGCCCCATGGGCGCAATCAATCACCAGCTTTAAACCACGCAGCGACAGACTAGAGGGAAAAGTATTTTTGCAAAATTCAATGTAGCGGCCTGAGGCATCATCCAGGCGGCGGACCTTGCCCAAATCTGCCGAGGCTACACACTGCATCGGCTGATCAATCGCAGCCTCAATCTCGGATTCGATGGCATCAGAGAGCTTCTCGCCACGGCCGTCGAAAAACTTGATGCCGTTATCGTTAAAGGGGTTATGTGAGGCACTGATCACGATGCCCGCCGAGAGCCGCAGGGCCCGCGTAAGATAGTCAACCGCAGGTGTAGGCATGGGGCCCACCAAGAGCACATTCACACCCGCGGCGCTAAATCCTGACTCCAGCGCAGACTCCAACATATAACCCGAGATCCGGGTGTCCTTGCCGATCAATACGGTTGGATGCGCAACTCTGCCTGATGCAGCCGCCTTCGTCGATAACACACGGCCTGCTGCAAATCCCAGCTTTAAAACAAAATCTGGCGTAATCGGCGACAAGCCTACGGTGCCCCGAATACCATCGGTACCAAAATATTTTCTACTCATCCCGCGATTCTAATGCGGCCCACACATTCAGCGCCTGCCGGGTCGATCCCACATCGTGCACACGCAGTACCGCCGCCCCCTGAGCGGCCGCCCAAAGCGCTGCTGCCACACTGCCCGAGACACGATCAGAGGCGCGGTTCTGGCCGGTTAACGCACCAATCATGCTTTTGCGCGAAACGCCCACGAGCAGCGACTGATGGCGTGCGAATTGCGCGATCGCCTGCATCAACTGCAGATTGTGATGCAGTGTTTTTCCAAATCCGAACCCTGGATCAATCAGAATGCGCTCACGCAAAACACCGCAGTCGATAAGCTGCTGCCGCTGCGCGAGCAAAAAGGCTTCGACCTCAGCCACCACATCCTGATAGACGGGATCGGCCTGCATGGTTGCTGGTTCGCCTTGCATGTGCATGATGCAAAGCCCACAGCGAGACAAACTTACCGCGTCGATAGCCTTCGAATCACGAAATCCATTGACATCGTTAATCAAATCAGCGCCCTGCGCGATGACAGCGCGCATGACCGCAGGCCGACGCGTATCCACTGAAATGGGGAGCCCAAGTTTTAAGGCCGACTCGAGAACCGGCCCGATACGGTCTATCTCCTGCTGCTCGGAGATGGGAGCGGCGCCCGGCCGTGTGGACTCCCCGCCGATATCCAGGAGGTCTGCGCCCTCGAGGGCGAGCCGCTCTGCATACGACATGGCCTGCTGTATTGGCGTAGCCCCCGTGGACTGCAGCAGGCCATCGCCGGAGAACGAATCCGGCGTGACATTCACAATACCCATGATCAGCGGCCGATTTAGCGCCAGCTGATAGCGCCCACAAATGAAAACCGGCGGGGATTCCGCCGGTTGATCTGGAGTGGCCAAGTCTTACGCCGCTGCCGGTGCTGTTGGGGCAACGCCCGTGGGGCCGGGGCCGCCCGAGTTGGGAGTGCCAGTACCGGTCTGCTTTGGCGGACGAGGTGGCTTGCCCTCGATGATGTCGTTGATCTGATCAGCATCAATGGTTTCCCACTCCAGTAGTGCATTGGCCATTGCATGCATTTTGTCTTTGTTGTCTTCGATGAGCTTACGCGCCACAGCGTACTGCTCATCAATGATGCGGCGGATTTCTTTATCCACTTTTTGCATCGTTGACTCTGAAACATGGGTGGTCTTGGTAATCGATCGGCCAAGGAAAACTTCGCCTTCATTTTCCGCGTAGACCATCGGACCCAGCTCATCGGTCATGCCGTAACGGGTCACCATATCGCGGGCCAATGCGGTAGCACGCTCGAAATCATTGGAAGCACCGGTCGTCATTTGATTCATGAAAACCTCTTCCGCGATCCGGCCCCCAAAGAGCACCGAGATCGTATTGAGCATGCGGTCTTTGTCCATGCTGTAGCGATCCCCTTCTGGCAGCTGCATGGTCACCCCTAGGGCGCGGCCGCGAGGAATGATGGTCACTTTATGCACCGGATCGGTCTTAGGCAGCATACGCGCCACCAGGGCATGGCCCGACTCGTGATAGGCCGTGTTCTTGCGCTCTTCCTCAGGCATGACAATCGATTTGCGCTCCGCACCCATCATGATTTTGTCTTTGGCCTTTTCGAAATCCATCATCTCCACGACACGGCCATTGCGACGGGCCGCAAACAGCGCAGCCTCATTGACCAGGTTCGCAAGATCAGCACCAGAGAATCCGGGGGTGCCACGGGCCAGAATATCGGCGCGGACATCCGGTGCAATCGGCACCTTGCGCATGTGAACATTCAGAATCTGCTCACGGCCACGCACATCGGGCAGGCTCACCACGACCTGGCGATCAAAACGACCGGGGCGCAGCAGAGCAGGGTCCAGCACATCGGGGCGGTTGGTGGCGGCAATCACAATGATGCCCTGGCCGGTTTCAAAGCCGTCCATTTCCACCAGCATCTGATTTAAGGTCTGCTCGCGCTCATCATTGCCGCCGCCAAGGCCCGCACCACGCTGTCGGCCCACTGCATCGATTTCATCGATAAAAATAATGCAAGGCGCATGCTTCTTGGCCTGCTCAAACATATCGCGCACTCGGGCCGCACCCACACCCACAAACATCTCAACGAAGTCCGAGCCCGATATTGAGAAAAACGGCACCTTGGCTTCGCCAGCAATTGCTTTGGCGAGCAGGGTCTTACCGGTTCCTGGCTGGCCCACCATCAGGACACCACGTGGGATCCGGCCGCCAAGCTTTTGAAATTTAGAGGGGTCACGCAAAAACTCCACCAGCTCTTGGACCTCTTCTTTTGCCTCATCACAGCCGGCAACATCGGCGAAAGTCACGGCATTGGTGTTTTCATCCAGCATTCGCGCCCGTGACTTACCAAACGAGAACGCGCCGCCTTTGCCGCCGCCTTGCATCTGACGCATAAAAAATACCCAGACTCCAATGAGGAGCAGCATCGGGAACCAAGACACAAAAATGCTCATCAGCACGGAGGGCTCTTCCTCGGCTTTTGCCGAGACCCGTACGCCATACTTCATCAGATCAGAAACCATCCAGAGGTCTTGGGGGGCATTGATAACCACCTGCCGCTCATCGCTGGTAATCGCGCGAACAGTGCGGCCTTCGACCATGGCGGACTTGATTCGGCCCTGGCGGGCCTCCTCCATAAACTGGGAGTAAGGCATCTCCGGCCCCCGGCTCTGACGGGTATCAAACTGCCGAAAAACCGTGAACAAGACCAAAGCGATCACCATCCAGATGGCGGCTTTGGGAATCATGTTGTTCAACGCACTACTCCTTTAAAAGGGGAAAAAATCATTGGGCGGGCGGAAAACCTGAGCTAATGACTTGGATTCTATGCCCCGCCTTAAGTTTCCTCAATGCCAATGTCACGCAGACACAACCCTTAGGTGGTGGCCTTTTGGGGGGTTTTCAAGGGCGTTTGCCCGCTTTTGGGCGCCTGCCCAAAAGAAACGTCTCGCTGGACTGCGCACGGGACGCGGGCGGCTTACGGGCGGCTACCGAGGAAAACTGCTGCTTAAAGCGCTCCACCAGCTGGCTGTAGCCGCTGCCCTGAAAGGTTTTCACCAAAAGTGCGCCCTCGGGCTTGAGGTGCCGGGCCGAGAACTCCAGGGCCAGCTCACAGACATGCATGACACGGGCAGCATCGGCCGACTCGACTCCCGACAAATTCGGGGCCATATCCGAAAGCACGATGTCCACCTGCTCACCCAAGAGGCGATCTGAAAGCTGCTGGGCGACCGCCTCTTCACGAAAATCGCCCTCAATGAATTCCACATCGGCGATCGGCTCCATGGGCAGCACATCCAGCGCAATGATCCGGCCCTTGACCTGTCTGCCTTTGCCCTCAGGCCCCTTCACGGTCAGCAGCTCGCGCGCAACCTGGGACCAGCTGCCCGGGGCGCTGCCAAGGTCCACCACCACCATGCCCGGCCGAATCAGCCGGTCACGCTCGTGGATGCCGAGTAGCTTGAATGCCGCACGCGACCGATAGCCCTTCGCCTGCGCCTGCCGCACAAAGGGATCGGTGAGATGCATATGCATCCATTGGGGATTGAATTTATTTTTTGCCATGAACCGACCATCGCGACGATGGCCCAAGCAGCCTGTGCCGACTAGAGATAGCGGACGTCGAGGATCTCGACCTGCCGGGCGCCGCCCGGGGCGTGCACGACCGCAACATCACCCACCGATTTGCCGATCAGGGCCCGCGCAATGGGACTCGAGATCGAAATCTTGTTCTCTTTTAGATCGGCCTCATCTTCGCCCACGATCTGATAGCTCATGCGCTGATCGGATTCGATATCCGCAAGATCTACGGTTGTACCAAAGACCACCCGGCCATCTTTTTCGATTTGGCTGGGATCGATGATCTGGGCCTGGGAGAGTTTTGACTCCAGCTCGGCGATTCGGCCCTCGATAAAGCCCTGGCGCTCTTTTGCAGCATCGTATTCGGCATTCTCAGACAAATCGCCCTGGGCCCGGGCCTCGGCAATCGCAGTGATCACGGCAGGCCGCTCTTTGTGCTTT
>JACCEC012668664.1_pt1 | contig 10158 bp, 8 predicted proteins | sample 7450121 | NCBI WGS metagenome assembly JACCEC01 (sample SAMN15323455, study PRJNA562643) | freshwater metagenome | isolation source: river surface water | place: USA:Blue River Watershed | collected 2017-08-18 | reverse complement strand
GACACCTTCCAGGATTTGATGGACAAGGAAGTCTCGGTCAAGATGGCCGAGCGCGGTGCGCTGGGCCTGGCCGACATGATCGAGCGCAATCTGGCGCAACGCCTGCAGCCCACGGCCCATGAGGCACTGAGCGCCCGCGAGAAAGCCTGGCCCCCGATCCCGCAGGCCTTGCCGGTGCCCGGTGCACCCACTGGCCTGCCCTTGTCACCCCGCCCGGGTGGTAGCCTGCCGCTGAAGATGCCCGTCGGCGTGAAGGGGGCTGTCTATGAGTGACCTTCTGGGCATTGCCAGCTCGGGCATCAGCGCCTACCAGCGGGCGTTGTCGACGGTGTCCAACAACATCGCCAACGTCAACACCGAGGGCTACTCGCGCCAGGAAATCAGCCTGGCCGCCAACGCCCCGCGCTTGCTGGGGGGCAGCTACCTGGGCACCGGCGCCATGTTCAATGGCGTGCGTCGCCAGTACGACGCCTTCATCGAATACAACCTGCGAAACAGCAACAGCGAGCTGCAGGGGCAGGAGCCGATGGTCAGCTACGTCAATCGGCTGATCGATGTCATGGGCGACCAGAGCATCGGTCTGACCACGGCCATGAACCAGTTCTTCAAGGCCGGGCGCGATCTGGCTACCGACCCCGCGTCGACGGTACAACGCAGCACCTTTCTGCGGGAGTCCGATAGCTTGTCGTCTCGTTTTCGCGAGCTCGATGGCCAGTTTGAGCTGCTCGAGACCGAGACGCGCCAGGCCGTCGAAAACGACATTGGCAAACTCAATTCCTTGACCGCGCAGCTGGCCCAGTTGAACAAGCAGCTGACCAAGCATGCGGTGGTGGACAAGCAGCCCGCCGAACTCCTGGACCAGCGCGACAAACTGCTCAAAGAGCTGTCCACTCTGGCCTCGACCAAGACCCGCTTCAAGGACAACGGCGAGGTGGTGGTCAGTGTCGGCGATGTGATCAGCCAGGGCCTGCTGGTGGACGGCTCGCGCTCGCGCGAAATCGGCTTGTCCAATGCCAGCGGCACGGACTCGCGCAAGCTCCAGTTTGTGATCGATCCCTACGGCACGCCCGAGACGCTGCCCAACATCTTGAGTGGCAGCATCGGTGGCACGCTCGCGTTTCGCGAGTACGTGCTCAATCCGGCTGTCGAGTCCTTGGACCATCTGGCGCAGACATTTGCCGAGGAGGCCAACGCCGTCCACAGCAGTGGTATTGACCTGGAAGGGCGCGTAGGTCTGGATCTTTTCAAGATCGAAGCCAATAACCGCGGCGCCGCCGCCGGAATCCAGGTGGCCTTGACCGATGCGAGTCGCGTGGCGGCTGCCGGCCAGTTTCGGGTCACCGACGCCGTCTTGAACACGGGCGATGCCAAGGCCTCGATTCGCTACACCGCGCCCACCTACGGCGGATCGAGCGGCCTGTATGGCGGCTTGGCCGACGCGACGGCGCCCCAGATCGTCACCGAGACCCTTGAGGTCACGCAGGACGAGCCATTCGCGGCCCTGGGCGTGGCCTCTCTGGGCATGCGCAATTTGGTGCTTTCTCTGGGCGGACCCGCCACTGAACAAGTGACTCGGGTCTCTCCGTTTGCCGGCAGCCTGTCCTCGGGTAGTACCGTCTACGTCACCATCGACGGAACCGCGTTCAGCTACACCCTGGCCTCCGGCGACGACAGCGCAGACGTGACCGCCGGCCTGGTGGCGATGATCAACGCATCGGCGTTTGAAGGCGGCTCGACGGTCGCCACGGCGTCCGTGGGGGATGACAACGCCCTGATGCTGACCGCCAAGACGACGGGACCCGATGGTGCCTTCACCACCACGTCTAGCACCTCCTCGCGGACCATTACCGGCGGCAGTGTGAGTGTGGTCACCGCCGGCACCGACATCCAGACCGCGGCGGCCGGCCAAAGCCTGCAGGTCCTGACCCGCGACGGCCGGCACCTTCTGGGAACGGCACTCACAGCCAGCCAGCAAACCCTCATCATGAGCACCGAGCAGGGGATGGAGGAGGGCGCCACCTACAGCTCTGACTACCTCGGTGAATCGTTCCTGGGCATGGACCTGTTTCTCGGGGCGCGCGCGGATGTCCGCCTGCAGCAGGAGTTTGATCCCGACACCGGCGCGCTGCTGTCACCGACCAGCCTGGCCGCGGTATTACAGGGGCGTACCTTCGACAGCGACCTAACTTCCATTGCGGACGACACCTATATTCTCAATGGTGTGACGCTGGGCGAACTGGCCGAGACCGGCAGCTCGCTGACCGTCGACGACCTGGTCGACTGGATCAATGCTTATTCGGATGACACCGGGGTGACCGCCAGCGCCGAAGACGGCGCCTTGGTCTTGACCTCCGATAACACGACCGACGACATCCGCCTGGCTGCTGGTCCGAATGGTTCGGCTCTGAGCCTGGCGGAACTGGGTTTTGACAGCGGCGTTCATATCAACGGCGAAGCGGCCGATGACTTGCTGATCTTCATCACGACAGATCCCGATGAATCCGACGCCATGGTCAAGGTCACCGCGCAGTTCGCGCAGGCCTCAGGGGATTCCAAGCAGGCCTTGCGTGCGCAGGATCTGGAAGTGCGCTTCACCGCCGCTGATCACTACGAGATTTGGGAGATCAACAGCGGCGTCATGGTGGCCGAGCGAGATTACGACGCGTCGGAGGCCACGCTTAGCTACCGTGGGCTGACCCTTAACTTCTCGGCGGCCCTGCAATCGGGCGACACCTTCGGCATCGATGGCAACGACGACGGTATTGGCAACAACGAAGCCATGATCGAGATGTCCAGCCTCGAGGACAAGCGCCTGGAGGCCCTCGGCAACCTCACGATGACTGAGGCCTATATCGAGCGCGTGAGCGAGGTCGGCAGCGTTGCGCAGCAGGCTTCCATCTCGCGCGATGCGCTCAAGGTGGTCTATCAGCAGGCGCTGGAAGCGCGCGATGGCCTGGCGGGCGTGAGCCTGGACGAAGAGGCCGCTGCGCTGGTGCGTTACCAGCAAGCCTATCAGGCCAATGCCAAGGTGATGCAGGTCGCCAATGACCTGTTCGATGCCATCTTGCAGGTGCGCTAGGCCCGGAGTTCATCATGAAGATCTCGACCTCCTATCTGTTTGACCGCGCCACCGAGCGTATGTCGGCGCTGCAAAGTCGCCTAGCCACCACGCAGGCCCAGTTGTCTGCGTCCAAGCAGATCTTGTCGCCCAGCGACGCGCCAGATAAAGCAGCCGCCATTGACCGCTTGCGCGGCGAGCTGGCTCGCCAAAGTGGTCATAGCGGGGTGCTCAAGGTAGCCCTAAACCGATTCACGGCCGAAGAAACGGCGCTAAGCGCCTCCACCGACGTCATCACCCGGATCAAGGAACTGGCCATTCAGGCGGCCAACGACACCCTCTCGCCCAGCGACCGCAAGGTCATCGCTACTGAATTGCGTGAACTGCGCAACCAATTGGTCAGTCTGGGCAACACGCGTGATGACAGCGGCAACTATGTTTTTTCGGGCACCCGCGTAGAAACCCAGGCCTTTGCATTCGACAGCGACGGCGCGGTGGTCTACCAGGGTGATCAGACCTTGACCCGCATTCCCGCCGGCGTCGAGCGCACCGTGCTTTACACCCGATCGGGCACCGACGTGTTCAAGCGGGTGGTGCGCGAAGATGATGCGGGCGCTCGGGTCAGCATCGGATTCTTTGATTCCCTCGAGGACCTGATTTCCGCAGCCGATGACAACGAGCTGGCCAATATCCGGCGCAGCGTGGGCGAAGCCGATCAGATGCTGAACAACGTCAGCCAGGCGGTAGCCCAGTGCGGCTCCGACCAGCAAGTGGTACAGGCCCAGCTCGATGTGCTCAATCAGACCACCTTGCGCCTGAAGACCACCCTGTCGGGAATTGAAGATCTCGACTACACCGAGGCTGTGGCCCGCGTGAACAAAGAGATGACTGCGTTGCAAGCTGCAATGGCCAGCTTCGGCAAGATCGCCAGCCTGAGCCTGTTTGACCATCTGCGTTAAACACTAGCCGCACCTTTCAGGCAGACCTCTCACCATGGCCACCACCGTCGACGCCAGCGCCACTAGCACCACCAGTGCTAGCAACAACATCGTGAACCTGATGGGGTCGGGCTCGGGTATCGACATCAAGGGGCTGGCGCAACAACTGACTGATGCCGAAAGCGCCCCCCGCGAAAAGGCCATCAACGCCAAGATCACTGCGACCGAAGCCAAGATCACCGGCTATGGCGCCCTGAAGTCGTTGCTCTCTGAACTCAAGGACGCTTTCAAGCAGATCGACGATGCCAGCGACTTCCAGTCGATCAGCGCCAACAATCCGGCACCGGACTCCTTTTCGGTCGTTACTGATTCCAGTGCTGCGGCGTCCAACTTTGACCTGCAGGTGACCCAGGTGGCGCTGCCCCAACAGCACCGGGTGGCATTCGATCAGCGCGCTCAGTCCCTGAACTCGGGCGCGACGTTTAGCCTCACATACACCAATGTGACAGAGGGTGCCAGCCCAGTGGTCATCAATGTCACACGGCCCACGCCCGCTGGCATTGTCGGGGCGATCAACGGCTCTGGGACTGGCCTGCGCGCACAGTTGATCGACACCGGTGTGACCAATTCGGATGGCACCGGAACAACCGTGTATGTCTCGGTCACAGGACCCGATGGTGAGGCCTTCACCTTGACGTCCTCCGCATCCGATGTGGATTTCGGCACGGCCATTCAGGACGCACGCGATGCCGCCTTCACCCTGGATGGAGTGTCCCTTACGCGTTCGAGCAACACCATCTCGGATGTTCTGGATGGCGTCACCCTCACGCTCAAGGACATCACCTCCACCACGGAGCGCGTGACCCTGGAGCGTCAAACCGCCGATGTGGTCTCCAAGATCAAGGATTTCGTCGCGGCCTATAACGCCTTCCAGGATTCGATCAAGATTCTGGGGGATCGGGACAGCGACGTCGAAACCTATGGCGGTGTGCTTGCGGGCAGCACGCTGCTCCAGACCGTTCGCCGCATGGCCAATCGGTTTATCACCGAAGACTCCAACACACCGGGTACGACGATTCAGGCGCCTCGCGATGTGGGCTTGAGCATCGGCTCCGATGGCAAATTGATCCTGAAAGAAGACAAGCTGGTCGAGCAGCTCGATGCGCGCTTCGAGGAAGTGCTCACCATGTTCACCGCTGCCCGCAACAACAAGGGTGAATACGGCGGTGTGGACGCCGGCATGGCCGGCGAGGCAGTGCGCACCCTGACCGACATGATCAAGTCGGGGGGGCTGATCGACGAGCAAAGCCGGACGGCGTCGAGCCAGTTGGAGGCCCAGCAAGAGCGCCTCGCCGAACTCAAGGAGCGCATGCAAAGAGTCCTGGAGCGCTACATCCGGCAGTTCACCGCCATGGACAACATCGTGAGTGGCAGCAACAGCACTCGCGACAGTCTCACCAACAGCATGGATGCGATGAATGCTCAGAATCGTTAGTGAGCACGTAAGTACGCATTAAAGTTTTCCGCTGGGTGTCCGATTCCCAAAGGACCTCCTCTTGAATGGGGAGGTCTTAGGCCATCGCCTGCGCATTCGCGCAGAGTAAGTGGCCTTGAAAGGACTCGACATGAGCACTGACAGCAACCTGCCGATTGGATCCGCACCTGCGATGCGGCCTTCTGCCGCCACGACGCTCAAGGCAGCGGGCGTGGCCGACGCATCCCCCGCCGTGAAGCTGGTGGTTCCCGAGAAGCCAGACCTGACCCTGGACCCGCAGCAACGCAAGCGAGAGCTGAGCGACGCGATTGAACGCATCAATCAACAGATGCGTACTGACGGGCGGGCCTTGTCTTTTAGCGTCGACGAAAAAGCCGACCGAACAGTCGTCACCGTGAAGAACAGCGAGACCGGCAAAGTCGTTCGCCAGTTTCCCGACGAAGCGCTGTTGCGTGTGGCGCATCACTTGGAAGACGTCAAGGGTCTTCTTCAGGATGAACGCATCTAAGCGAAGAAATTTTTCAGCAAAAGCCTCAAGCGCTTTCTGAAAAAACCGATTCATCGCCTAACAGGAAATCGAATTCGGCTTTCTGTGGAAACGGGCAGGTCCTACTCCTAACGGTTCCTGCCAACCTTTTGAAATGACATTTGAAGGAGTAAGACCATGTCTGTGATCAACACGAACGTACAGTCCCTGGTGGCGCAAAACGCCCTGTCTGTCAACAACCGCTCTTTGAGCAATGCGATGCAACAGTTGTCTACCGGCCGCCGCATCAACTCGGCGGGCGACGACGCCGCTGGCCTGGCGATTGCCAACAAGATGACCGCGCAGATCCGCGGTCTGAACCAGGCGGTGCGTAACGCCAACGACGGCATCTCGCTGCTGCAGACCGCCGAAGGCGCGACCCAGGAAGTCACCAACATGCTCCAGCGCATGCGTGAATTGGCAGTGCAGGCGGCTAACGACACTTATTCGGATACGGACCGTTCTGCCCTGCAGACCGAGTATGACGAGTTGGCTGATGAAATTACACGCATCTCGGACAATACCAAGTGGAACGACATGTATGTGTTTGATACCGCTGCCAGCGGTGCGATTGGCACATCCGGCGCGGTGACCTTCCAGGTCGGGATTGATGGTGACACGGGTTCGACGATTTCGGCGACGTTCGAGGAGATCGATGCGAGCACCCTAGCGGTCAGTGGCCTGAGCCTGACTTCCCAAGCGGACGCACAGTCGGCTTTGAGCGCGCTGGACGATGCCATCTCGACGGTCGACACTTTCCGCTCGACCCTGGGCGCCAAGATCAATCGACTGGGCTATGCGGCGGACAACCTCGCCAGCATTTCGCAAAACGCAGCCGCGTCCCGCAGCCGGATCCTGGACACGGACTATGCGTCGGCAACGACTGACCTGGCTCGAACGCAGATCATTCAGCAGGCGGCCACCGCGATGCTGGCGCAAGCGAACCAGCAGCCGCAGACGGTGCTGACGTTGCTCAAGTAAAACGCGAGCGAATGAGAAAGCGCCCTTAGGGGCAATGCCAGTCAGTTAAAAGCTGACTGGCATTTTTTTTGTGGTGCATCTGGCGGGTGGAAACACTTGGCAGGTCCGGTGTCAGTTTCGTTCCTGTACCAAGACGGGAATACGCACAGGCTAATGGGTCTGCTGCCTCATGGCGTACCCTTGCGAAGCCAAGTTTTCACCCTGCAGGCGGGCGGACGTGTGAAGGGAGGTCATCTTGTTCATGCGCTGATGGCAGATGTTTGCATCGATTTTTCGCGGGCTGCGCGGGAGGCACCGGTAGGGTGCGCATCCGAGAGTTTCCAATCGGCCACGGGTCGATAAAGAAGAGCGAGAACCTGCTCGTCTACGCTCTCGGGCAAGCCCTGAAGGTTGACGTGCAGGAAGCCGTCCGGGCTGTCGAACCGAATCAGCTGCGGTTCTACTGGCTCGCCCTCCATGATCTGCATCCGGTTGATCGCATCCAGCCGGGGTTTCCAGCCTGGCCCGCGAAGGATGTCGGCGACGGCGACTACGGCCACGCTGTGGATGTTGGCCCACTTGCAGATGCGACCCAAGTTGATGCCGACCGCCGTGGTGCGCTGGGTCAGCTTGACCAGGGCCATGCGGTAGCCATCATGCGTGACGAACGAGGTGATGTCGACGTTACGGAAGTCCTGACCCTCAGCGACCACGCCCTTGAAAGCCAGGCCTCGGTCCTGAAAGTCACCCAGCCGATAAGTCAGGCCGAAGCGTTGCTTCAGTAGGCTGAACCCGGCAAGCATGGGATGAACCGCCTGCAGGTCGGTTGTGAAGACCTTGTGCGTTTCCGGCCGGTAGCTGATGAGGCCGCCGCGCAACAGGGCATCGCGCGACACCGCCGGGCTCGTCAGCGGTCGGGTACGCAGGGTGCCGTTGTTGACGTCGTGCGCAAAGCGGGAGCGCAAGGCCATCTCCTGTGGAGTCGGCTGCAACAGCAGGCGGGCGAGCAGGCCGGCCGTCTCCTTCACGGTCTCGTGCGCGGGTTGATCGATGTCCAAGTAGTCCCGGAAAGCTGCGTTGACGAAGTCGAGGCTGGCCGTCTGGATCTGATCTCGCAAGCGCCGCTGTTCCTCCGAGGCGGTCAAGGGTTCGCGCTGGGCCCGGCCTGCCGCGTCGTACGCCACAGTGCTGCCCTGGCTGCTGCACACCCACTGCTCGAAGACCTGGATTTGCGCAGTCAGCAGCTCCAGCACCTCCGATGAGTAATCAGCGGCGCGGATCAGACCATGTTTGCGGTGAGCCGCACGGTCGCTGTCCTTGAGTGCGAAGTAGTAGCCTTCGACCTCGCAATCGAAGTGGTCGACCAGGATGGTCTCGATACGGTCCTGGATGGTGCCTGCATAGCCCAGGTCGACGAGCACGATGCGGTCCTGCGGTTCGGGCTGAACCTGCACCTTGATGTGACGCAGAAAGCGCTCGCGCTGGGTCCTGGCGTTGGCCGTGATTCGCGAGAGCACCGGCGCGGAAAGGACGGTACGGCAGAACTCGCTCCATCCCAGCTGCGCGAGGTCAGAGATGCCTGTGAAGAATGCCTGTGGATCTTCGCCGAAGGCCAGCTGGCGCAGCATCTCGGAGGGGCGCAGCTCGGTGCGATGGGTCTCGAGGAATTCGTGCACCGCATCGGCGGTGACCAGTCGGATGCCGATGGCGACGACGCGCGAGATGTCCAGCCGATGCGTGGTCGCGCCCTTCGCGCCCAAGCCGAGCGCTTCGACGGCGGCATAGGCCTTCATCGGCAGGTGACCATCGCGCATCATGAAGACCAGCTTCGTGGATCCGGACGGGGACGTTCGGCCAGCAAGATGGTCCAGCAGGCCACGTACGAAACCGCCAATGATTGGCCCCAGGTAGTACCAGCCGAGCATCTCCTGGATGTTGCTCGCTGGCGGAAGCGTTGCCCATGGCGCATGCCAGCTACTGCACAATGCTTGGCGACCGGCCGTGGAAGGGGCTACCACGCGCTGCAGTTCCTGGTTGCTGCGCATGAAGGTCGATAGCTCATCTGGGAACCGATGGAAGTGGTAGCCCTGCAGACCGCAGGCGCGGGCCCCGGCGTAATCAGCCTTCAGGTTGTCACCCAGGTGGACGATATCCTCTGCAGCGATACCGTGGGCTTGCGCCACCTTCAAAAGTAGACCCTCACCCTTGCCCTGGCAGGCATCGGCCGAGGTGTAGTACGCATCAATTCCCCGCTCGAGGCCGACACGTTGCAGACAGGTTTCGACCAGCCGCTGTAGCTGGTGCGCATGGATGTACATGTCGCTGACCATCACCACCGGCAGGCCGCGCTCGCGCGCTTGGCGAATCAGTTCTACAGCCGGGCGGAAGGCGAAGAGGTGGCGTTCCTCTACCTGCAGCTCAGCGTCGATCAGGCGCTCGATCAGGTCGGGCGCAGCATCGGGAAGGGCATGTGCGTAGATCTGTTCGATGGTTACTTCCGTTTTCCCATCCTGCCGCTGGCGCGCCTTGCGGGCCTGGCGCTCGGCCTTCACCCGGATGCCGGCAGTGATGCCGTATTCGCGATGTAGCGGCTCGTCCTGCAGTTCTTGAAACACCTGCTTGGGATCGGCGACCTTACGCCAGAGCACGGTATCAAAGCAGTCCAGTGACAGCAGCTTCGCCTGCGGGTGGCGATCGAGGAGGCGTGCGAAGTCCATGGCCCGCACCACGTGGTCGGAGGCGATCGAGAGGTTCATGGGTGAAATCTTCTGGGTGAGGGTGCGTGCCTCAGGACACCGAAACCTGCAGCTTCAACAGTTCACCGCGCTGCTCGGTGTATTGCCGGAGGTAGGGGGCTTGCCCGGTGGACAGGTACTGCGACTTGAGTGCGTCGAGAGTGAGGTAGCGCGCCATCAGCTGCGGGGAAATTTTCTTGATCTGTGCCCATCGGTCGATATCCATACCCAGCGCGGCATCCATTTGGTGATGCCACATCAGCACGGAAATCATCCGCTCGAAGATGAACACCTTCATCGGAACCGGCCCTCGAAAATAGGGAACGTCCTTGCACAATGCCTGCCGTAAGGGGAGCGGGCCGTTCTCGGCGGCGTGGAATAGGCCTTCGCCTAGGGTCATCAGTTAATCCCACACCGACACGCGGGCGACGAAGTAGTTGCTAAAG
>JACCEC012665623.1_pt1 | contig 10158 bp, 8 predicted proteins | sample 7450121 | NCBI WGS metagenome assembly JACCEC01 (sample SAMN15323455, study PRJNA562643) | freshwater metagenome | isolation source: river surface water | place: USA:Blue River Watershed | collected 2017-08-18 | reverse complement strand
TGTAGTTGCATCCCCACAGAGACGGTAGCGCGGTATTGAACGCAATTCTCAATATTGAAATTGATGGCGTACAAGTTCCCGTCACTCGTATTGACGAGGGTGAGTTCGAAGTTCTACTAACGAAAGAACTACCCCAGGGCACAACAAATATCTTGGCAACCGTCATCGCCGGATCAGTCAGCGATCTGTTAACCGGAACAATTGATGTGCATGCGCCAGACGCCTTGGAATCGCAAGGAGCGAGCACGTACTGGAAACAATATGTTTTTTGGTTTGGAGCCTTGGCGGTAGGTTGTTTACTGCTCTTACTGATGATTCAACGGGTGCGACATTCACGTCATGATCGCAATGGAGATATCGCATGAAAATTCAATTCCCTAAGTTGTTGACAGTATTGTATTTTTTGTTTTTCTCGTCGATCGTATTGGCAGGAGAAGGCCACGACCACGGAGCGGCCCCTATCTCTGAAAATACTGGAGGTCCAAAGCGGCTTCCTGATGGGACTGTATTTGCCCCTAAGCCAACGCAAAGGCAAATCGGAGTCAGGACAACCCTAGTCACAAAGGATGATTTGTCACGGGCGGTTGAGCTAAATGCTTCGGTTGTGATGGATCCTAATTTTGGTGGAAAAGCACAAACAATCGTTGCAGGTCGCGTGACTCCCGGCCCGCAAGGATTCCCTCTACTAGGGCAGAAAGTGCAAAGAGGAGACATACTGGTTTATGTCGTTTCAGAGGCCACTCAAACAAATAAGTCTTTAGCAGAAACTCGTCTGCAACGACTTCGCCAGTTAACGGATACGGTACCGCGCAAGGTGATTGATGAAGCTGAGGCTGCGGTAGCAAATGAGGAAGTGCGATCACCAGTCACTGGCTTCATTGCTTCATCAAACGTCGTCTCTGGTCAGGTAGTGGATTCGCGAGAAACTTTATTTGAAATCGTTGATCCAGCGCGGCTGCTGATCGAAGCCCTTACATTTGATTTAAGTATTGCAAACGATATTGCTCACGCGTACATCAAAGTTGCTGATCAAAGTATTCCGCTTAACCTTATTGGTGTGGGCCGTGTGATGCGTGGGCAAGCAGTACCAATTGTTTTTAGCTTAAGCAGCATACCCTCAACAAGCTTGGCAATTGGGCAGCCTGTCAAAGTATTTGCACAAAATACCCAGACAGTTAAGGCGTATCGCTTGCCAGTGACTGCCTTGATGAAAAATCCGGCCAATCAAAATATTGTTTGGATTAAAAAGACGCCCGAACAATTTGAACCAAGAGCGGTCACGGTTGAACCATTGGATGGAGCGAACGTAGCAATTACTTCTGGGCTGAATGATGGCGAGCTTGTCGTTGTGCGAGCCGCCACACTCATCAATCAGATTCGATAAGGATGCCATAACATGTTTAAGTGGATACTTGTCTATAGTCTCTCAAATAGATTGCTCGTTCTTGTTGCGAGTCTCGTTCTTATGGTCTACGGTGCTTTCACTCTTTCGCGCACCCCGGTAGATGTATTTCCAGATCTCAATAAACCGACTGTGACCATCATGGCCGAGGCCGGAGGCATGGCTGCTGAAGAGGTTGAGCAGCTCATCACTTTTCCATTAGAGACCACCATGAATGGCCTTCCTGGAGTTGAAAGCATTCGCTCGGTCTCTAGTGCTGGCCTATCTTTCATTTACGTCACTTTTGACTGGAGCACTGAAATTTTTCGCGCAAGGCAAATGGTGACTGAGCGACTTTCTTCAATGGAACAGAGTTTGCCGTCAGGCGTAGTGCCAAGAATGGGGCCGATCAGTTCCATTATGGGAGAAATTATGCAGATCGCTATCCCAATTGACACTGCAAAAATATCTTCGATGCAGGTTCGTGAGTATGCGGATTGGGTACTTAGACCGAGATTGATGGCTATTTCTGGCGTAGCTCAGGTTATCCCGATCGGAGGCGAAGTCCGTCAATTTCAAGTCCAGCCCAACACAGCACGCATGTTTGAACTTGGAATTTCTCATGAGCAGCTAGAAAAGGCACTCAAGGGATTTTCATCCAATACCTCAGGAGGATTTCTTGAACTCAATGGTCGCGAGTACTTAATCCGTAACCTTGGTCGTACTTCTCGCCTTGAAGATCTTAGGACTCTTTCGTTACCCGGTCTAAATGGTCAGCTAATTTTATTGCAACAAATCGCAGAGGTTACTTTTTCTCCTGCTATCAAGCGAGGAGATGCCGGTTTCGAAGGCAAGCCAGCAGTTATTTTGGGCGTACAAAAACAACCGACAGCTGACACAATTAAAGTGACCCGTTTGATCGAAGCCGCTCTGGCAGACATGAAACAGTCATTACCTGCTGGCATGGACTCACCCAAGGTGACATTCCGTCAAGCTAGCTTTATTGAAGCGTCAATAAACACCTTACAAGGAAAGTTAATTGGAGCCTCGCTATTTGTTGCTGTTATTTTATTTTTCTTTTTAGGGACGTTACGTCCAACGGTGATTGCTCTGACAGCAATTCCTGTTTCGATTTTTGTCACGGGGCTCGTATTTAAATATTTTGGACTTTCAATTAATACGATGACCCTCGGAGGGCTAGCAATTGCGATTGGTGGATTGGTTGATGATGCTGTTGTGGATGTCGAAAATATCATGCGCCGACTGAAAGAAGATCGGGCAAAGCATCCGCAAAATCAACTAAACATTCTCGAGTTAGTTGTGCGTGCTTCGCTAGAAGTTCGATCAGCAATTTTATATGCAACCGTAATTATTGTTCTTGTGTTTTTGCCTTTGTTTGCACTCCCGGGTATGGAAGGACGTTTATTTGTCCCCCTTGGCATTGCATTTATTGTGTCCACGCTCGCATCGTTGGTGGTGTCAGTCACGGTTACGCCTGTACTTTCCTACTACTTACTGCCTAGTATGAAAAATTTGAATCATGGCGACACCAGATTGCTTGCTTGGTTGAAAAAGAAGTATTACTTTTGGTTGCAGGGTGTGCTCAATTATCCTAGGTCGGCAATTATTGTGGGTGCCGTAGCCGTATTGTCATCGATGGTTGCTTTACCCTTTTTTTCAAAGACATTTTTGCCGCCCTTTAATGAAGGCACTTTGCTGGTTGGTTTGCGTCTTAATCCAGGAGTGACTTTGGCAGAGAGCTCCTCTCTCGCTCGAAAGGCTGAAACGCTCGTTAAACAAGTTCCGGAGGTCATTCACGTAGGCCGTCGAAGCGGTCGCGCTGAACTGGACGAACACGCTGAAGGAGTGCATGTAAGCGAGTTGGATATTGGTTTGAAGCCGGCTGGCGAACTGACTCGTTCAATGGGAGAAATATCTGCAGATATTCGATCTAAGCTGATCAATTTGCCGGCAGCTATATCTGTGGGGCAGCCAATTTCTCATCGAATTGATCATATGCTTTCGGGAGTACGGTCTCAAATTGCAATCAAGATTTTTGGCGATGATCTGGATACTTTGCGGGGACAGGCCGATTTGTTGCGATCAAAGTTAAGTAGCATATCAGGCATGACAGATCTTGAAATTGAAAAACAAGTTTTGTCACCACAAATTAAGATCAGAATTGACTATGCCGCAGCAGCACAATACGGTTTGTCTACACCTCAGGTTTTAAGCACTCTCCAAAGCCTGATTGAAGGTGAGAAGTTGGCTCAAATCGTAGAGGGGAGTAGAAGCTTTGCTCTGGTTTTGCGACTTCCAGAGTCGTCTCGCTCTTTCGACGGACTTGGAAAAATTCTTATCGAAACACCAAATGGAAGAATCCCCCTAACTAAAATCGCGACGATTGAGGATGGTGACGGCCCCAATCAGATCAGTCGAGATGATGGAAAGCGACGAATTGTTCTTTCTGCTAACGCGCAAGGACGTGCTCTTTCAGACATTATTGAGGATGTTCGAAAGGTCGTCGCTGAATCCAAGCTCCCCGAAGGCTATTTCATAACGTTGGGTGGACAGTTTCAAGCACAGGAAGAGTCATCCCGCTTAGTTGGCTTGCTATCGCTTGTTTCATTAACCCTAATGTTTCTTGTTCTTTATAGCCGCTATCAATCCGTCACGTTATCAGTGCTAATCATGTCGAATATCCCACTCGCTCTTGTGGGTGCGGTCTTGGGTCTTTGGATTTCAGGGCAACCAATGTCAATCGCCGCTCTGATCGGCTTCATAACACTGGCCGGAATCTCTGTGCGTAACGGCATTTTAAAAGTAAGTCATTACATTAACCTAATGCGAGTTGAAGGAGAAAACTTTGATCATAAGATGATTTTGCGCGGGTCGATGGAACGTTTATCGCCTGTGTTGATGACTGCCCTGGTGACTGCCTTTGCGCTTGCCCCTCTACTTTTTGAAGCAGAGCGTCCGGGGACAGAAATATTGCATCCTGTTGCGGTAGTAATTTTCTCGGGATTAATTAGTTCTACTTTATTGGATACCTTTTTAACCCCCGTTATGTTTTGGATGTTTGGTCGTAAAGACTCTGAGCGTTTGATGTTAAGCAAAGATGTTGAAGCACTTTAATTTTTTTCAATAAAAGGAAAGCAAATGAAGCTTATACAATTATTTACTTTTTTGGTGATGAGTTTTTCAGGAATTGTTTATGCCGCTAGTGGGCATGATTTAAAACCTGTATATGGTGGTGCAGTAGCAGAAGTCAAAGATATCACCTTTGAGTTTGTTGCAACAGCAGATTCTTTGTTGCTGTATCTCAGCGATCACGGCAAACCCGTTGACATTTCACGTTCGACAGCCAAGGCGACTATCCTGCAAGGTGCTGAGAAGCAGGAGGTGGAGTTAAAAACGGCTGGGCTTAGGTTTGAGGCTACAGGCTCTTTCAAGATTGCGAATGCAAAGGTTGTAGTGACAGTGTCTCAACCGGGCAAAGCGCCCGTCAATGTTCGTTTTACTTTGAAGTAACTGATGATTAGCGCCTGCCGATACGTAACTGTGTAGGCAGGCATTTTAAGAAATTTAAATCTAAATCGTTTCTGTCAGTTGTTAACGCGTAGCAAACGCAAGCCGTTGCCAATCACCAACAAGCTTGCACCTGCATCAGCAAAGACTGCCATCCACATCGTCCCCATACCAAGTACGGTCAAAGTTAAAAATATGCTTTTTATGCCAAGGGCTAAAACAATATTTTGAACGAGTATCGAATGGGTGTTGCGTGATAAGCGCACAAAGCGTGGCAATTTTCGTAAGTCATCATCCATCAACGCAACGTCTGCCGTCTCAATGGCCGTGCCGGTGCCTGTTGCTCCCATTGCAAAACCGATGTCTGAAATGGCGAGTGCAGGGGCATCATTGATACCATCACCCACCATACCAACGGTAACTGCTTTACCGAGAAGACTTTCAATAGCCTTTAACTTGTCTTCTGGTAGCAGGTCGCCGTGCGCTTCATCAATCCCAACCTGATTAGCGATGGCTCGCGCCGTATGCACGTTGTCGCCGGTCAGCATGATGGTTTTGATACCGAGCGCATGTAGTTCCGTAATGGCTTGGTAGCTACTTTCTTTTACAGTGTCCGCTACAGCGAATACACCGTGCACGCTCTGCTCATCAGCCAGCATAATCACCGTTTTACCTTGAGCTTCCAATGTTGAGAGGCGTGCCTCCAGATCATCTGAGCAGCGTCCTTGTTCATGAATCAGGCGGTGATTACCCAGGTGATAAAGCTTTGCGTCGATTACTCCTTTACTGCCTCGGCCTGGTAGCGCTTCAAAATTTTCTACGTTTCGCAGTTCTATCCCCTCGAGCTTGGCTGCATTTGTCAACGCGATTGAGACAGGATGGTCTGATCGCACGGCCAAGCTGGCAGCGAGACTTCTGACGTCGCGTTCATTCCAACCGTTCAACGTAAAAAAGTCCGTTTGTGCTGGTTTGCCGTGGGTGATCGTGCCCGTTTTATCTAACGCCAGCCATTCCAGTTTACGGCCTTGCTCAAGGTATACGCCGCCTTTAACCAAGATTCCCATTCGTGCGGCCGCAGCGAGACCGCTGACGATGGTCACGGGCGTAGAGATAACCAGCGCACAGGGGCATGCAATCACCAACAAAACGAGGGCTTTGTAGATCCAGTTGAACCACTCACCATCCATCAACAAAGGTGGCAGGATGGCGATGGCCAGAGCAAAGGCAAACACCGTAGGCGTATAGATTCGGGCAAACTTGTCTACGAACCGTTGAGTGGGTGCCTTCGTACTTTGAGCTGCTTCCACTGCGTGGATAATGCGTGCCAAAGTGCTGTCGCCTGCGGCGGCCGTTACTTGGTACTCGAAAGAGCCGGATGTGTTGATGGTCCCGGCAAAAACCGGGTCGCCCGACTGCTTGTCTATCGGTAGGCTCTCCCCTGTGATGGGTGCTTGATTCACTGACGAGTGTCCGCTAACGATCGTGCCATCCAAGGCGATGCGTTCTCCCGGTTTGATCCTTACCCGCTCATTCACGGAAACAGATTTTGCTGGTACCTCCTGCCAGACACCATTTTTCTGCAGGACGGTGGCAGTCTCCGGTGTGAGTTGCATCAGGTCACGAATCGCATTGCGCGCCCGGTCCAAAGACTTCGCTTCAATCAACTCGGCGATCGTAAATAAGACCATCACCATGGCGGCCTCAGGCCATTGCCCCAATACTAAGGCGCCTGTGACAGCAATACTCATCAAAGCGTTGATGTTCAGATTGCCGTTGCGGATGGCTATCCAGCCTTTCTTGTAAGTGCTGATACCGCACATCAAAACGGCAATCAATGCAAGCGCAGCTGCCACTACAACAGGAAACTCGAGCCAATGCACGAGTTCCGAACCGATGGCGGCAAGACAAGCCAAGGCTAGCGGCCACCATGGCTTGACTGGCTCCTGTTTGGGTTCTTCATGTTCACCGTCCACAATCTCTGGCGTGAAACCCAAGGACCTAACGGCTTCCAGAATTGACTTTGTCGCCTGCGGGGCATGGGTGACGGTAAGCACCCGTTGCATGAGGTTGAACTCCATCCTTGTGACGGCTGCCATGCCGTCTAGCTTCTTGCGTAATAGCGCCTCCTCCGTCGGACAGTCCATCTGCATAATCCGTATGAGTGTCTGGACACCCGAGCTGACGCTCTCATTTTTTTCGTGTACTGGTCGGCGTTGTGAGGCAATATTCATATTCGACGCACTGCAGCAGGCATCTGCGGCGTGTTCGTGATTGTGATTGCGATGCTTAGTCATGATGGACCTTTCATTTAAATTTGTCCTATCATGCAACCTGAAGTTACTATAGAGTCAAGAACTATTTGGAACATGCCATGAAAATCGGCGAATTAGCCCAGGTTGCTCAGACCACGGTGGAAACAGTACGCTACTACGAGAAGAAGGGTTTGCTACCTGAAGCCGTGCGTACTACTGGCAACTTTCGTGTTTATGGGCCAGCCCATCTGGAGCGCTTGCGTTTCATTCGAAACTGCCGGGCGCTCGACATGAGTCATGAGGAAATACACACCTTGTTGGACTTATCCGATCAACCTGCCAAAGGATGCGGTGCCATCAACACAGTCTTTGACCAGCACATAGCCCATGTAGATGAGCGCATCCAGGAACTTTTGCACCTGAAGGAACAACTGGCCGGATTACGCCAACGGTGCCAGACCGAACAAGCGGTGGATGATTGCGGCATTTTGCAGGGGCTAGCAGCCATGGAAACGTCACAAAAACCGGAACGTCATACCCACTTGGGTTGAAGCCCGTGAAGGAGGTCAGCGTGAAAAGCAAAGATCATTGGGAGCAGGTTTACTCAACCAAAGCTGCAGATAGCGTCAGTTGGTTTGAGCCGCATGCAGAAACGTCAATGCGACTGATTCGTGAAACCGGATTGAGTCGCGACGTAGCCATCATTGATGTCGGTGCAGGTGCATCCACCCTGGTAGATGATCTTTTAGACGATGGCTATCACCATATCACTTTGCTGGATTTATCTGCTGCGGCTCTGGCTGAAAGCGAATACCGTCTTGGCTCGCGCGGCAGCAGTATTCAATGGATGGTGGCTGACATAACCCTCGCGGTCTTTGAACCCCACAGCTTTGATATTTGGCATGACCGTGCCGTCTTTCACTTTTTAACGACTGACGAAGCTCGAGAAAAGTATGTCAAACAAGTACTCCGCGCTCTTAAGCCCGGAGGCCATGTCATCATGGCCACCTTCGGTGCCAATGGGCTGACCCAATGCAGTGGTTTACCCGTCATGCGCTATGCACCCGAAGCATTGCATGCCGAATTCGGAAATGAATTTGTCTTGCTCAAGCACGAAGAGCAGCTCCACCACACACCCTTTGGCACCGACCAGCAATTTATTTACTGTATGTGTCGAAAGGCTTCTGCATGAGCGGCCTACACCGTGCTGCACTGCCAGCCTTGGGGGCGGCCATCTTGTTCGGAGCCAGCACGCCCTTTGCGAAACAACTTCTGGGGGAAGGGCAGAGCCCATCCCTTCCATTTTTGCTGGCGGGCTTACTTTACTTGGGCAGCGGCTTGGGCTTGGCGTTGATCCGGCTGATTCGTGATCGAGGCTGGAAGCCCTCAGGCATTGCACGCCAAGAGTGGCCTTGGTTGTTGGGTGCGATTACTTTCGGTGGGGTTTTGGGCCCGCTGCTGCTAATGGTAGGGCTCTCTCACACAACAGCTTCCACTGCTTCACTTTTTTTGAATCTGGAATCAGTACTGACAGCCGTTCTGGCTTGGCTGGTGTTTAGAGAAAGTACCGACCGCCGAATCGTTTTGGGTATGGCGTTGATTGTCTTGGGTGGAGCCGTCTTAGCATGGCCCAGTGGTGAAGCTGTTGTCTCTGGCATCGGGCCGCTTGCATTGGCCGGCGCTTGCCTTGCTTGGGCGATAGACAATAACTTAAGGAAAGTCTGAATAAGTCCCAAGAATTTTCGAACTCTTGGGATCATTAAAGGTCTGAGCTCTATCTCTCACAGAATTGAATCGATCATGAGTCAAATGAGTTTTTCCGATGTTGAGTTTGGTGCCAAGCGTAAGCAGACGCGTCGGGAGAAGTTTCTCTCCGAGATGGACGCGGTGATTCCTTGGGCACGCTTGGTGCGACTGATTGAGCCGGTTTATCCGAAGGGTAAACATGGCCGTCCGCCCTACGCGTTGGATACGATGCTGCGGATTCACTTTATGCAGCAGTGGTTCGGCTTGAGCGATCCTGCGATGGAGGAGTCCTTGTATGACATTCAGTCGATGCGCCAGTTTGCCGGGCTGACTCTTGCTACAGGCAGCCTGCCTGACGAAACCACGATCTTGAACTTTCGCCATCTGTTGGAACGTCACCAATTGGCGGTGCGCTTGCTCGCGGAGGTCAACACTATGCTGAGTGAGCGGGGTCTGTTGCTGCGCCACGGCACGATTGTGGACGCGACGATCGTAAGTGCTGCGAGCTCGACCAAGAATGAATCGGGTGCGCGCGATCCTGAGATGCATCAAACCAAGAAGGGTAACAACTGGCACTTCGGCATGAAGGCGCACATTGGCGTGGATGCCGATTCGGGCTTGGTCCATACGGTCACGACGACGCCGGCCAATGATCACGACATCACTCAAGCTCATGCCTTGGTGCATGGGAAGGAAGAAGTGATCTTTGGTGACTCTGGATACCTGGGCGTCGAAAAGCGCGAAGATACCGCTGCAATCAAAGCAGTCTGGCATGTCGCCATGAAGCCCAGTCAGCGCCGTGCGATCAAGAACAAAGCGATGAGCAAAATCATCGAACGCTTGGAGAAACTCAAAGCCTCGGTGCGCGCCAAGGTTGAGCACCCGTTTCGTGTCATCAAGTGCCAGTTTGGATATCGCAAAGTGCGGTACAGAGGTCTGGCCAAGAACACGGCTCAGGTTTTGACGTTGTTTGCCTTGAGTAACGTGTGGATGGTGAGAAAGAAATTGATGACAACAGGATAGGTGCGTCCAAAAAGGACGCAGCACCCCAAAGCGGGGTGTCAAAGGGGCCGAAAGGCCCAAATATCGATCGAAATCTGTCATCAAAATCGTAAATTTTATAAAACAAGCGTTTGAAAACGGGAAAATCATTTTCAAGCGTATTTATTCAGACGTTCCTTAAGTAAGTCTTCACGAGGTTTGGGTTTTCGAGACGGACAGTTTTTGCGCGTTTTATTGGTTTGTGCGGAT
>JACCEC010613489.1_pt1 | contig 10158 bp, 10 predicted proteins | sample 7450121 | NCBI WGS metagenome assembly JACCEC01 (sample SAMN15323455, study PRJNA562643) | freshwater metagenome | isolation source: river surface water | place: USA:Blue River Watershed | collected 2017-08-18 | reverse complement strand
GTTTTGTTAAAAGTTTAAAATAGGTAGTTCTTTTCCTATTTTAGTGCCTTCAAAAGGTTTGTATCTTGGTATCTGTTTACCTTGTTTAGTGTATGTTACGAAGTTATAAAGCCTTAATTTTGCTTCATAACGAGTATCTTCATACACATCTTTAACTTGCGTTAAGTGCGAAATATTAGAGTTACCACCTTCAGCTACATAAGAAAACAACTCTACATGGCTTGGTGTAATGTTTGTTTCTTCAAACTTTTTAGTTTTACGGTCAATTATAACAAATCTAAACGGCTTTTTCATATTTTTTAACAATGAAAATAAAAAGCCCGAAATTCGTCGAGCGGCGGTTTTTAGATGAAGTTGTCACATTGCGTATATCAATACTGCGTTGCATACCTTTTAGCCTGCAATTCCATCGCCACTTCATACAGTTTATTTTGAAGGTTTCTCAACTCGATATTTTTTAGCATCTCAGCTATATGTCCAAAAACCTCTCTGTTTTTTACTTCATTAATTTTTGAACTAATTTCGTTGAACGTCTTTTGAGTACTTGTTACTTCCATCTTTCTGACTTAACCGTGATGTCGAGGGCTGAATTGTTATTGTTTTAATACATTGCAAATTTACAACAATTTTTTAAATTACAAGCATTTTATAATTTATTTTTTAAATTATTTTAAAATATTTTTAATCAATTGTATTTGATTAAATTAATATATTCTTTTTTGTTTAATTTTTAAACAACATTAAAAAACAATCAATTATGTTATTTACATTGATAATCAGTATTTTTGCTACATTAATATAAAACACAAATGGCTAAAATATTAAGCAATAAAATTATTAACTTATTGAATATTAGAATAAATGAAGAAGAACTGTCTTCTCGTTTATATTTAGCTATGTCGATATGGCTTAATAAGAACGGTTTTTCGGGTGCAAGTACTTTGTTTAAAAAATATTCAGATGAAGAATTATTGCACGCTGATAAGGGTCGTTCGTATTTACTTGATTTAGATGTTTTACCGCAAACAAACGTTATTAAGAGCGTTGTTGAGCAATACGATTCGCTTGTAACTATCATTCAACAGGCTTATGAGCATGAAATAAAAATCACAAATCAATGTGAAGAGCTTGCAAAAGCTTGTAGCGATGAATCTGATTTTATGAGCTTAAACATAGCTCTTTGGTACTTAAACGAGCAAACCGATGAACTAGCTAAAACAAAGTACTGGATTGATAGATTAGAAGCTTTTGGTAGTGATACAATAGCTTTACGATTGTTGGATAACGAAATGAGGGAAGCTTAACATGGTAACTGGAGTAGAAACTAATTTTAAAATTTGGATGCCTTGCGAGCTTACAAAAGCTGGCGATGGTAAAGATGAAAAGTGGGGTTTCAAAGGTATTGCATCGACAACAAAAAGAGATACAGACGGCGAAACATTAATGCCTAGTGGTTTTGATTTAACCTATTTTAATGAAAGCGGTTTAGTTAATTGGAATCACCTAAGCAAAGAAAACCCAGCAGCAATCATCGGCGAACCTACAATGGCAAAAATAGTTCCCGAAGGTTTGTATGTTGAAACTGAGCTATATAAAACACCAACTGCAAAGGGTGTTTGGGAACTTGCAAAAGCAATGAGCAAAAAGAAAAACTCAACTAAAAAGCTTGGTTTTTCTATTGAAGGTAAAGTAATTGAGCGCGACCCGCTTGACCCGACTAAGATTTTAAAAGCAAAAATAACAGGTTTAGCAATTACACCGACACCTAAGAACAACGCCACATTTGCAGAAATGATTGAAAAAGGTATTACAAGTGAAAACTTAGAATACTTAGAAGACGAAGATGTTTCAAACTTTGAAAAATCAATATCAAAAGATAAAAAAGACATAGTTTCAGAAACTATGATTGAATTTGCAAACGGAAAGTTAAAAGATTCAAATGGTAATGTAGTTACCGACAAAAAACAAGCTTTAGCAATTGCATATAGCTTGCAAGATGAATCTGAAAAGGCTTTAACTGTTGACAGTGGTAGAGCTGTTATTAGAGAGGATTTAGAGGGAGCAAAAAAAATACAAAAGTCAGTTGTTTACGAAGAAATATTTCAACGCTTTACAACAGATTTACAAAAAGCAGACAAAATTTACGAAACGATAAAAAATAATAATATGGACTTAAATGCAGATACTTTAGAGAAAGCATTATCTCAGTTTGACGAGATTATAAAAGGCAATGTAAATGGAAATGCAACGCCCGATACTTCTACGATGGCTGGTAGTGCTAATGGTTACGACGTTGAGGATGTAAACGGAATGTTCAAATGCTTCTCAAAATCTAATCCTACCGCTAAGAAAAGCGATTATATGGAGAAAGGTAAAAAAGAAGGTATTGACGAAGAAACTTGCGAAAAGGCTTACAAAGTTGGAATCGAAAAAGGTTTTATCAAACCCGATGAAAAGGATGATAAAAAAGACGACAAAGCAACCGACGCAAAAGACGTTGACATCAAAAAAGCAATTGCAGATACTTTAAATCCTATTTTAGAGGCTCAAAAAACACAAAATGAGCTTTTAAAAGCAATTGGTACTGAGTTGTTAGGAGCTAAAGAAGAAAACAAAGCGTTAAAAGAACGCTTAGAAAGAATCGAAAAACAACCTAACGAGCGTCGTTCGGTAGCTGCAACATCATTTCTTGAAAAGGGTGTTATGGACGAAATTTCTAAAAAAGCTAAAAGCGACAATCGCATAGTTCTCGACATTGCAAATAAAGACGACTGTAAAGAGTTGAATAAAGCAATTGATGAAAAAGCTTTTGGTGATAAAGAAGTAAACGGTCGCATTGAAAAAAGCATTATCAACAGCCCTTTAGCAAATCTATCGGCAGAAATCGAAATAGCTCCTATCGCTGTTTTTTCAGATAGACAAAAAGTGTCTTTAATTGAAAAATCTTTGGGTGTCAAAATTGTTGACAGTTCAAATGAAATCCCAAGTTTAAATTTTTAAAAAATAAAAAACAAACAATATGTACACATCAATTCAGGATTACGCAGGTGCTCAAAGAAGCGGAGACACTTACGGCGGTCAATCGACCACAGAAGAATTAGGAACGCTTGCAAAAGCGTTGGAGGCACGCTCAATTACTGGTCGTGAAACAACTGACCGATTAGATGCTTCGGGTGCGCCTTTGAAGGCTGAATCGCTCGAAAAGAACTTGAAAGTATTAACTTTCCGCGAACAACACATTAAATTGTTTCGTTCGATGCCAAGCTCTCCAGCGTTCAATACAGTTGAACAATTTGTTCAATTAGTTAGTTACGGTAACAATTCAAGCGGCTTCGTTGCTGAAGGTGCTTTGCCAGCTACCGAAGATTCTGTTTACCGTCAAAAAGCTGAGTTCGTTAAACTTATTGGTGTAACCAAAGAGGTAACGCACTTAATGCAATTGGTTAATACAGTAGTATCTCCAATCGTTCAAAAAGAGATTCAAAACGCTATTTTGTGGATTTTGCGTAAAGCAAACCGTGCAGTAGTTTACGGTAATGCTAATAACATTCCACTTGAATTTAATGGTTTGTATGCTCAACATGAAGCTGGTACAGACTTTTCAAGTTACGGTAACTACATGGATTCAAGCCTTGTAATTGACTTACGCGGTAAACACGCTACACAAGAAGCGTTTAATGATGCTGCTATGATAATTGCGGGAACTGATTCTTACGGTTTTGCCACCGACATTTACGGTTCAAACGAGTTTATAAACAACTTTACAAAAGAGTTCTTCACTAAGCAACGTATTATGCTTGGTAAACAAAGCTCTGAGTTTGTTGCTGGAGGTAAAGTGAAATCTATCTCGACAAGTATTGACGAGGTAAACCTTAACTCTGACGTGTTCTTAGCAAAAGAATCGGCTCGTAAAGTAGGTTTAGGTGCAACACACGTATTAGCAGCAGGTACACCAACAAAAGGTACAGGCGTTTCAGGTGGCGCAATTGGTGTTGTTACTGATACTTCTAATAAGTTTAAATTACCGTCGTTCCAAGCTGCAAATGGTGCAGGTGACTACTATTATGCTGTTTCAGCAGTAAATCAATACGGTGAATCTGAATTGTTGTTGTTGAACACTAATAATACTACACCTTTGGCAGTTGCAACAACTCAATCAGTTGACATTTCAATTGTTGATGGTGGTGGTACAAACCCAGCGACAGCTTATAAAATTTATCGTACAAAAGCAGGTGCAGTTGGTGCAGCAGACTTGTTGTTCTACCCATTGTTTACTGTTTCTAAAGCACAAGTTGCAGCAGGGTTTGACGGTGCAGGTGCGGCAGTTATTCGCGATAGAAACCGTTTCTTGCCCGATACTGTCCAAGCATTTATGGCTCAATACGATGAAGAAACGTTGGCATGGAAACAATTAGCTCCGATTATGAAAATGGATTTGGCGCGTGTTTCTTTGGCTTACCGCTTTGCAACAGTGTTATACGGTACACCTCAGTTGTACGCCCCAAAACGTATGGTACGATTCATTAACGCAGGTGCATACGTAGCTTCTTAGTAGTAAGGTTTTGTGTGTTTTAATTTATATTCAAAGAGTAAGGAAACTAAAAATCTCCTTACTCTTTTTTTGCTTTAAAGAGATTTAATTTCTTGTAAAATTTCGTCTCATTTTATTTTTATTTGTAATTTATTTGAAAAATATTCAAAAGAACTTGTAATATTCACAAAAACAGATTGGTAAATATCATTATCTGTGAATGTATCTATATCTTCATTATCGTTTATAATAGCAATCTCAACGCTATCAAAACAACACTCCAAATCAAAAGAATAGTTTTTTATCTTGTTTACAGCATCGGCATCAAACATTAAAATAACGTTACAAACACCTTTTTCAGATATTTTACTTATTTGAGTTTCAGATATTTTGCTGCCAAAAGTTGAAACACATTTTATCTCGTTGATTTTGTGTTTTTCTAAATAATCGTCAATTCTCTTTTTACCAAAAATTGATTCAACAATTATAACGCACAATGTCTCATCTGTGACATCATCTATCCCGTAAACAAGCTTTGAAAAGTCAGCGTCGGAGTTATTCCAGCGCAATATCCTTTTATTTAGTTCTTGCTCTTTATAGTCCTTGTTTATAGCATCTATTTCAGATTTTGGCATTTTATTTCTACCTAAATATCCAAAAAGAACGTTATTTTCATAAACCAAAAATAAGACAAAGTTCTTTAATTTTTTGTTTATATCAACAACTCCGCAAGGGTACTTGTGATAATCACTTTCATTGAAACCTCTACTTTCGAGATATGAATCGTAAAAAACCTGTTTAAAGCCAATAGGCAATATACTTTCTTCCGCTTCTGTAATTACCTTTCTATTCGCTTCTATTACATCTAAAAGAGAAGGTATTTTTTCAAACTCCTCTTCACTTAGTGTTACTGTAGAGCCATCTTGTATAAGCTCTAATTTACCAAGCTTTTTAAGCAAAGTGAAAATACTGCCTTTTTCACCGCATTTTTTACAGTCCCAAAGTTGAGTAACTTTATTGATGTAAAACTTTTTTTCTTTGTCGTGGCAAAACGGGCAATAAGCAATAAAGTGATTTTTAGATGCTTTTTTAGGCTGGTCTAAAATTTCTTGTAACTTAGATTCACTTATTGTTTTTTTCATTTGTTTAAAGCAATAAGAGCTTTTTGTTTGATTTCTGCAATTTCTTCTTTTGAAAACTTTATTCGATTTTGTTGCCTAGGATTTAATACTATTTTTCCCAACTTGGTATTAAATCTTTTTTTTAACAGTAAAATAGGCGTATTCGTGAGAATTTGTTTTTTCAAGAGCTTTGTTGTATAGTTTCCTACATTTATTTTTAAGCATCTTAATTCTTCTAACTTTCATTAATTCAACGTCTTTAGACGCTTCTTTTATTTTGTTTACTTTTTTCATAATCTTCTAAAGTTTTAAAAGCCTGTTTTTAAGCAGGCTTGTGTTTTATTGTTTTATTCGCACACTTCTTTTTGTAAGCACTTCTTCCATTGATTTTTTAAGGACGTCGTGCATGACTTTTCGTATCTCTTCTCGGTAACCGCCTCGCAGTTCATACCCTTTAAGGTGGGGGTATTTAGACATTACGCCAAGTTTTGTGTCCGCGTAAGTGCTTTGTATGTCAGAAAGTACGTTCATTCCTAAAAAATTGGGGAATATAATAGCTCGGGTAAGTCTGAACCAGTTGTCATATTCACAGGAAACCCACGTACGAACCAGTTCGTGGAAAAACAAGGCTTTGTCCTGCTCTGAAGCTAAAGTCATACTGTTTAGTTTAGCACGCGACTCGTCACCAAGCAGGAATAATTTAATATGCTCAATCACTTCTGAAAATACCGCTGCGGAGTTTTCGTCGTGACTAAAGACACCCATACGCAAAAAATCAGCAACCCAGAAAAGATCCTCAGTACTACACTCGTCCAGCGTCGTCAAATCAACATTTATCAGTAAACTCTCGATAGTACGGTTTTGGGCACTCATAGCAATATGCTCCATAAAATCAACGCCCGTCAATTTAAAAAAGAGGCGTTTTCTACTAATTTCTTGCGAAGTTGCTGAATTTTTCATAAATCTTAAATCTATTATTGTTTTAATTACATTGCAATATTACAACTATTTTTTAAATTTCAAACATTCTTTTTAATTTATTTTTCAATTATTTTAAAATATTTTTTAACTTCATTGAAAATCAGTATATTTGTACTGTAAAACAAACGATAATGTCAGCAAAAGAAGAGGTTGTAAATCAATTAAGAAGTAGAGCTTACAGTATTGGATTAGGGGTTTTAAACGCTCTTTTTCCTAATGATTGTGAGTACTATATGCTTGGTTTAGAACTTGTAAATTCAGAGGGTAAAACAGTTGACTATTTAACGTTTCCCGTTATGCCGCAACAAATAAAAGAATCAAAACCCGAAAAAACAAGCATTGTCGAAACTGCTGGTGGTGTTGTTTCTATTGTTTCACCAACTTTCAAACCGAGAGATATAAGTATTAGCGGTAATTTTGGGCGTGGCGTAAGCTTCAATTCGGGCGGTAAAGTTTTTCATGCTTTAAAATACTCAACTACAAAAGGTGTTTATCATAAAGAAGATATGAATCAAGTTGGTAAGAACATTGTAAAAATGAAATCAATACCTTTAAATCCTTTTATCAAAACTGGTTATGGTTTTATAAAAGTACTTGAATCAATGATAGATAAAGCTTCGGGAATAGATGAATTTGGAAAACCTTTAATTTTACATTTTTATAACCCTGCTTTTGGGAATAATTACATCGTTGACCCTACTAGCAGTGACTTTCATCAAGATAAACAAGGTTCTAATATGATTTGGAACTATTCGCTCAATTTGAAAGCAACTGCACCGCTTTTTTTAAGCGTTGGCGAGAAAGAAAGTAGAATATCTTCATTGAAAGCTGCTGGTTTTTCAGCTATTGACAAAGAAATAAAGAAAGTAGTTTCAAAAATATCTGTACCTAAAATATAGTAAGTATGGAATCAGTAAGTTTAGATACACTCAATGCTTTTGCCGAAATTACTGGTTTCGATGTTGTTACGTATTTATCAGATTTTAACACATTTGTAAACGAAAACTACACTAAAATAGTATCTTTTTATTCGGGTAACTCAAAGTCAGATAAAGAATCGTTTAACAAGCTTGAAAGACTTATAAACGAAACAAACAAACTTCATTCTTTAATAAATATAAATGTAGAAAATTTACCTAACTACGAATATTGGGTTTTAGTTGATACATTGTCAGATATAAGAACAAAGATTGAAACAATAAACAATATTTCTGTTTGGCTAAGAAGCTCAATAAAAGCTGGAGACTATAAAAAGGACGCTCAAACAATTTACACCCTTACGCAAAATGAGACGCTTGAATCAGTTTCAAGGAATGTAGTAAACGATAATCAACCTTGGAATAATTGGGCTGCAATAGCTCTCGAAAATAGCTTAAACGAGGAAGATTACACGAGCAAAGGAGACGTTGCATTAAAGATAGCGTCAAGTGCAACAAAAAACTACAATATACAGTCGGTTGTTGATAATTTGACACCTCAAAACATCTACGGTCGGGACATAAAGAAAAAAATAGAGTTTGATACCTTTAATCAAGATTTAGCAGTGTTAATTGAAAGCGATACACTTATGCAATCAATTGATATTTTAGCCAACTTAAAAACAGGGAATAATCCTCAATATCCAAATGAGGGAATAGTTAAAGATTTAGTTGTTGGTCAACCTATGTCGCAAGTATCTTATCCTAGTTTAATAAGGCAATTACAAGCTAATTTTTCAACCGACGACACTATACAGTCAGTTGTTATTACCGATATATTAAAAGATAGCGATACAGTAGGTTTTACTTATGAAGTAACAACTGTAATTGAAGAAATTATTAACGAGCAAAAAATGAAAGTATGACAGCTATAACAAGGGTAACGACAGAAGAAGAACTCTCTCAGATATTTGTAGAAACATTTTTCAACAAACAAAATAAGGTTACAAAAGTTTCAAAGCATAGCGTAATGTCTGCTTTGTCTTTTGTAAACGGCAAAATATCTCAAAAGGCTGTTAAAGATGTTGCTAACATAGAAGCTAACATTTTTCCCGATGCTGCTTACGGCGATAAATTAGACTATATAGCTTCAAATTATGGCATTGCACCTCGTTTTGGTGCAGCAACAGGAACTACTTTTTTAAGAGTCGTTGGCGACGTAGGTACAACTTATACAGCAGGTGTACATACATTTACTGGTTCGCACGGTGTTGTTTTCAACGTTGTAAATACGCTTACAATAACAAATGTAGATGGTTACGATTATGTTGAGGTTGTTTCCGCTGATAGTGGTTTGTATGTAAATGTTGACCCTTTGACAATCAACAAAGTTTCTCCAGTGCCTTCGGGGCATAAGTATGTTGTTAATGAATACAAAGTATTAGGCGGTAGGGATTCTGAAAGTGACGATTTGTTTAGACACAGAATAAAAAACACACCAAACATCAATGCTCAAAAAACAATAGCTTTTTTTGAACAACTGTTTATGACTATAAACAACAGCGTGTTAAGAGTTTTTAATTATGGTACTCAAAGTGGCAAAACTGTTTTAGCTCTTGCAACATACAACGGTACTACATTAACACAATTGCAATTAGATACGCTTTTTAACGCTGTAAAAGATTATTTTGCTATAACAGACTTAAAACCTTTTGGAAGTGATTATTACGGTGTTAAATTGCAAAATGTAACATACACGCCAATAGACTTAGATTTTAGAGTAAGATTAGACCAATCGGTTGATATTGATAATTTTAGAATAAAGATACAAGTCGCTTTACAAAAAAAGATTGACTATAAGAATTGGTACAGTGGTGTTATTGCGTGGGATACATTTTTTGGAATTGTAAAAAATACTTACGGTGCTAGCTATGTACCAAGGCAATACTTTTTTATAAATGGCAATACAGTTGATTACAATATATTAGATAATGAACTACCTTGTTTACGTAGTTTTATAATGCGAGACGAAAGTGGTAATATAATAAGCAATCAAAGCGGTACTATGCAACCGTTTTACTATCCTAACGAAAAAGACAAAGTAGCAACTAGCTCAATACTATAAACATGGCTCAAAAAAAGATTATAGTAACATCGGTTTCAAAGTCAAATGGTAATTTATCATTATCATCTGACGTTACTGTAATTTCAGAAAATGAGCAAACACAAGTTGTAGATTCAGAAACTATTGCTTCAAATTACTACAACAAAGATGTTCAATTGCCTAAAACGGTATATTCAATGTCTTTGTCGTCGAATAAAGGTTTAGTTGTTGGAATAAACCAAGATGCTAATCAACAAATTTTACCTACAACAACAACACTTACTGTAAATGGAAACACTATAAAAATATACACCTTTTACAGTGGTAATATAAACGAATCGGCTATAATACAAGCTTTTATTGCCGATATGGCTTCATCTGTTGGTGGTGTTACATATATTGAAGGTGAGTTGGTTATATTGTTAAATTCGTCAGCAAATATTAATGTTTACATAGACAACAGCGGCAATTTGATTTTAGAAGCTGAAAACTCAAACAAATACT
>JACCEC012537214.1_pt1 | contig 10159 bp, 8 predicted proteins | sample 7450121 | NCBI WGS metagenome assembly JACCEC01 (sample SAMN15323455, study PRJNA562643) | freshwater metagenome | isolation source: river surface water | place: USA:Blue River Watershed | collected 2017-08-18 | reverse complement strand
TCCTGAGTTGGAGTAGTGATTGGCTTACCGCTTGCTGGCGACAAAATGTTGTTTGAAGAGAGCATCAAGATGCGAGCTTCCGCTTGTGCTTCTGCACTAAGTGGAACGTGAACAGCCATCTGGTCACCGTCGAAGTCTGCGTTGAATGCAGTACATACAAGTGGGTGAATCTGAATTGCTTTACCTTCGATCAACTTCGGTTCGAAAGCCTGGATACCCAAGCGGTGCAAAGTTGGTGCGCGGTTTAGCAATACTGGATGTTCAGTAATAACTTCTTCAAGCACGTCCCAAACAATTGAGTTTGCAGAGTTAGAACGTTCAACCATGCGCTTTGCGCTCTTGATGTTTTGTGCATGGCTTAGATCAACAAGGCGCTTCATCACGAATGGCTTGAACAATTCAAGTGCCATTTGTTTTGGCAAACCACATTGGTGCAATTTCAGCTGTGGACCAACCACAATTACTGAACGACCTGAGTAGTCAACGCGCTTACCGAGCAAGTTCTGACGGAAACGTCCTTGCTTACCCTTTAGCAAGTCAGACAATGACTTAAGTGGTCGATTGCCACCAGTGCCGGTTACTGCGCGACCGCGGCGGCCGTTTGCAAACAATGCGTCAACGGATTCTTGAAGCATACGCTTTTCGTTGTTGACGATGATTTCTGGTGCATTCAAATCAAGCAGGCGCTTCAAACGAATGTTGCGGTTGATGACGCGACGGTAAAGATCGTTTAGATCTGAAGTTGCGAAACGTCCACCATCTAGTTGCACCATTGGACGTAGGTCTGGTGGCATAACTGGAACAGCTTCAAGCACCATTGACTTTGGTTCGTTGGTGGTTTGAGTGAATGACTGAACGATTGCAATTCGCTTCAATGCACGAATCTTCTTTGCGCCCTTTGCAGTAGCAACGATTTCTTTTAGTTTCGCTTCTTCTGCATCTAGGTCGAATGTTTCAAGGCGCTTTTGGATTGCTGATGCACCCATGCTGCCTTCAAACCATTGACCGTATTCAGTACGCATTGAACGGTACAACTTGTCGTCACCTTCAAGATCTTGAACCTTCAAATTCTTGAAGCGATCAAAAATCTTTTGTAGGCGTTCGATTTCGGTGTCGAAATTCTTACGAGTTGCAGCCATGTCACGTTCGCCACCTTCGCGAACTTTGCGCTTTAGGTCGCTCTTTGCGCCTTCTGCTTCTAGTTCTGCAAGGTCTGCTTCCATCTTTTCTGCACGAGCGGTGATTTCTGCATCACGCTTTTCTGCCAAACGCTTTGTGCGCTTGCCAAGTTCTGCTTCAAGACGTGGAAGGTTCTCGTGACGTCCAGCTTCGTCTACATGTGTAACCATGTATGCCGCGAAGTAGATGACTTTTTCTAAGTCTTTTGGTGCAACATCAAGTAAGTAACCAAGACGGCTTGGTACACCTTTGAAGTACCAGATGTGAGTTACAGGTGCTGCAAGTTCGATGTGACCCATGCGGTCGCGACGAACTTTTGAGCGGGTAACTTCAACACCACAGCGTTCACAAACGATACCTTTGAAGCGTACGCGCTTGTACTTACCGCAGTTACATTCCCAGTCTTTGGTAGGTCCGAAGATCTTTTCACAGAACAAGCCGTCTTTCTCTGGCTTGAGTGTGCGGTAGTTGATGGTTTCTGGTTTCTTAACTTCACCATGTGACCACTTACGAATGTTCTCAACACTTGCAAGACTGATAACAACCTTGCTTGCGCCTTCGTCTCTGCTCTCGTCAACCATGTCAATAACCTCTAGATCTCTTCTACGCTGCTTGGTTCTGGACGCGAAAGATTGATTCCAAGACTTTCACCGAGTGCATCGATGTCTTCTGTGGTTTCGCGCATTTCAATGGCTTCGCCTTCTTTTGAAAGGACTTCGACATTGAGGCAAAGGCTGTGCATTTCCTTGATGAGCACGCGGAATGATTCCGGAATGCGTGGCTCTGGAATGTTTTAACCCTTAACAATTGCTTCGTAAACTTTTACGCGACCTTGGACGTCGTCAGACTTAATAGTCAACAATTCCTGAAGTGCGTAAGAAGCTCCGTAAGCTTCAAGAGCCCAAACTTCCATTTCACCAAAGCGCTGTCCACCGAACTGTGCCTTACCGCCAAGTGGTTGTTGTGTAACCATTGAGTAAGGGCCGGTTGAACGTGCGTGCATCTTGTCGTCAACCAAGTGGTGCAACTTCAAGATGTACTTGTAACCAACAGTGATCTTGCCTGGGAAAGGCTCGCCACTTCGGCCATCAAATAGAACTGCTTTACCATCATTATCAATGATGCGTTCGCCGTTTGAAGAACGCAAAGTTGAACGAAGCAACGCAGTTACTTCAGATTCTTTTGCACCATCGAAAACAGGTGTAGCAATTTTCGTGCCAGGTTCACCCTTCCAATGTTTTTCTTCAACAAGGTTGGCTGCATCAGAATTAGGTTCAACTTCCCAACCGGTCTTTGCAACCCAACCGAAGTGAGTTTCCAAGATCTGACCGATGTTCATACGGCTTGGTACACCAAGTGGATTCAAAACGATATCTACTGGTGTGCCGTCTTCAAGGAATGGCATATCTTCAACTGGCATGATTTTTGCAATCACACCCTTGTTACCGTGGCGACCAGCAAGCTTGTCACCTTCAGTGATCTTGCGCTTCTGAGCAATGTAAACACGAACAAGTTGGTTTACCTGTGCTGGAAGTTCATCACCTTCGTTGCGGTCGAAGACCTTAACGTCGATAACTACACCTGATTCACCGTGTGGAACCTTCAATGAAGTATCGCGAACTTCGCGAGCCTTTTCACCGAAGATTGCGCGAAGCAAACGTTCTTCTGGAGTTAGTTCAGATTCACCCTTTGGAGTGATCTTTCCAACAAGAATGTCGCCAGGGTTAACTTCTGCACCGACGAAAATAATTCCGCGTTCGTCAAGCTTTGCAAGGTTTGCATCGCTAACGTTTGGAAGGTCGCGAGTGATTTCTTCAACACCCAACTTAATTTCGCGGGCATCAACTTCGTATTCTTCAATGTGAATTGAAGTCAGCACATCGTCTTGAACTAGACGTTGTGACAAGATGATCGCGTCTTCGTAGTTGTGACCTTCCCAAGGCATGAACGCAACAAGCAAGTTGCGGCCAAGTGCTAATTCACCTTCGCTTGTTGCAGGACCGTCAGCAATTACCTGACCTTCTTCAATACGTGAAGAAACTCCAACAAGTGGTTTTTGATTTACACAAGTGCCTTGGTTAGAACGCTTGAATTTTGATAGTGGGTAGTGAGTGTAAGTTGCATCGTCATTCATGACAGAGATGCTGTCTGCTGTTACTTCTTGAACAACACCAGACTTGGTTGCAATAACAACTTCACTTGCATCCAAAGCAGCGCGCTTCTCCATACCAGTTCCAACAAGTGGAGCTTCGGTGCGGACAAGTGGAACTGCCTGACGTTGCATGTTTGCACCCATGAGTGCACGGTTTGCGTCGTCGTGTTCCAAGAATGGAATCATTGCGGTTGCAACCGAAACCATCTGCTTTGGAGAAACGTCCATGTAGTTCACCTGGCTTGGTGCGACGTAATCAACTTCGCCACCGCCGGTACGTACAAGAACTAATTCATCTTTGAACTTACGGTTTTTATCCAATGGAGAGTTTGCCTGTGCAATGACGTAGTTTTCTTCGTCGTCTGCAGTTAGGTAAGCAATCTCATCGGTTACTTGACCATTAACAACTTTTTGGTAAGGAGTTTGGATGAAACCAAATTCGTTAACACTTGCGAAAGTTGCGAGTGAACCAATCAAACCAATGTTTGGACCTTCAGGAGTTTCGATTGGGCACATACGTCCGTAGTGAGACGGGTTAACGTCACGAACTTCTGAACCTGCACGTTCACGAGATAGACCGCCAGGTCCAAGAGCCGACAAACGGCGCTTGTGGGTTAGACCTGAAAGTGAGTTTGTTTGATCCATGAACTGTGACAACTGTGAGGTCTGGAAGAACTCTTTGATAGATGCCACAAGTGGACGGATGTTGATCAAAGTGGTTGGGGTGATTGCTTCAGCTTCTTGAGTTGTCATACGTTCACGAACAACACGTTCCATACGTAGCAAACCAGTGCGAACCTGATTTTGAATCAATTCACCAACAGTGCGTAGACGACGATTTCCCAAGTGATCGATTTCATCGATTTCAACTTGAACATCACCAGCAGGTGCGGTCATCAATCTTTCTTTTGCATTCAAGCGAACAAGGTATTCAACTGTGTATGCAAGATCTTCAAGTGACAAAACCTGATCAACAAGTGGTCGTTCTAGACCTAACTTCTTGTTGAGTTTGTGACGGCCAACTTTTGCAAGGTCGTAACGCTTTGGATTGAAGTAGAAGTTGTCTAGAAGTTGACGTGCAGCTTCAAGTGTTGGCGGTTCGCCTGGACGAAGCTTGCGGTAAATATCTAGAAGTGCTTGATCTTGAGTTTGATTTGTATCTTTATCAAGAGCTTCAAGCAAGATTGGGTAGTCTTTAAAGCGTTCACGCAATTGTTCTGCGCCTACACCCAATGCTTTAAAGATTACTGCGAAATTCTGCTTCTTCTTGCGGTCAACTTTTACGCTGACAACATCTTTGCTATCGATACTGAATTCCAACCATGCGCCACGGTTAGGAATGATTTGTGCAACTAGTTCGCCTTCTTCAGAACCAGTATCTTTTTCACGCTTGAAATAAACACCCGGTGAACGCACCAACTGCGAAACAACTACACGCTCAGTACCGTTAATAATGAAAGTACCCTGTGGTGTCATGATTGGGAAGTCACCCAAGAAGATTGTCTGCTTCTTAATTTCGTAAGTCTTGTGGTTCATGAACTCAGCAGAAACGAAAAGTGGCTGCGAATAAGTCTTATCTTTTTCTTTGCACTCTTCGATTGTGTATTTAGGTTCATTGAACTCTAGGTCAACGAATGACAAAGACTTCTTTTCTTCGCTAAGCGGGTTGTCTTCGATTGGAGTGATCTCACGGAAAATTTCTTCAAGACCAGAAATTTCCGGAACTACGCGGCCTTCAGCCTTAGCTTTTGCTACGCGCTTCTTCCATTCGTCATTGCCAACAAGCCAATCAAAAGATTCGCGCTGCAAAGCTAGAAGATTTGGAACCTCAAGTGGTTCGGTAATTTTTGAAAACGAGATACGTTCTGACTTATCAGAGGGGCGCAAAGCCACTGTGATCCTTCCGCTGGGTGGGCGTTTTTTGCGCACGCAAAAACCACCGTGTCAAACGGAGGCCTGATTTTGGGTAGCGCAACGCGGCACTGTACCCGAACGGCACGCGCCTGTCTAACTCGAGAGGCTCATATTCGGCTCATCCCCACCCTCCCTGGACGACAGAAAGTCGCAGTTCGGAGTTGAGGTGGCCCTCATTTGCACTCTCGCTAGGGGAATTTCCCTAGGAAGTGGGCGAACTCTTACCCAAAAGGGCGGCTCGGTCAAGCACCGAAAGGTCACGGTCGGGTCTCGGTTTGGTCAAATAAAAAGTGCCCCACTCTCAATGAGCGGGGCACTTTTAGCTTTTGGCCAAGAGTTACTTGACGGTGACCTTTGCACCTGCGGCTTCGAGGGCTTCTTTTGCCTTGTCGGCAACGTCCTTCTTAACCTTTTCAAGAACTGGCTTTGGTGCACCTTCAACTAGGTCCTTAGCTTCTTTCAAGCCAAGGCTGGTGAGGGTACGAACTTCCTTGATGACTGCAATCTTCTGAGCGCCGCCGTCTTCCAAGATGACATCGAATTCATCTTGATCTCCGCCTGCTGCTGCAGCGTCGCCGCCGCCAGCTCCACCAGCAACTGCAACTGCAACAGGTGCAGCAGCGGTAACGCCGAAGGTTTCTTCGAATTGCTTAACGAAATCGGTTAGTTCGATTAGTGAGAGTTCCTTGAACGCGTTCAAGAGCTCTTCAGTGCTGAGCTTCGCCATGATTAGCGATCCTTTCTTTGTGCCGTATCCGGCCGGTTTGAGGCTTATGCCTCGGTGGTTTCTGCTGTTTCTTCTGCTGGTGTTTCTGCTGTTTCGGCAGATTCAACTGCTTCAACCTCAGCTTCGGCCGGAGCCGGTGCTGAAGCTTCTTCTGCTACAACTTCAGGAGCTTCTGCTGCTGCAGGTGCTTCGGTTGCAACTGGTTCAGATGGTTTTTCAGAACCATCTTCGAGTGATGCACGAAGTGCATCGATTGTGCGAACTGCCTTGGACAAGGTGGCCATAAGAGCGCCAGCAACCTTGGACAATAGGACTTCGCGAGATTCGAGATCTGCAAGCTTCTTAACCTCGTCAGCAGAGACAACTTTGCCGTCAAAGTAACCACCCTTGATTACAAGAAGTGGATGTTCTTTTGCGAAATTCTTGAGTGCTTTAGCAACATTGATTGCGTCACCCTTCACAAAAGCAATTGCGCTTGGGCCTTCTAGCATTTCATCAAGACCCTCTACACCAGCACGCTTTGCAGCAATCTTGGTGAGAGTGTTCTTAACAACTGCGTATTCAGCTTCAGCAGCGATTGAGCGGCGCAGTGTTTTCAACTGTGCCACGGTTAAGCCGCGATACTCGGTGAGCAAAGCCGCATTTGATTCGCGGAAACCTGCTTCGAGGTCCGCGAGTGCTGCGGTCTTGTCGGTGCGCGCCATGGGCGTCCTTCCGGGTAATCGATAAACCGGCTAAGGACTCATAAAACAAAATCCCCTGCGCAGAATGCGAGGGGAAAACTCTTTCGAGAATTTCGTGTCACACCTGCGCTGGATCTCTGCTTCGCAGAGCCTTAGTTGAATCGGGAGATTCAAATCCGGCGGTCTTCGGTGGGTGAACCATAAAGGTGCACCACTTGGTTTTTCAAATCCGAAGATTTGAAAGTGCTTTGGGCGCAGAAAAGGCTCTGCGCCCAAAGCAGGGCTTTTATTAACTAGGGTTTTCGTCAGCCAAGTTACGAGTCAAGCTTGGTTCAACCAAAACGCCAGGTCCCATTGTTGAAGAGACGGCGATTTTCTTGATGTAGCGACCCTTAGATGATGAAGGCTTCACACGAAGAACTTCATCAAGAACTGCTGCGTAATTTTCCGCTAGTTGGGTATCGGTGAATGATGCTTTTCCAATAATGATGTGCAAGTTGCTGTGCTTATCAATACGGAATTCAATCTTTCCACCCTTGATGTCTGAAACTGCTTTCGCAACATCAGTGGTAACAGTTCCGGTCTTCGGGTTTGGCATTAGGCCGCGTGGACCCAAAACTTTACCTAGACGACCGACCTTACCCATCATGTCTGGAGTGGCAACGACTGAATCGAAGTCAGTCCAACCGCCAGCAACTTTTTCGAGCAAGTCATCGCTACCCACGTGATCAGCTCCTGCTGCACGTGCTGCTTCTGCTTGTTCACCACCAGCAAAGACCAGAACCCGAGCGGTCTTACCGGTGCCGTGTGGCAAGTTGACGGTGCTTCGCACCATTTGATCTGCTTTACGCGGATCTACACCGAGTACGACTGCAACATCAACTGTTGCATCAAACTTGGTGGTTGCACCTTGTTTAACCAAACGCAAAGCTGCGATTGGAGTGTGCAAATCATCTCTATTAAAGAGTTCGGCGGCTGCGCGCCATTTCTTACTGCGTTTCATTCTGCTCCTTAATGCAGTTCGTGGTACGAGCGGCAGTTGCTCTTCCACTGTCACATCAATTTGATGTGGGCGTTGTTACGCCTATTCCTTGATGGTGATACCCATCTGACGTGCGGTACCTTCGATGATCTTCATTGCTGCATCAACATCGTTGGCGTTTAGGTCTGGCATTTTTTCTTCAGCAATTTTGCGAACCTGATCCTTGGTTAGTGAACCAACCTTGGTGGTTTGTGGAATTGATGAACCTTTTTCCAAACCAGCTGCTTTCAAAATCAAACGTGAAGCCGGTGGGGTCTTCAATTTGAAATCGAATGAGCGATCTTCATAAACGGTAATTTCAACTGGAATAACGTTTCCACGCTTATCTTCTGTTGCAGCGTTGTACGCCTTGCAGAATTCCATAATGTTGACACCGTGTTGACCAAGCGCTGGACCTACTGGAGGTGCAGGGTTGGCAGCACCGGCTTGAATCTGAAGTTTGATCAGACCGGTTACTTTCTTTTTCGGGGCCATTTTTCGGGTTCCTTCTTTTCTTTTTCTTTACTCAATCAGAAGTCTGACTGAGAACCTTTTTTAGTCGTTGCGCTGTACTTGGTTGAATGCCAATTCAACTTGAGTTTCGCGGCCGAAGATTTCAACCAAACCGATAACCTTTTGAGAATCGACATTGATTTCTGAAATCGTTGTTTGTACTGATGCAAACGGACCATCGATGATGGTTACGGAATCGCCAACTGCGAAATCCAAAACTTCGATCTTTGGTGCAAGTGCGCCTGGTTGTGCAGCTGCAGATTTCTTTTCTGGCTTTGGCGCCAAGATGTTTGCAACTTCATCAAGTGAAAGTGGAATTGGATGGTTGTTTGCACCAATAAATCCAGTAACACCAGGAGTGTGACGAATAGTTCCCCAAGCTTTATCGCCGTTAGGTTCATCACTATCAAGATTCGCGCGAACCAAAATGTAGCCAGGAAGTTTGTTGCGCATTACTTTCTTTGGCTTTTGGTTTTTGATTTCTGTTACTTCTTCATATGGAACTGCTACTTCGTAAATGAATGCATCCATATCCAAAGACTTGATGCGGCTTTCAAGATTTTCTTTAACGCGCTTTTCGTAGCCGGCATATGAATGGATTACAAACCAATCGCCAGACTTCATCATTAGTGCTTCTTTGAATTCTTGAACTGGATCTAGTTCTTCAGATTCTTCAGATTCTGATGCTAGAGCCTCTTCAACAACAGCAACTTCTTCTTCAACAGATTCTGCTGATGTGCTGAGTGATTCTGCAAATGATTCTTCAGCAGCTGGTGTTGCTTCAACAGATTGCTGTTCATCAACAACTTCGTCGAAAAGATCGAGGTTTTGATTTTCAGACACTTTGATTACTCCTGTTTTTGATGTGTTGGCTCTAGCTACCGAAGATTCGCAAGATTCCGCGGCCGACAAGAATGTCGATTGCGCTTACGAACAATGACATTACGGTCACGAACACCAAAACAATTACGGTGTAGGTGACAACCTGCTTTTGAGTTGGCCAAACAACTCTGCGAAGTTCTGCAATCGATTCCTGAACGAAAATTGCAGCCCGCTTGAATGGATTGCGTGATTCGCCATCCTTGTTCTTGCGAGATTCGCGATGCTCGCTGAATTCTGCTTCTGACATTTTTCCTCGTTCATTTCTGTTTCGTCTTGCATGCTTCTAGCAGGGCAGGAGGGATTTGAACCCCCAACCCGCGGTTTTGGAGACCGCTACTCTGCCAATTGAGCTACTGCCCTTCGGGATTTCCACTCTTACGCACATGCAGTTTTTAGGCGTGCTCGCGCGCAGCAGCAGGGCTACCGACCGGCGGAGTGTACGGGTGAAAAGGACTCTGAACCAATTCGCTCTTTTGCGCTCACGGGCTGAGCGCACTGCCACCTAATTAATAGGCATTCGGCAGAATGTGCCCATGACCTCAAACTCACGCATTTCCAAGCGCATTGGCGCAATCGCCGAATCTGCCACCCTTGCAGTGGACGCCAAGGCCAAGGCCCTGAAGGCCGCCGGCCGTCCAGTTGTCGGATTCGGTGCGGGCGAACCGGACTTTCCAACTCCTGATTACATTGTTAATGCGGCAATTGAGGCAGCCAAGGCGCCGGCGAACCACCGTTACACACCGGCTGCAGGTCTTCCAGAATTAAAAGATGCGATCGTCGCAAAAACAAAACGCGATTCAGGGTTTGAAATCGATGCTTCTCAAGTTCTAGTAACAAACGGTGGCAAGCAAGCGGTCTATCAAGCTTTCGCCACAATCGTGGATCAAGGCGATGAAGTAATTTTGCCAGCGCCTTACTGGACTACATACCCAGAAGCGATTGCGCTAGCTGGCGGTAAAGCAGTTGAAGTTGTTGCAGATGAAACTCAAAACTATTTGGTCACTGTTGAACAACTTGAAGCTGCGCGTACACCAAAAACAAAAGCGTTGTTGTTTTGCTCGCCATCAAACCCGACCGGTTCGGTTTAC
>JACCEC011994534.1_pt1 | contig 10161 bp, 4 predicted proteins | sample 7450121 | NCBI WGS metagenome assembly JACCEC01 (sample SAMN15323455, study PRJNA562643) | freshwater metagenome | isolation source: river surface water | place: USA:Blue River Watershed | collected 2017-08-18 | reverse complement strand
TTACCCTTTATCGGGATAACACCGGAATTCAAATGTACAATACTGAAACATTGGTCGTGGTAGGAAATGGATTAACCATCAATGTTCCTATCGTTAAACCAAATCCAACGTTGATTTGGGGAACTGCCACCAATGGAATTGAAGAATACGTTTTTCAAGCTAACTTCACCTTTCCAACGGCAGGTACTTACAAAATTTATTACCAAAACTGTTGCCGAAATGCAGGTATTCGAAACACCACGAGCACGCCCGGTTCATATCTAGAAACAACCATTTTGGTAGACAGTTCCCTGAACTCTTCTCCCACGTTTTTGAATCGTCCTTTCGCCTTGGCACTTCAAAATGTTCAATGGTTCCACAATCCAATTCCCTACGATGTGGATGGCGATTCATTAGCTTGGTCTTTGGATACTCCGAAAGAATACTTTGCAGGTGTTGTTAGCAACGTTCCAAGTTATTTTCACCCCGATTCTGACCCTGGTTTCCCCTTTGCTATGGATTCCTACACCGGAGTTATTAGCTGGCAACCAACGCTTCGTTCTCGTTACATCGCATCGGTTTTGGTAAAGGAATTCCGTGGTGGTGTTCAAATTGGAGCAACTCGACGTGATTACCAATTTTTAGTAGATTCTAACCAAACTGGGATTCCAAACATTACGTCAGGACAATTCGGACCGCGCGTAGGTTCGGCCTATGTGGTTCGTGTATCCCCTGGAGCCCGCTATAACTTGGTTTTTGAAACCATTGATCCCAATGAAGACAGCGTTGATGTTCGCATTGTGGGTGAGCCCTTCCGCATGGTAAACAACATGCCATCCATCACCCATGTTCGCGCTTCCCGCGGTCGTACCCAAACGACCATGAACTGGCAAACTACCCTTGGAATGGCGCGTACTCGTCCTTATTTAACGGCCATCACCGTAACGGAATACCGAAATAATGCTCCGTATTACAACCAAGATTTCACGGTATTGTACACGCTTCAAAATGCTACTTCAGTTCAAGAAAACGCCGGATTTAGCTCAGAGGTTTATCCGAATCCCAGTGCCGGCCAACCGATCATGGTGAATTTGTACGACCTACAGGCCGGAAACATCACTATGGAAATGTTTGACCTTCAAGGTAAAAAAGTTTGGAGTAAAAATGTTGAACAACATTACTCAGGAACAATGAGTTACATGATTCAATCTCCATTCCAGCCCGGAACATATGTATTGAAGATGCAACAATCTGGAAAGTCTTTGGTCAAAAAGATTGTTATTCAGTAAAGAATTATAAGTTGTTTAAGGCCGATCCTTCCGAGGATTGGCCTTTTTTGTTTCCATTTGCTAACATTTAACCCTTCAAATATGAAAAAGCTCTTTTTAATAGCCTCCCTTGGTTTACTCGGACTGGCTTCTAGCGGCCAATCATTCCAAAAAAATGATTTAATTCTTTCAGGTGGATTGGGACGGTCCGTTCTTTCAACGCCCAATTGGGACACTTATCAAAATATTCCTGGATTTAGTACCACCTTATTTCAACCCATTACTTTAAAGGCAGAATTTGCTCTGAGTAATGAGATTGGTTTAGGATTAAGTACCGTTTATTCAGCAGCCTCCGCCCGTTGGCAAGATCAAGGATATTCGTATGAATCTTCGTACAACAAACTATCCATTACCCCTCGACTTAACATCCACTTCCTGCGTAAAAAAGTATTGGACATGTACATTGGTGGTGGTTTAGGTTACAAAACGGGTGAATACCAATTTAAAAGTAACGATCCGTCATTTTCACCAATTAGTTCATTGAGCGTTATTCCCATTTCTTTGGAGGCTTCTTTAGGTATGCGTGCTTACATCACCCCTGATATCGGCGCCTTCGCTGAATTTGGTGCTGGACACGGTTACCTTCAATTCGGGGTGGTTTACAAACCTTTGTTAAACACTAGAAATTAATTCATTTTCCTTGCAGAATAAAGAAAAGCCCCTCCGAAAATCGGAGGGGCTTTTCTTTTGGATTTTTCCCTGGGCGAAATCGTCGCAGTTGCCCAAGTTAGTCCGGTTCGCAGTTTGTTAGGTTCAGCTTATCCCCTCGGAAAACGTCGCAGTGAGGGGTGCTATTTTTGAGAGCCTGCTCTCTATGTTTTTAGTAGATCAATACTTTTTCGGTTGATGATGTTGTTCCATTGGTCATTTGAATGAAGTAAATTCCTTTCGCTTCGCTGCTCAAATCCAAGGTGCGTGTTTCATTGCCCATTTGGTTGAACTGACGAACCAATTTACCTGTTACATCCAACACATGAATTTGAAGCGATTGGAATCCATTGTTTTTGATGGAAACTACTCCGTTGGAAGGATTTGGATAAATAGTTACACCCATTTGATCGGCAGGAACTTGGTTGCTGCTCAACGAAGAGCGAAGGATAACACTGGAAGAATCGTTAGAGTTATTTACATCATTATTTACCAAGGTGAAGAAAGATGCAGTCATCGAAGGTGCCAAACGACCGGTTACGTTGCTTGCGTTTACGGCGGTGCGGAAGGTGTAATGAATGGTATCTCCTTCGTTCACGTTGCGGTTCACGGTTTCAGTTGCAATGATGGCACCATCTAAAGCATAAGCCACTTGAAATCCAGCACCAATGGTAACGTTTCCGTTGTTCTTGATCACCATGGTTACAAATTTATCGTTCTGGTTAATCACGTCGTTGTTGCGAATTCCAATCAAACCGGTAACTGAAAGATCGTTGGCATAAGCGAAGGCAGTTGTTCCGAAGTACAAGTTATCCAAGTAGATGGGCTGACCGTTGTAATTCACATTCACCATTCTAACTTTGATGGAAGAACCTACATAGGCACTCAAATCGATGGTTGCACGGCGCCATTCTCCAGCTGTTCCAGGAATGAAACGTCCGTTTCCTTGGGTTGAAGTATTCAATGATTGTCCACCGTTCGCCCAAACTGGCCACCACGTTGTACCGCAGTTGGAAGAAACCATCACAATCAAAGAATCGGCGTTCACTTGATTAAAACGGTAGCTATAGTCGAAGCTGAATTTGCCATTGTTTGTCGCAGTTAAATCGATGGCAGGAGATTCGAAAACATCTTCCGAAGTGCGTGTGGCATTGTTGGTGTTATCTACGCGGATAACAGGTGTGGAGTAACCGGCAGATCCGATGGTGGTTTCCAATTCAAAGGTTTCAGCATCATCAGCGTTCAAAACAATCCAACCGTTATTCAATCCATCGCTCAAGTTTTGAAGAGTTGGAAGGGCTTTTCCGTTGCTCACTTCGATGGTTTGTGTGGCAACATCAGTACCGTAAACATTGGTAACCGTATAGGTGATGGTGTAGATTCCATTCGCGGAAAATTCTAGTTCTGGAGATACCGAGGTTGCAGAGGTTCCGTTAACAAACGTTGCTTGAGCTGGAGTAATGTTCCAGTTATGAGCTGTTGCATTCACCGCTTGTCCTTTCAATTGAATGGCTTTTCCTGTGCATGTCGCAGAAGCAGAGGAAATAAATCCAGCAATCGGAGCTGTTTGGGCATCAAATACACGGATATCGTCGATGGCGATGTCGCTGGCGTTTCCGCTACCGGCTGTTGCACGAATGGCTAAAACCAAAGCGTTGTTTTTGTAAGCCGATAAATTCGCGCTGATTTTTACCCAATCCTGGCCCTGTGATCCGAAAAGTGGAGTGGCAATGTCTTTTACCAAACGTCCATCGATCACAGCATCCAAGTGCAATTCGCCCATGTTCGCTCCATTCATGTGAGCATAGAACTCGACCATGGGCGTTTGAGTAGCAGCTAAATTGAAACAAGGAGTCGTTAAAATCGCAGTTTTACCATTCGCTTGATCAGCTTCCAAGTAAGCATAGTTTCCTTTTCCTGAGCGGTCAGTTAACGGACCAGTGAAGGCTGTTGGTGTTTGTTTGTTGAATACGCGGAAGTCAACTTGATCAGCAGAACCATTGTTCTCGTTGTGTAAACCATTCACCAAAGCAAATTGAATCGTCGCAGGATTAGAGGTATGCAATGGTTGAGTATTGAAGTTTTCTACATAAGGCAATGTAGTCGCAGTCGTAGCCTTGATGGTCATGTTCTTCAATAATTGGTTGTTGGTTACATCTCCGTCACCAGCTCCACGAACGTCTGCAGCTAAAGTAAAGTTGGTTGAAGGAATTTGAATGTTGGAAGCAAAAGTGTACTCAATAGAATCATAGCTTTCGATCAAAGTGCGGATGGTGTCGGTCGCAACAACATTTCCGTTGATCATCAAATCGATTGGCGCATTTTGAATTGCACGAACCCCACGATTTACAACCATCACTTTAACCTGTGCTACAGTTCCTTGGCAAGAAGCAATGGAAGCCAAAGCAGGAGTTAAAATTTCAGATACACTTAAATCAACAATGGAAGGACATACAGGAGCTGATGCAGAACGAATAACGGCATTGGTACGCATGGATAATCCATCATTTTGTCCAATTGCACTGATCGCAAAAACTTGGTCGATATTGGGAGAAATGGTATTGATCACATAACGGTTATTGGAAGTTGTTCCTAAAGAATCCATAACATAATCGCCCAATTTGTAGATGGCATAACCCGTAGCACCTGCTTGTGGTTCCCAAGAAATTTGAGCAGAATCACTGCAGAACCAATCAACTTTCAATCCTGTTGGACGAAGAACAGCGCTGAATTCACCAGAGTAAACCAAACCTTTATCGCTAGATAATCTTAGTTTTACTCGACCAGCATTGAAGTTAGGTACATTCCAAGCATATGATTTGGTTGTTCCTGATAAGTTTCTAGCTACTGGAGTCCAGGCACCTCCATTTACGGAATAATCCAAGTTATAATATGCAGCACCATCGATTCCTTCCCAAGTAATCATTTCATTGGTATAAGGAGTTAACGATTCTCCACCGAAGGGATAAGCAAATCGAACTGAATTATTGTAGTTGGTGTAAACTAGGTAGAATTTTTGGGTTCCCAACGCCAAGTTGGATGCAGATACTACCACTCGAATTGTTCCCGCAGAAGGCGTATCAATGACGATTTGCTCTACGTTATTTAAGGTATCAACTCCAGGTGCAGCCACAGCAGTGATACGATTAGCCGTAGGATTCAATACCAAAGGCTGGTAATTTTCTGAATAGTTGAAACGATTTGCTGTTAGATCAAGGTCGTTCACCAAGGCTTTAGCACTATTGGCCTGAGCCTCTTGATCTTGCCAATACAACATCAATTTAGTTTGTTGGGTGTTTGCAGGAATAGAAAAGGTAAATACCATAGAATCACCTGTAGCGTTCAAAGTGCCTTCGCGGAAAGTGCGTCCTTCAATGGCTTCAATGGCTTTCCAAGCGTTAACCATTCCAAATCCATGGGTATAATCAGGACCAACATTTCCTTTGTCATCTGCAGTGTTCATCAAAATAGCTTTGATCAAAGCAGCAGGAGGGTTTGCATTGCGGTTTGCTGTACGATAAGCTTGAGCCAATTGAGCAGCAATACCTGTAACAACACCCGATGCAGCTGAAGTTCCAGTAGCAGCTTGATAACCATTCAATCCAAGGGTCATTTGTCCATTACCAACGGCAACGATTTCAGGCTTAACACGACCATCACGGGTTGGCCCTTTGGAACTGAATGTATCAATTTGACCATTCAACCAAGCATTACCTACCGTGATAACGTTCTTAGCAGCTTTAAATCCACCTGTAATGGTCGAAAAACCGCGAGGAGAAGTAGATCCACAGGTATTCATTCCTTCATTTCCAGCACTAAATACGTGCAAAACCTGAGGGTACATGTTAACGATCTGATCCATGGAGTAAGCTTCGATGTTGTAACCGGTATTGCAACCTGTTCCATAAGCCGTGTTGGTGATGATGGTATTGTTCCCTTGGAAATTAATTCCAGTATTCAAGAGCTGAAGGTTGTTAGCAGCATCGTAATTGGTCATTCTTGCACGAGGAACGATTCCCATGTTGTAGGGATTCATGTTTCCTGCGCCACCGATCACACCGGCCGACATGGTTGCGTGAGAATTCTGAACAGAACCCGTGAATGCATTGAACACGCGTCCTTTAAAATCAGGATGCATGGAAATTTCAGATAAATCACCGTTGGCGATTTCAACACCCAAACCGTTTAAACGGCGCTGAGTGCGGTAAGCACCTAATAAAACATTGGAACGAGTAGCAATTCGAGTTGAAAGATCTTCCAATTGTGCTGGTCCAGCAACAAAATCCATGGCTTGTACAAAAGATTCATTGGCCAAGTCCATCAATTGTTCCATAGTACCAACCAATTGAAGTGTATTACCTGGAGTAACATCTGCCTCAAACGTAAATCCTTGAGCAGATAAATTTTCTTTGATTTCTTTTTTGTCTACGCCGTTGAAAAGAACAACGGTGCTTGCAGTCATGTTACCACGAACAGCGTAAGCAGGAATTGAACGGTTCAAAAAAGCAGCACTTACTTTTTCTGAAGCATAGAATTCACGAGTGCGAGTGATTCCGGCTTTCGCCAATTGACTGGCGCTCATGCTTTCTGGGAAAGAAATGAAGTACTGATTAGCGCGCAAGAATCCAAGAACTTTAATTCCTTGTTCTGACCAGCGCGCTTGAATAGCGGCTGTAGGCGCTTGTTGAACCGAACCTACAACATACACACGACCCGCATGAGCGGATCCGTGTGCGTGTGTGGTTTGAACTTTTTCAGTGTCGTTCTGACGCTGAACCTGCTGGGTAGCGGCTTTTGCTGCTACTGTTGTGGCGGCTGCTGCGACGGCGGCCATCAACGCTTTTGTGTTTAATGTGTACATAACTGCGACGTTTTGTTGAATTCAAAACTAGGGCAGTATGTTATTTTTTATCACCAATTAAACACACATTGGTCATGTAGTACCAATATCGTTTTTTAACTTTTTTATTCTGTTTTTTGTTGAATTAGTCCAAAAATCTTTCCCACTCTTCGTAGGCAGCCTTGAGCGAATTTTGAGCTTCCAAAAGCTGGGCATTTATGCTTTTTAAATGGCTAAAATCGGGGTTATTGGCGTTTTGAATCAGGTCATTTTCTAGAACAGAAATGCGCTCTTCAATCTGATTAATTGTTCGTTCAATGGCATCTTTCTTACTTGAACTTTTATTTTCCGAATCTTTAACCTTTTTATTTTTTTCGGAATTATTTCCTGAACCCGTCACTTTAGTATTCTCTGAAACGACTTCACTATTTTGAATATTCTTTGATTTTGTTGCCCAAAACTCGGCTCCATAAAGCTCCTCAAACTCTGAATATCCACCGTCGAATACCCTGATTTTTCCTCCATCCAAATACCACACTTTGTTCGAAACTTCACGTAAAAAATCGCGATCGTGGCTCACCACCACATAACTTCCATTGTAGGCCTGCAAGGCATCGCCCAATTGCTCCACACTCGGAATATCCAAATGGTTCGTAGGTTCGTCCAACATTAAAAAATTGGCCCCCTGCGCCATCACAATGGCCATCGCCACCCTGGCTCGCTCGCCACCCGACAGGACACTCACTCGCTTATCAATATCGTCACCGCCGAATAAAAAGGCGCCCAATAAGTTTCTCTTTTCCTGATCGCTGTATAATGTACCCCGAGTCACTTCATCCCAAATCGTGTTTTTCGCATCCAAAACATCCAATTGATGCTGAGCATAAAACGAAAAACGAACATTATGCCCCAAGATCGATTCCCCGGAGTAATCCATTCCTCCACTGATCACTTTCAGTAGGGTGGACTTTCCCTGACCGTTGGGGCCGATTAAAGCCACTTTATCACCTCGCTCCAAAACTGCGTCAGCACCCGTGAAAATGACTTTATCTCCAAATGCTTTCTTTACTCCCTTCAAACGAACGACTTCTTTTCCGGCCCGTTCTACAGCTACCGGCTTAAAAGCCAACGAACGACTCGGACCATCTTCCACTTCGATGCGATCAACCTTATCCAATAATTTGATGCGACTTTGCACCGCTCTTGCCTTCGACGCCTTGGATCGAAAACGCTCCACAAATCGCATCTGTTCTTTGAACCAAGCCTCTTGGTTTTTGGCCTGGGCCATCAACAACTCCAATCGTTCAGCTTTGGTTATTTCATACTTGGAATAATTGCCCGAATAATCGGTGATGCGTTGCCGATCCAATTCCCAAATGCGATTGCACGATCCATCTAAAAAGGCCTTATCGTGGGAAACAATCATGACGGCACCTTCGTAACGGGCAATGAATTGCTCTAACCACTGAATAGCCGGCAAATCCAAGTGGTTGGTCGGTTCGTCGAGCATCAACAAATCCGGGCGTTCCAACAAGCATTTGGCCAACATGGCCCTCATTCTCCATCCGCCTGAAAACTGTCGGTAGGTTTTCTCCATCTCGGCATCGGTAAAGCCCAATCCAACCAAAGTTTTCTTTACTTCACTTTCAATTCGGTAAGCATCCAATCGCTGCACTTCTTCTTGCAGGTAATACATGCGATCGGTTTCTTTTTCGGTAAAATCGGTTCCCTTGTTGTATAGGGCATCCAATTCCAACAAAAAATCATAAGCCGATCCAAAGGCTTGTGCAACAACTTCAAAGAGAGATCGATCGGATTCATAAGCCAGAAGATCTTGGTTGAAGTAGCCAATTTTAAGGTTTTTTTGTTTGGAAACAACGCCTTTCGTGGGTGTTTGTTGGGCCGCAATGATGCGCAACAAGGTACTTTTCCCCATTCCGTTGCGGCCAACCAAGCCAATACGGTCGCCTTGATTCACCCTCAGGGCTACTTCTTCAAATAACGTTCTTCCTCCAAAATCGAGTCCGATTTGATCCAGTGATAACATAAGAAAAAAATGATTGTAAAATTACTTCCAACACGCATGAATAAAAAGAAAACCCTCCATGGGAGGGCTCTTATAACCTTTTTTGTTTTTCAATTGAAATGCCTCAAAGGAATTTGATCATCACCGAACCCTTCTCAACGGTTTGTCCTACACCTACCTTTATTTCAGAAATGGTACCATCGCCGGGTGATTTGATGAGGTTTTCCATTTTCATCGATTCTAAAACCAACAAGGAGTCTCCCGTTTTCACTTCTTCACCAGCTTCAACCAAAACCTTGAGCACTAAACCAGGCATAGGAGATTTCAATTCATTCATTTTTTTTGCTGAAGATGAATCGAAGCCTAATTTTTCGAGCATCTGATCCAAATGATCCTGCAATTCAATGGGGTAAAGTACCTGGTTAATTTTCCAGAAGAATTGCTTTCCTTCTCGATTAACTAATTCAGCTCGATAACCCTTGTTTCCAACGATGATGTGATAGTGATTTCCACCTAATGAAACAACATCGGTTCCAACAGGTGCTCCATTCAGAAGAAATTGGTCATTTTCGCGGATAAGCGAAAAAACCTGTTCCCCAAATTTTACTCGGTAACTCATGCCAACTTGGTTGCTTTCTCAATGCGTTCGTAACCCTCCAAAATATCTCCCACCTTGATGTCGTTGTAGTTCTTCACTTGAAGACCACATTCGTAACCAGAGGCAACTTCCTTCACATCGTCTTTGTAACGTTTCAAGGAATCCAATTCTCCAGAATAAATAACGACACCGTCGCGAACGATACGGATTTTAGTATTTCGATTGATTTTTCCATCCAACACCATACATCCGGCAACCGAACCAACCTTGGTAATTTTGAAAACTTCACGGATTTCTACGTTACAAACAATCTTCTCTTCGAAGGTTGGAGCCAACATGCCTTCCATGGCGCTCTTCACTTCTTCGATGGCATCGTAAATGATAGAGTAATTGCGGATATCGATTTCTTCGGTTTCGGCCAACTTGCGCGCTTGAGGGTAAGGACGTACTTGGAAACCAATGATGATCGCATCGGAAGCCGATGCCAAAAGAACATCAGATTCTGAGATTTGACCTACGCCTTTGTAAATCACGGAAACGCGTACTTGTTCGGTGCTCAATTTTTCGAGCGAATCGGCCAATGCTTCCGCCGATCCATCCACGTCGGCCTTGATGATCAACTTCAATTCCTGGAAATTACCGATGGCCAAACGACGACCGATTTCATCCAAAGTAATGTGTTTCTTGGTACGCATTCCCTGTTCACGCAACAATTGATTGCGTCGGGTAGCGATGTCTTTTC
>JACCEC011676633.1_pt1 | contig 10162 bp, 5 predicted proteins | sample 7450121 | NCBI WGS metagenome assembly JACCEC01 (sample SAMN15323455, study PRJNA562643) | freshwater metagenome | isolation source: river surface water | place: USA:Blue River Watershed | collected 2017-08-18 | reverse complement strand
ATCGGTGGATGCACTATGGAGATGCGGAATACAAGATTGCATGTCACGAAAAAGTGCGGGCAGGGAACTTTCGATCCACGCAAACGACGTTGTTCTTTTTTGGTCGTCGTCGTTGTTGTTGTTGTTTTTCTCCCCAAATACATCATCACACTGTGCCACTTCCTCCACCAATTCGAAACGCGCATGTGTCCACAAGAAAAACTCGACGGTGTCCTTTTCTAAATTGCGATTGTCGGGCAATCGAAACGCTTGTCCTGATCCCCGAAAGAATCGACCCAGTTCGGTGTCCCAACATGTTCGCAGTCGCCGCGGCATGATTCGGAAGGTGCGATCATATTGTTTGGCCCAGTCGTGGAAGAGAGACAAATGGGGGCAATCCTCCGCGACAAACAAACACAAATGAATGCCTGACTGAATTAATTGTAAAATATGTATTGGATCATGAGGTTCTCGAAAATAAGGAGTTTCCTTATAGGGGAAATAGGCGGTCACGTAGGTCGTTTGTGACATGATGATATATATGTATATATATATGTGTGTGGTAAAATTTAAAAATAAAAACTAACCGGAAAAAAAAAATTATGGATTGAATCTATTTGCAAAATTGCTTTTATTTTTTTTTTTTTTTCCCTTTGGCAAACAATATTTATTTCGTTTATAAACCAAAAAAAAAAGAAAAACAAAATTAAAAAAAAAGGACAACAAAAAAACCGAATGGAAAACGTGGGTAACTTTCAATATCGAACGGTGGATTCCATACAATACGATTTGTTTGAAGTCATACCAAACAAAAAGTTTGTGTTTTATGAAAACAACGACAAAAATAATGTGTCTTATTACCTTGAATTTGATGTTCCGATAAGTGGTGCGGGGGGATGGTCGGGTTTTATAGCTTCCAAACGTCCCAAGTCGTGGTCCGTCTATCTGTCGTCGTCGGTATTTTTTGCCGATTTCGTCAATGACATTACGCCTTTCGTCAATACTACCACCAATACCATTCATCGTTTATATTGGCAAGAATGCGCAGAAAAAGAACCGCAATGTATCACTGCGAATGTTCGTGTGGATTTGCCTCCTCAGTATTTATCCAAATTGATCGAGAGAAAAGAATACGGAAAATTATTCTTATGATGGAGGGGGTTTATTTTCTATTTTTTATTTTGTCGTGGCCACGATTGTATGAAAATACGGGATGGTCGGAGAAATCTCCAATTTTCCCGTGGAAGGATTTATTTTATAGGAAAACGCTTGCACCGACGAAGACAACGTGCTGGTGGGGACAGACGTGGGTATTTTCACGGGGAGAGGTGGTGGAGGAGGAGGCAACGCAACAACGGTCAAAGAAGTCGACGACGGTGGAGTGGCCAAGGAAGTCGAAGGGGAGGAGGAGAGACGATGGAAACGAAACAAAGGCGCATTGGAAGACGAAGTCAATACGGGCCTTTGAGAGAATTTTTTGTTGGTCAACGTTTGACAAATCGATTTATGTAATTGGACGATATCCGTCGCATGATTCGCAGCGCGCAAACATTCACAAAAGGCATCGGTGAAGGCACCCACGGCGACTTTTTCTAAATCACTGTAGGCGTCGGCACTGGTTTGTGCATCGCGGCATCCACTCAACATGCACACATTGGGATTGCGCCATGTATTGTTGGTCGCAATTTGTGAGGTGCCCGTGTTCACATCGGTGACGAATGGCAAATCGATGGCAGTACCACTGTGGCAACTATCAAAGGCAATAAACACACGACACGTCGGCGCCACTTTTTTAAAGAGAGTTTGCAAATCGTCGTCGACGATGAATCCGGTGGTTGTAAAATCGCAGGGAACGATGGCCTCGTCCATTTTGTCGGCTTCGTCGCCATTTTTATCGGCGACTTGGGTGCCATGTCCGCTATAGTGAATCCACAGTTCGGTCAACGACGTATCCGAACAAACGCGATTCAATGCATTCAAAATGTTGGCACGTGTGGGCATCATGGTGGGTCCTCCGAATCCGTCATCGCGTAACATGGTGATATTTTGAGAAGTATAACCATAGGCATCGATTAACATATTGCGAATATTCACGATATCATTGATGCATCCACTCAAACGTGCCGAAGGAATATTCGAATAATTGCATCCGATTAATACGGCCGCGCATTTTTTAGATGACATGATTTTTTGTTTTTTTGAGTTGGGGGGGGGTCGTGTTTTTTTTTGTGTGAAAAAGAGAGAAAACAAATTACGTGTATACAAAGTACATTTTATTTTTTTTGGGGGGGTTCAGTTTCAGTTCGGTTGGAACGTTAAAAAAAAAATAAAAACCACACATTAAAAAAAAAAAGGGTGATTATTTTTAAATTGTAAAACAAAAAAAAAAAAAATAAAATTCAAACAAAAAATAAAAACAATCAAACAATAAAAAGCAATCAAACAAAAACAAACGCATACAGTATGGAAGATCCGTGGTTTTTCGTTCATGTCCAACGTGAGGGGGAAAATACACGTCAATATTATTTCCCCTCCGTATCGGGACAAGAAAACATGCCGATGTTGAGCCCCTACCATCGAACAAATCATTCTCTCTTTTTGGATGATACCATTGCGGATGTTCGAAAGAAAATTGTGCAAGCCATGCGGGAGGATGGATATCTATCGGATGTGACAGAAGAAGAATTGTTTTTATCGATGCGGGTATCGAATCCGGGGTGTATTTCTTTGGCGTATGCGAATCACGGCACCCAAACCATGACTTGGAAAGAATTGGAAGCGTATTTTCCCTCTCTTTCGACCATGGGTGACGACGAAACAACACCAGAACAATCAATGGATCAAACGACATTTTTACGGAAACTCGACGAAAAAGGAATCGCCGTCGCGGTCCATGAACCATTGGGAGCCACCATCACCTATACAAACATGGTATTTCCTTCCATACGATTGCATCCTCTCTCTGCCATCCAAATATCATTTCTTCAAAAGAATGGATTCGCCATGACGCACAACAAAAACAAAGATTTGTTGTTGAATACAGTCACGGATAACCACATTTTTGTCTGTTTAGCTAGAGACGTCGACGCAATGACCTCCTTGACGTCAGAAGACCGTCAATGGATGATGGATCAATTTTTTCCAAAGTACTCCTCATCCTCATCCTCCTCATCCTCATCCAAGACACTATCTGTGTCCGCAGCGTCTTCTTCGTCCCCTCTCGAAGCACAACTCCGATCCCTCAAGGCATCTTCTGCCCATTGGGCTTCCGCTTCGGCCCCAAAAAAGATAACACGTCTTCATATAGAAATTGATCATCCATGGAATCAACTCATGCGACAGACGACGGGTGAGGCGATGCAAGTGGACTTGGCGCCTCTCTTCAAACGAGTACATGCGTCCCGTCTGTTTCCCATCATTCGGGGTCCTCATGGAATTTATCGTTTGTATACGACGGGGAAGAATACACAAGGGGAAAAGATTCCGTATATGGTGCCCACCGACGTCAACAAGGGCAACAAATATACAGTAGGAGGAGGAGGTATTTTGCAAAAGGAAATCTCATTTACGGTGAATGCGGCACACTTGTTGGAAGAATATGCCAATGAAATGGTGGAATCTGTCGCCACCTGTTTTGAAAATACGTCTCTCTTGGTGTTCCATTTCACGGAACGACGAACCATCGAAATCGAATGGAGATTGTCTGGAAAAAAAGGCTTGCCTCTCCCCCTGGTGCAAGAGGGATTAGATTTTATTCGTGTCTTTGTCCTCGAAGGACAAACGGTGATACAGGACTTGTTGCGCAAAATGGGCATCATTGAGGGAAAACATTTGTTTGGACCAGCGGCGGAATGGGAAATGGATCCGCGCATTCGTATTTTGGACATGGATTGTATTTTCTTTGGTTTGAACCACAATGATGAAAATAAAAAGAAAAATAACAAACCCTTGTCCTTGGAATATGTTTGGCGAAAATATCCTCTCTTGCAAACCATTTTATCCAAGGAAAAACAACAACGGACATCTTTTGTGTTTCGTCGCGTTTCGAATTTTGCGCCGGATTTGTCCCCCATACAACGACAGATTGTGAATATAATCAATGCCCACGTTCAACAACGGAAATATGTGGACAAAAAAAAGGTATTGTCGTTATTGATGTTGTCGTCTGTGCATGATGGACCAAACGAAATCGATTCCCTGAAGGAGTGGATAGACGAATATATGCTCTATGTGACATCGACAGAAACGTGTTTACAACCAGGATTTCCGATTGAAATCATCGTCGACGATGACAACAACATAGGCATTCATGTTCATCACATACAAGGTTCGCCGAATTATATTCCAGTTTTACAAACATACATGTCCAAACTGGCCAATCTATTGAATCGATCGATTCCAATTCCATCTTCGGCATCTGCATCTACACCAAAAGATGATATCACCTCTCTTTCCAAACATAAAAACAACAACCATTTATTCCATCGCTCATTATTACATAATAAAATCAGTGAAAGTCGATTTGGTTTTTTAATTCAACAAGACGACGAGGATGACGACGAGGACGAGGACGAGGACGAGGACAAACAAGACGAAGTGTCGTCATTGAAATCGATCATAAAAATCGGAGGCGGAGGCGGTTTGAAGAAAGTTCCCCTAAATTTGGAATGGATGTCATCTTTGTCCAACAAGAACAAGAACAACAACAACAATAAATTCGTGTCTTATTTTTTCAATTACCAAGGGTTGAAAAAGAAAAAGGGAACAATTGGTACCAACCAAAACCAAAACAATGGATTGTCTCCCATGATGGAATCATGGATTCATCCCTTGCGGCCATTTTATTATGGCGAAGATCGATCATTTTTGGCCGTCTGTTCGTTTTATTACACGATGTTGCATCATAACGACGATGTTTCGTCGTGGCCGCCCCTCCCCGTCGATGATCCCAATGCGACTGGCTTCCGCGACATATTGAAAGACGCCATCGATTTGGATGTCTTTGTGCGCGCCCAAAATGGAACTCTTTTGTCGACGTTTGCGTATTTTCGCAATCAATACGATGACATCGATGTGGATGCCTTATTTGCCCCGCATACGACGACTCAATTTTATCGGTCGCTCGACATACAAAAAAATCCTCACCATCGTCAATATTTGATGGAAACCATTCTGGCGTATCGGAATTTTCAAACATATTTGGAAGAGAAAAACACCCCCATCGGTCACGAATATTTGTGGGATGTCTTGTCGATGCCGCTGGCCGCTCTTCTCCCTAAAGGAATCAATTTGATATTGTTGGAAAGCAATCCTGTCGATCATCGCGTCGAAATGATTTGTCCCCAAAGTGTGCACACATCTACACCGTATGACGACGAAAAAGAGTACATTTTTGTCTGCAAAGATGGCCATCGCTATGTGCCATTGACTCTCCCTGGAGAGGAGAGGCAGCCTTTGGCAAGTCCTCGACTTGGAGAGGAGAGGCAGCCTTTGGCAAGTCCTCGACTTGAAGAGGAGAGGCAGCCTTTGGCAAGTCCTCGACTTGAAGAGGAGAGGCAGCCTTTGGTATCAACTGAAGGGCGTCCCAAACAAGTTGCTTTTCCACTCCACCAAATCCAAGGATTGATGTTGACGGCCATCCACAAAATCATGCAGCTGCGATACAAACCCAAATCCGTCATCACGGGGGAACCGTTGGCGACGTTGTCGGAGATTTTAGCTGCTGTCAAGAACCATCCATGGATTACACCTTCTCCTAAAATAGAATATATTGTGGATTACACCTCTCAAATCATCGGTGTTTTCTTGAGTGGGGGGGAAAAGCAAGAAAACAAAAAGGCATGGATTCCATGTGAACCGGAGGCATTTCGTGACGACAACAATGGCGTACTTCGCAAGTATATGGATGACGAATCGTTGTTGCAAACCTATGAATCGACATTGTCATCTCTCTATTATTGGCAAAACTACATCTCCGCATGTCGTCCGGTGCGCAAAGTCATCGATCGAGGAATCATTGTGGGCGTCATGACGGCTGCCCATCAATTTGTCCCCACCTTGCCCAACATGGATTTGGAAACGGATGATTTGCCTAAATATTATCATGCCTCTCTGTCCCAAATGGACAAAACCCTTGCTCTACATCATCCTCCTCCTTCTCCTCCTACTACTACTACTGCTCCATCCGAAGGAGACATGGAAACCCGACTGGGTCCCATTCATTTAGAAACGGAATTCTATCTTGCGTTCCGTCAAAAAATGAAACAAATGTTGTGGGCGGAAAAGGCGGCGTCCATCAAAACCACGTTGGAACGGTTAACCGATATCGGTTCGTCTGCTGCCCCTGGGCAGCAAGGGAGCAAATCGACGACCTCTTCCATGAAAAAAACCGTCGAACATGTCATGCGTTTGCTAAAACAAACAAATACGGCCCCCGTCCAAATCCAATTTGTGGAATTCGACGAGGAGGTGTTGCATGGTTTGTATTTGGCACTTGAAAACAAGGAGGATCATCTCTCTTGTTTGAATCAAAACGATACGTTAAACAATAACCACCATCCATTTTGCGTCATGGGCTTACAGACAACACAATTGATGTTGCCGAAACAGAATCTGATGAATCCGGAAACAAACAATGAATCTCTGTATTTCCGAAGATTGGCCGAAGAAATGGTTCGCAACATTCGCATTCAAGACTTCATGTTTCAACGGGAGAAACAACTCGCATCGATGGACCCCGAGGAGGACGAATATGCACTCCGTTCCCACGAAATGTTATGGACAAAAAAACGTCGTATTCCTTCGTTCTCTCGTGACAGAGCGGAAGAAGAACAAGAAGAAGAAGAAGAAAGTGCGGGTGTATCCAATTTTCAAACATCCGATCCGACTTTCAATGCACCCATGATTGAAGCGCCTAAACTGTCCAATAAAATTCCCTTTCAGCCTCTCACAAGTCCTCGACCTGCTTCGCTTGTCGAAGCGGAGAGGCAGTCCGTGACAAGTCCTCGACCTGCTTCGCTTGTCGAAGCGGAGAGGCAGTCCGTGACCAAAGAAACATCTGAACCACAAAAAGGTGGGGCGTTGTATGATGAATTCCAAGAACAAGAGAGATTTGGAAGCCGACGTGCTAAATACAATTTACGCAATACCCGATTGACAAATCGACGTCGAGATCCCAATGTATCTCTCCTAAATTACAATATGCGTGATGTACCGGATCGACCATATGAAACTGTTCGGCAAACTCGGAGGGCTCCCCGAAGGGAGCGCGTAGAGGCGGCATTGCCTCTATTGAATCCCTCTCCACCACCACCACCACCACCACCACCACCACAAAATCCCACTCCTCCACCTATACAAAATCAAACACCATCAGTGAATACTCATCCTTCGTCGCTAAATGAAACACTGGTGGATCGAACGCCATCTTTGTCTAAAACTGCATCGCTAAATGAAACACTGGTGGAAACACTGGTGGATCGAACGCCATCTTTGTCTAAATCTTCATCAAAAAATGAAACCTTGGTGGATCGAACGCCATCTTTGTCTGTACCTCCGTCAAAAAATGAAACCTTGGTGGATCGAACGCCATCTTTGTCTGTACCACCGTCAATAAATGAAACTTTTGTGGATACAACCAATGCCCCCTCTCCCCCAATTCAAATACCAAGTCCTCCTTCTATCCAAGAACAAGGACAAGAAGAAGAATACTCCGTCCCATCACTCTCTCTTTTAAACGAATATGTAGATTATGATGATGGACAACAACCACAACAAGAACAAGAACCATTTGAAGACGATGATGACAATGGACAACAACAGCAAGAACCACTCGAAGGCAACGAAGAAGAAAGAACACCCCTCCCATACGAACCTATATTGGAGTCGAAACGGTTGTCTTTATCGAACGAATGCATCGACGTAGTTTTGCCTAAAATCCGAGGAAACAAGGGAACGGGATGGATCCGGTATTTTGCGTCCCATCTCAAACGAAACATGAACGAAATCAAATTGAAAAATACGACGGCATGCAAATGGGCGATGATGCGATCATTGTATGACGTAAAAATGGGAATACATAATGGTGAAGGTGAGGATGTGGATGTGGATGCGGATGCCACCGAAGACCATGGCATCGATGAAATAAAAAGATTATTAGTGCGTGCCTATCGAAAATGGGCAAGCAAAGAAAAGGCGGAGACGTGGTTTTTCTTGTTGAAATCACTCCAAAAACAAGGAAAATCGGCCATGATGTCGGACATTTGTTTGGCGGAAAAAAGATATATTCGGCGTGCCCTGCGTCGCCATCTCCCCGAACGGTTGCTTCCCCGCGATCCAATCCACAAAGAATCTTTTCGTTTGTTCAATGAATTGATCACAGGTCGCCAATATTTCATCACAGATACCGATTTGTGGATGTTTTGTCAAGAGTACAATATTCCTGTGGTGCTTTTCAATCCGAGTGGGATCAAAGGATTCACTTTATCCAATCTTCAAGACCGCGCAGACAGGCACGACGATGACGTGGATGCTATTTTCGGTTCCGAGTCATTGTCTACAGGGGTCGAAAATGCATCACAAAATGACAGCAATATTTGGTCAGACAATGATGACGTTGACTTCGACGATGACGACGACGACGACTTGGAAGAAGAGCAAACGGGTGGTGCGGGAGAATTCCGAGGATTACGATCGATTGATTGGTTTCGATTGAATGAAAATGCGCCGTTGTTGTCGACGGAATATTATTATTTCATCCGTTCGAGTATCGACAGCAAAATGAATGGACAAAGTCCATATTCCATTTTATCGCCATCCACCACCATTTCTCCACAGCAAATGCCATTGTTTCACGAGGAAATGACGCATGGTTTCGAAACAAATGTCCCTAATATTCGAAAATTGGCGGATCAATTTGGTCATTTGCGGATCATGATTCGTCGGCGTACAACTCTTCCCTAGGCTTGTTTTTTTTTGAAGGGGGGTGAAAGTGCGTTTTTTTATATAAGGTGGTTCAATCATCCGAAATAGTGAACAAATATAAAATCTTATATAAAAATAAAAAAATAAAGAATAAATTATCTGTTGCGGCGAGTACGACGACTACTACGAGTACGAGTACGACGACGACGACCCGTGACGGCCGCCTTGGCGACATTGCCCACTTTCTCGACAGAACTGGTGGTTTTCTTGTAGACTTTCTTGGCATCACGCATGGCATCTTTTAATTTGTACGCGGCATTTTTACCACGACCTTCCTTGAACATTTTCTTGACAAGCATATTCCATTCGGTTTGACCTCCGCCCATTTTTCTTGTTTTTTTTTTGTTAAAAAAGGTTATGTGAATTTGTTGGTGAAAAAAATGAAATGAAATAAAATGAAATTAAAGAATAAAAAATGAATCTATATTTATAAAAATACAAAAAAAAAGTGATTGCAACACGGAATTCGATTCATTTAATTGTAACAAACAAATCCCAATACATGGCATTATCTAATTCGGTCATTTATGCCATGGTCGGATTTATCATTTTGTTGTGTGTTCTTTTTGTCCTAAATTATATTGGAAACAACGCACTGGAATCAACGCCAGTACCAAGGGGAGCCTATGTTTTCGGGAGGAAAACCAATTCATCATCGTCATCATCATCATCAACATCAACCACGACGGATTCAGAACATACATTAGAACTCAAAGACGGTCTCTTCTTCGAAGATGACTTGGCGCATCCTTTGGATCAAATTACTATTTTTGATGCAAACATACGACAGCAAATATAATATAAAAAATACGAATACAAGTGCAAATAGAAATATAAAAACAAACAAATAAAATGCGAGGAAATTAAAAAAAAAAACAAACAAACAAAAGGCAAGGAAATAAAAAAACAAACACAAGGAACCAACATAAAACATGTCCTTACCCGACCAAGAAATCACGTATGGAACCAGTGATATTTGCAATGCCATTTTATTGACATTAGTATTGGGTTGTATGGTGCAAATGTACCGTCGTTTGTCTCACCGAATTTACAAGTTGCAGGAAGACGGAGAGAATCAAACGGCACGATGGAATTGGACGGTGGGACTCAACGAGAAAATCCGCGATATCAATCGGCGCATGGATCATTGGGCGGGATCCAACAAACAATCCACGGATGGATTGGCGCGTCGTGTCCGTTT
>JACCEC011275560.1_pt1 | contig 10162 bp, 6 predicted proteins | sample 7450121 | NCBI WGS metagenome assembly JACCEC01 (sample SAMN15323455, study PRJNA562643) | freshwater metagenome | isolation source: river surface water | place: USA:Blue River Watershed | collected 2017-08-18 | reverse complement strand
GGAGGAACCCATTTAGAAGGGTTAAAAGCCGTTCTGACTCGAACCTTAAATGCGATCGCCCGTAAACGCAATAAACTTAAAGAAGGAGATGCCAATTTAGGGGGAGAAAATATTCGGGAAGGATTAACAGCCGTTATTTCTGTAAAAGTACCTGACCCAGAATTTGAAGGACAAACAAAAACTAAACTGGGAAATACAGAAGTTCGGGGAATTGTTGATTCCTTGGTGGGAGAAACCTTAACCGAATATTTGGAGTTTAATCCAGGGATTGCGGATTCAGTCATTGAGAAAGCGATTCAAGCCTTTAAAGCCGCAGAAGCCGCTCGACGAGCACGGGATTTAGTGCGTCGAAAATCAGTCTTAGAATCCTCTCCTTTACCCGGTAAATTAGCGGACTGTAGCAGCCGAGATCCCCATGAATCGGAGATTTTCTTAGTTGAAGGCGACAGCGCCGGGGGCTGTTGGATTAGTTTTACTTATATATCTCTTGCTGATGGTTCAGAAAAAACTATCAAAGAGATTGTCGATGAACAAGCTGAAGGGAAAGAACATTTTTGTTACACCATTAGTCCCAGCGGCAATATTGCCATTCAACGCATTATTAATGCACGACTGACCAAAAAAGATGCCCAAGTTGTGAAGTTAACTTTGGATAATGGAGAAACGTTAATTTGTACTCCCGATCACCCCTTTATGTTAAGGGACGGTAGTTATAAAGCAGCAGCAAAATTAACCCCAGAAGATTCTTTAATGCCCTTTCATCGCAAAATTTCTCAGAAAGGGGTAGATGGGGGATTAAATGGTTATGAAATGGTGTGGAACCCCGGTTATGATAAATGGATTTATACCCATTTATTAGCGGATTTTTATAACTTAAAACAAGGCGTTTATCCATCATCTGCTGGTAATCATCGTCATCATGTTGATTTTAATAAACGCAACAATAATCCCACCAATATTCAACGCTTACCTGCCGAAGAACATTTCGCCTTACATCGCGCTCATTTGCAAAAAACCTTACATCGTCCTGATGTGATTGAGAAAAGTCGCCAGGTGCATCAAAGTGAAGAATTCCGCGAATTTATGAAAAAACGAATGATGCAGCCGGAAACCCGAAAAATCCTGTCAGAACAAGCTAAAGCGCAATGGGAAGATGAGCAATATAAAGCTTATATGGCAGAGAAATGGCGAGAATTTTATGAAAGTAATGAAGAGTATCGCCAAGAGAATAATGAAATGTTATATCAGGCGCAACAAGAATATTGGAGTCATGAAGAAAACCGCCTGAAACAAGCAGAACGAGTGCGACAATATTTTGCAGATAATCCCGAACTGCGACAAGCGTATTCTGAAGCTGCGAAAAAACAATGGGAAGATGAAGAACTGTTAGATTGGCGACGGGAAAAAACCAAAGAACAATGGACGCGAGAGTTTCGGAAAAAACGGCGTAAGGCGTTAGATCAAACCTATTATGATAAAACGCTGGCTGCGCTTTATAAAGTCTATTCCCATTATGGGTATATGGATGTTGACAAGTACGAAAACTATCGCAAACGTCAAAAAGATAATAGTATATTGACCTTTAAAACGTTTTGCGATCGCTATTTTGAAGGGGATGAAGTCGCAACCCGAATGGCAATTCGGAACTATAATCATCGGGTCGTTTCTATTGAATGGTTAGAAGAACGCCATGATGTTTATGATATTGAAGTTCCTCATAGTCATAACTTTGCATTATCGGCGGGAATCTTTGTACATAATAGCGCCAAACAAGGACGCGATCGCCGCACCCAAGCCATTCTTCCGTTACGGGGAAAAATCCTCAATATTGAGAAAACCGATGATGCCAAAATCTACAAAAATACTGAAATTCAATCCTTAATTACCGCCTTGGGATTAGGCATAAAAGGAGAAGAATTTGATGCTAATCAATTGCGCTATCATAAGGTCATCATTATGACTGACGCGGATGTTGATGGAGCCCATATCCGTACTTTATTGCTGACCTTTTTCTATCGGTATCAACGGGAATTAGTGGATCAAGGCTATATTTATATTGCCTGTCCTCCGTTATATAAAGTGGAACGGGGACGCAACCATCAATATTGTTACAATGAGCGAGAATTGCAGGAGTATTTGGGAACTTTACCTAGCAATGCTAACTACAATATTCAACGGTTTAAAGGGTTAGGGGAAATGATGCCGGAACAACTTTGGACAACAACAATGAACCCAGAAACTCGCATGATTAAACAAGTTGAAATTGAAGATGCGGCGGAAGCGGATCGGATTTTTACGGTGTTAATGGGCGATCGCGTCGCTCCTCGTCGGGAGTTTATTGAAACCCATGCTCCTCGGTTGAATTTGACGGATTTAGACATCTAAAAAACGGGATTATTAGAGGGAATGAAATTAGAAAAACGTTTAATTTCATTTTCCCTCTGTTCCCTTTTTAAGATGGAGCGGGTAGGGGATAACAAGAGGAAATCAACTATGATTGAATCGATTATTTTAAGCTTAGAAAATGTTGAATTAAGCGATCAACAGTTTTTTAATTTTTGTCAAGCAAACCCGGATTGGAAATTAGAACGAAATGCCCAAGGAGAACTGTTAATTATGCCCCCAGTGGGAGGAATTGGAAGCAAGCGAGAAGCCGATTTAATTACAAATTTAACGATTTGGAACCGCCAAACGCAACAAGGAATTGTGTTTAGTTCTTCTACCATTTTTCGCTTACCTCAAGGGGGAGATCGATCGCCGGATGTGGCGTGGGTGAGTTTAGAAAAATGGTCAACTTTAAGCTTAGAAGAACAGGAAGGTTTTCCGCCCCTTTGTCCCGATTTTGTCATAGAATTGCGATCGCGCACGGATCGACTTAAATCTTTACAAGATAAAATGCAGGAATATCTCAATAGTGGTTTAAAATTAGGTTGGTTAATTAATCCTCAAAACCAACAAGTTGAAATTTATCGCCCTAATCAAATAGTAGAAATTATAGAACTTCCTGCTGGTTTATCAGGAGAGGATATATTACCCGGATTTATATTAAATTTGCCCAAATTTTAATTAACATTGAGACAAATCTCCTGGTCAGGGCGAGAAGACCTCGCCCCTACAAAGATTAATTAACTCCCAGGAATAGTAACATCAATGGTTGTAACCTTTGATTGTCCATCTAAACTGCTTAAAGGTGGATTAATCATCTTTTGATTTCCCACCACTAAAATCACTAAATTTTCAGGTTTGAGATATTGTTGAGCAACTCGTTGAACATCTGCAATGGTTGTTGCTTCCACTTGGCGTTGATAATCAAAGATAAAATCCTTGGGATAGCCATAATATTCATACTGCATTAAACGCCACAAAGTTTGACTTGGATCTTCAAAATTGAAAATAAAAGAATTCAAGGTTGATTCCTTTGCATAAGCTAATTCTTCCGGTTGAATTGGTTCTTTTTGTAAACGTTCTAATTCCGCTTTAACTCCTTGAATAAAAGCAACAGTTGTTTCAGAACGAGTTTGTCCACCTGCGTTAAAAATCCCTGGATAATCATAACTTGCACCCCAATTTCCATACACTGAATAAGCTAATCCTTGGCGCGATCGCACATTATTAAATAATCGACCCCCAAACCCACCTAAAACGCCATCCATAACCGTTAATTCAGGATAATTCGGATCATTTAATAATCCTCCTAAATGACCCATTTCCACATAACTTTGAGTCAGTTGAGGTTGATCCACCAGAAAAATTCCGCCAGAATTCACTTGAGAAACTTGAGGAAGGGGAGGAATAACTGCTTTTTGAGTAGGTTTCCAATCTCCTAACTTTTCAGCGATTAACGCCTTTATTTCTTGGCGATCAAAATCTCCAACGATTCCTAAAATCATTGTTTCAGGATGGAAATATTTTTGATAAAAATCAACTAAATCTTCACGATTAATATTCTCTAAAGTTGAATATTCTGTGATTCTTGCATAGGGGCTATCTTCGCCATAAATGAGTTTAAATAACTCTCTTCCTGCAATGTCTTCAGGGTCATCATTTCGACGAGCAATTCCGCCTTTAACTTGAGTTTTAGCTAAATCTAATTGATCTTGAGGAAAGCTAGGATTACGAATTAAATCGGTAAATAATCCAAACACGGTGGGTAAATCTTCGCTTAATCCTCCAAACCCAACGCGACCTGATGTTGTATAAATTCCTGCTTCAATAAAAGCCGCTTTATCTTCCAACATTTGATTAAATTGATCACTGGAATATTGAAGTGTTCCGCCATTTCTCATCACTTCTGCGGTAATACTTGCTAAACCCACTTGCTCCGCAGGTTCAAATCGATCTCCAGTGCGAAATAACGCTGTTCCTCCAACTAAAGGAAGTTCATGATCTTCAATTAAATAAACCGTAATTCCATTATCTAATTGATAACGTTCATAGTCGGGAAGTTGAATTTCTGGTAAAGGAGGAAAAGTTAAATCGGTGAAATGTTTGGGGGTAGCAGCAATGGCAGGAATATGGAAAAAAACCGTAACAAATAGGGTGAGTAAGAGTAAACCTGCGGAAAAGAGCTTGTATTTTTTTGAGTGAAAAGATTTGGGATTTAGCATTGTAAATTACAAGTGTAAAAAAACAAGGTGAGTTAATAGTTTATTCATCGGGTAATAAGCGACCCACAGTTCGAGTTTCAGGACGGAACATGGTTTGAGCAACTCGCTGAATATCCTGGGGAGTAATAGCATCAATTTTTTCTAACTCTTCAAACAAGTTAACCCAAGACCCTGTTTTAACTTCATATTCAGCTAAAGCAAATGCCATCCCCATATTAGAATCTAATGATCTTAATAAACCCGCTTTAGCTTGAGTTTTAACCCTTTCTAATTCCGTTTCTGAAACTAATTCCGTTTTTAAACGTTCAATTTCACGGCGTAATGAAGTTGCGACTTCATCAACGGTATGACCCGGTGCAGGCATGGCATAAAATAACATTAAATTAGGGTATTTATCCCCTGGATATCCAGTTGATCCTTGTGCGGATAAAGCAATTTTTTGTTCTTCCACTAAGGATTTATACAAACGAGAGGTGCGACCATTACTAAGCAGACTAGAAATCATACTATAAATCACAGCATCTGGGTGATTGATAGCGGGTGCGGGATATCCTTCAAAATACCAAGGTTGAGTTTTTAATTTTAATGTAATTTCACGGGGTTCTGTTTGTGGAGGTTCAACAATATTTAACTGTGGCGGTTTCGGTTTAGCAGTGTAACGACCAAAATAAATTTCTGCTAAACGTTTAACTTCATTCGGATTAACATCTCCTACAATAACGGCGGTTAAATTATTAGGAACATAGTAAGTTTCAAAAAAATCTTTAACGTTTTGACGGGTTAAATTTTCTAAATCTTCCACATATCCAATGACCGGACGACGGTAGGGATGAACCTTAAAAGCGGTATTTGAAAATGCCTCAACCATTTGACCGATGGGGGAATTTTCTGTGCGTAAGCGACGTTCTTCTAAAATCACTTGTTTTTCTTTATAAAACTCTCTAAAAACAGGTTCTAAAAAGCGTTCTGATTCTAACGACATCCACAATTCTAATTTATTAGCCGGAAGGCTATAAAAATAAGACGTTGCATCAGTAGATGTCATCGCATTCAGCCCCACTCCACCCGATTGTTCTACAATTCTACCAAACTCATTTTGTTTCACATATTGATCGGCTTCAGAGGTGATTTTTTCCAACTCAGCCATTAATTGTTCAAATTTCTCGGTGTTTCCTTCTGCTTTTGCTTGTTTAATTTGTTCAAAAACTTGATCCTGCTTGTCTAATAGCGGCTTTTCAGCTTGATAATTAGTAGTGCCTATTGTTTGGGTTCCTTTAAAGGCTAAATGTTCCAAATAATGGGCAACTCCTGTTTGTCCATCGGGTTCATCAACGCCGCCGACATCAGCATAAATTAAAAAAGAAATAACCGGGGCTCGATGGCGTTCTAAAACAATAAATCTCATGCCATTATCGAGGGTAAATTCGGTAATTTCTCTCGCAACTCGTTTTAAATAAGGTTGGATAGAATGGGTTGAGGGTGAAATTTCATCAGCCCATACCGTTTCAACTCCCATGACCCAAAATAAACAAATGCTTAAAACCACCGCTAACAAACGTTGTCCCAGAAAGGATGGTTTGTATAGTGTTCGTTTCCCTGGAAAAAAATAACCCAACGACATAAATTTTGATCAATGTAATTTGATACACAATCTATCTTAAAGTATTATCATATCCGATGAACACCTAAGCATAAAGTCAAACTATGAAGAGTTATATCGTTCGGGATCAGCCTTCCTGAAGGGATGGTAATCTAAAACTAAAGCCGTGTAGGATGAGAAGGTTATGGGACATCTAAATCATTCCACATCATCGGAATTAGAAACACAAATTTTACAGGCTGCACGACGGTTATTTGCCCATCAAGGATATGATAGTACAACCACTCGTGATTTAGCCAAAGCTGCGGGAGTTGCGGAAGGAACATTGTTTCGACATTTTGCGAATAAAAAAACGATTTTGATTGCCATCGTTACAGAAGGATGGGTTGAAATTTTAACGGATTTATTAACAGAATTAAGCTCTATGGCTAATTATAAAGCTGTCGCCCAACTCTTGCATCACCGCATGATTAATCTTCAAAAAAATGCTGATATGATGCGGATTTGCTTTTTAGAAGCTCAATTTCATCCTGAATTACGCGATCGCATTCAATCAGAAATTATTGCAAAAATGACGGATGTTACCGAAGCTTTTTTTGAAACAGCGATGCAAAAAGGAATTTATCGTCCGATGAATCCTAAAATTGTAGCTCAAGTTTTTTTAGGAATGTTTGCTGTGGCTGGATTTAGTTATAATACGCTTTTAGAACCTAACGCCTCTCCCCAAGCGATGAAGGAAATGGCAGAAGGATTAGCGGATATTTTTCTCAATGGCGTATTAGCAAAAGAGTAAAAAAATCCTATAAAAATTTAGCTTGTTGCACCCATTGTTGAACGAGATTAACAGACGGACATAAATCTCGACGTTGTAAATTAACTACATAAAAACGTAAGATTTGTTGATGTAAACGATGAACAGGTAACTGGGCTAAATGGTTAACTGAACTCACACCCGAATGCAGCAACAGTCCGCAATATTCACAACCCACACTAGGAATTCTCGCTAAGTCTGCCATGGCGATCCATTTATTAATATCCCTAATATTAATCTGGAGAAAATTGGCTAACAATAGTTTATCCGCTTGAGTTTTGCCTTTTTTTAAGAGTTGGCGGGTGGTTTTGATGCCATAATTGTTTAATCGGCTTTGATTGTCTAAACTCAGACCCGGAAGTTGGGAAATCGGCCAATCAACAGCTTGAATACAGGGATGAGCGTTCGGTTGAAAAGATGCCATAATTTACAATTAATAGACTAGAATTCTTATCAAATTTTAGATTAAAATCAACTTAAACCTATTATAACCTTGATTTGATTATGTTATTCAGAACATCTCAATTTCTAATCGATATTCTTCGCCAACGGCGCGAAAAACTCAGTCATTTGATTGATTTTCCGGCAATTTTATGGTCAGGTTGTGCCAGTTCTCGCAATTTTCCAGCTAATGTCTATCCCTTTCGCGCCAGTAGTCATTTTTTATATTTTGCTGGGTTTCCGTTAGAAAATGCAGCCATTCGTTTAGGTCAAGGTCGGTTAGAATTATTCATGGATGATCCGCCAGAAGGTAGCACCCTTTGGCATGGAGAAATGCCTCACCGAAATCAAATTGCAGAACTCATTGGTGCAGATGCAAATTATCCCTTAACCCATTTATCAAACTGTCTCCAAAATGCTGCAACTATTGTTGTACAAAACCCAATAACCGCAACAGAACAACGTCAACTTTTAAATCGTTCTTTAACTTCAGCAAAAACCCCGGAAGACATTGATTTAGAATTAACAAAAGCCATCATTACATTACGTTTAACGCATGATTCAGAAGCTTTAAACGAGTTGCGTCAAGCCGCAAAAGTCAGTGTAGAAGCCCATAAAGCAGGAATGAAAGTAACAAAAACTGCTCAATTAGAAGCTCAAGTCAGAGCAGCTATGGAAGCAGTAATTATCAGTCATAATATGACCTGTTCCTATAATAGCATTGTTACAGTGCACGGAGAAGTTTTACACAATGAACACTATTATCATTCTCTACAACCCGGAGATTTATTATTAGCCGATGTTGGTGCAGAAACACCGATGGGATGGGCAGCAGATATTACTCGAACTTGGCCCGTTTCAGGAACATTTTCTCCGACTCAACGGGATATTTATCAAGTCGTTTTAAACGCTCATGATAGCTGTATTGATGCCATTAAACCGGGGATAGAATATCGGGATATTCATCGAATAGCAGCCACCGTAATAACGGAAGGGTTAGTGGAATTAGGAATATTAAAGGGAAATTTAGAAGATTTAGTAGATCAAGATGCTCACGCTTTATTTTTTCCACATGGAATTGGGCATTTATTAGGCTTAGATGTTCATGATATGGAAGATTTAGGAGATTTAGCCGGATATGAACCCGGACGAGTCAGAAGTCAACAATTTGGCTGGTGTTTTCTGCGGTTAAATCGTCCATTAAAACCGGGAATGTTAGTCACAATTGAACCCGGATTTTATCAAGTTCCTGCTATTTTAAATAATCCTAAAAATCGGGAAAAATATCAAACCATCGTTAATTGGGAACGGTTAGAACAGTTTGCTGATGTGCGAGGAATTAGAATAGAAGATGATGTGTTAGTCACTGAAACAGGAACGGAAATTTTAACTCAAAATTTACCCACTGCTGTTGAAGAAATAGAAGCATTAATTCAAAGTTAATGCTAGGTTTATAAAACAGACAAATAATTACTGCGAAATTATGTCTAAAACATTTTTAAACCAACGATTTAAACGGTTTCTAATCTTCTTTTTAGGAACATTAATTGTGATCAGTTTAACAGTCGCGGGTTATGCCTTTACAACCTTATTATTATCCAACAACTCAATAACGGTTTCATCTTCTAATTTTCCCGCCTGTGGAAGTGCGAGTGGTGGAGAAACGGATCATGCGATCGCCACTTTTTATAATAATAATGGACGCAGAGAAGTTACCCCCAGTTGGACAAATAACATCAAATGGAATTGTGTTTATAATATTAAAGATTTTACAGGTTCTAACTTAGTAGAACAGTTTAATGCCGCCAGAGATGCTGCGGCGAAAAATGGCGGAGGGGTTGTTTATTTTCCGTCAGGAACCTATAATTTTAATGATAGCATTAAACTAAAATCAGGTGTAGTAATTCGGGGAGAAACACCAACGGTTAAATTAGCAAAATTAAAGGATTATAACCCGCCAGCAAAATTAGTTTTTCCTCAATATAAACCCCAACTTTCAGGAAACGTCACTCCTAATGAAACCGCCTTTAAAAGCATTCAAACAACCACACCTGATCAAGATAGTAACATTGGGATTATTAACCTCGATATTAATCGATCATCCATTGATTTTGTTGGCAATTTAGATAACAGTAAAAATAGTAATATTATTATATTTGGAATTCGCAGTAATAACGTCGCTAAACCCGATCCACAAGTTCCTAATCTCGAATTTCAACATCCTTGGCAACGGTATAGTCATCGCTTTGCATCTAACATTGAAGTAACCGCTTATCAAAATGTTTTAATTGCTAATAATCGAATTAATGATAATATTACCGATAATTATGAACAACCCGGATATCGATTACAGTCAAAAGATAAAAAGAATATTCTCACCTATCAAGAAGGAGATAAAGTACCATTTCACTATGGAAATCATTATGGAATTATTGTTAACCGAGGTGGAAAAAAAGAGGGGTTTCAATTAGCAGCAACTCCCACCACAGAACCCGGACTTTTTCGCAAAGGAATTATCATTCGAGATAATTGGGTTTACCATACGATGCGAGTCGCTATTCATGCTTCAGGAGATGGGTTAATTATTGAAGATAACGAAATTCAAGATGACCCCAATAAACAATGGTGGACAGACCCCACAGGAACACGAGAAGCAACAGGCGCAGTTACCTTAGAAAATCGAGGAATTGACTGGTCAGGATG
>JACCEC012508356.1_pt1 | contig 10164 bp, 6 predicted proteins | sample 7450121 | NCBI WGS metagenome assembly JACCEC01 (sample SAMN15323455, study PRJNA562643) | freshwater metagenome | isolation source: river surface water | place: USA:Blue River Watershed | collected 2017-08-18 | reverse complement strand
TGGCATCTGAAATGGCCAGCATGGGGTTGGGCAAGTTTTGAGGTTCTTTGAATTCAAAGGTGAAATCTGCATCTGCCAAGACCGGCGCAATTTTCTCCATGCGCTCAAGCGCTTTGACGCGACTCTGTGCTTGCTTGGCTTTGCTGGCCTTGGCCTTGAAGCGGTCAATGAACTTTTGCAAATGTGCAATCTTGTCTTGTTGCTTGGCAAATGAGGCTTGCTGAAGTTCAAGTTGTTGAGACCGCAGTGTTTCAAAGGCACTGTAGTTACCACCGTATCGATTTAACTTAGCGTGTTCAATGTGCAGGGTGACATCGGTGACCGCATCTAAAAACTCTCTGTCGTGGCTGATCACAATCATGGTGCCTGTGTACCGCTTTAGCCATGCTTCTAGCCAAACCAAGGCATCTAAGTCCAAGTGGTTGGTGGGTTCATCCAGAATCAGCAAGTCAGAAGGGCACATCAAAGCGCGGGCCAATTGCAGACGCATGCGCCAGCCACCAGAGAAACTGTTGACGGCCTGGTTCAATTCGGCCGATCGAAAACCGAGACCTAAGATCAATGACTGTGCTCTGGGCACGGCATCGTGCTCTCCAGCATCTGCCAGGTCAACGTGCGCATGGGCCATGGCCATGCCATCCTCAGAAAGTTCGGCTGCATGCAGCGCAGCTCGCAATTCGGCCAATCGTGTGTCGCCACCCAGAACAAAATCCGTTGCGCTTTCATCTGTCTCTGGCATGTTTTGAGCAACTTGCGCCAATCGCCATTGCTTGGGCATGGAGAAGTCGCCACCGTCCTCGTGCAGGGTGCCGTTAAAGAGGGCAAATAGCGTGGACTTGCCTGCGCCATTGCGGCCGACCAAGCCTACTTTTTCACCAGGATTGATGGTGACCGAGGCAGCATCGAGCAACACTTTGGCGCTACGGCGCAGCGTGACATTTTTCAGTTGAATCATGGAGAAGTATGAGCGTCGGTTGCTCGCAAAGAGCGGCCGAGAAAGATCAATTCTGAATTAGGGTGTGATTTAAAAGAAGGGACTGGCAAGAAGCCTAAAGCTTGGTACAGGGCCAAACCCGTTGAATTGCTTTGCCATGTACTGAGAACCGCTTGATCATAGCCTTCGGCTTGGGCTTTTTCTAAAAGGTCTCGAATTAAGACCTTGGAGCCGCCTTGGCCGCGAAATGCAGGCTGAATGAAAAGCCGTTTGATTTCGCATGCACCTTGTATTTTTGTGGATGCGAGTGCGCCGCAGCCAACGACCTCTGTATCCAGATCTGTATTGCTCTGAGCGATCAGCAGGAAGGCTGCGCCATGCGGCGGGCCATAACGTGCTGGTAGATCATCGAGGTCCTTCCAAATGCTGCTGAGGTGGGGTTGGTCCAAATCGGTCGCAGCATAGGTTCTCAAGAGCTTGTCGAATTGTTGCCAATCTTGCGTTGATTCAATGAGGCGTGTCGACAAATGAGAGGGGTCTAACTGCGCGCTCATGACAAAGGGGATACTTTTTCAATCGCTTCTTTGGTCAGCAGTAAGACTTGGTCTTCGCCGGCACTCGTCTCAAGCCAAACGGCTTCAAGTCTTGGAAATGCGGTTTCGAAGTGTTCTCTTTCATTGCCGATTTCAAGAACCAAGATGGCTTTGTCGTTCATGCGATGAGGCAAGTCTTGCAGCAACTGCCGAATAAAGTCCATGCCGTCAGAGCCACCAGCCAATGCCAACAGTGGCTCTGCTTTGTATTCGTCAGGCAAAGCCTGCATGCTGGCTTCGCAAACATAAGGCGGGTTGCAAATGATGCAATCGAATTTTTGCTGAAGCCCTTTGAGGCCATCGCTCTCGATGAGTTGAATGCGTTGAGTCAGTTGGTGTTTTTCGACATTGATTTTGGCCACTGCCAATGCCTCTGACGAAATGTCAGCGCCAGTGACTTGAATATCTGGATAAGCCATGGCACACAACACGGCCAAGCTGCCGTTGCCAGTGCAGAGGTCCAAAAAAGAATGCGAGTTTTCCGAAAGCCAACCATCAAACGCGCCATCGGCAATCAGCTCTGCAATGAAACTACGCGGCACAATGCTCCGTTCATCCACATAAAAAGGAATGCCTTGAAGCCAAGCTTCTCGGGTGAGGTAGGCCGCTGGTTTGCGTGTTTGAATGCGTTGTTCAATGAGGGCTTGGCAAGCTGCAATATGCGCTTGTGAAATGTCTTGAACATGGAGGGAGGGGTTCAATGCGCCAACTTGCTGTTGCAGTTCTTGTGTATCGTCTGACAAGTCCAGGTCTAAGGGCAATTGGAGTTGCCACAACACAAGCCAAGTGGCTTCATCTTGTGCATTCAAGGTGCCGTGTCCATAAGCCACTTTGGCTTGCTCTAATTGCTGGGCACTGTTTTGGATGAGTTGTTTTAAATCCATGACGTGCGTGTTTTAAGGTGTCTTGCCATGTTGGCGTGCGCAAGCCTGATTCAAGTTCAGCAATACTTTTTTGTAAATGTTTTTCAGAGGCTCAATGTCAGCCAATGCCACGTGCTCGTCAATTTTGTGAATGGTGGCATTGGGGGGGCCTAATTCAATCACTTGAGGACAGGTTTGCGCAATGAACCGGCCATCACTGGTGCCGCCCGTTGTGGACAGTTCTGTGTTCAAACCAGTCACCTCAAGAATGGCTTCTTGCACGGCTTTGACCAAGGTGCCAGGTGTGGTGAGAAATGGCAACCCGCCCAACGTCCACTCAATCTCAAACTTCAACTGATTCTTGATCAAGACATCTGTGAGTCGTTGTTTCAAAGTGGCCTCTGTTGATTCGGTACAAAAGCGGAAATTGAAATCAATCACCATTTCGCCCGGGATGACATTGGTGGCACCAGTGCCGGCTTGTACGTTGCTGATTTGCCAGCTGGTGGGTGGAAAAAATTCGTTCCCTTCATCCCACACCATGCTGGCCAATTCAGCCAAAGCGGGTGCTGCACGGTGAACGGGATTGTCTGCCAACTGCGGGTAAGCAATGTGACCTTGAATGCCTTTGACGATCAGTTTGCCACTGAGAGATCCGCGGCGCCCGTTCTTGATCATGTCGCCAGTTTGGTTGACCGAAGTGGGTTCACCCACAATGCAAAAGTCTGGCGTTTCATGGCGCTGCTGCAACATGTCGCAAATGCGCACAGTGCCATCCAGCGCTGGGCCTTCTTCATCACTGGTCAGGAGGAATGCAATGCCCAAAGCAGGTTCTGGGCATTCTTGATAAAACTCTTGTGTGGCCACCACCATGGCAGCCAATGAGGTTTTCATGTCACTGGCGCCACGACCAAATAATTTGCCATCGCGGTGCGTAGGGGTGAAGGGGTCGCTGGTCCACTTTTGCAGTGGGCCAGTAGGCACCACATCGGTATGACCCGCAAAGGCCAATGTGTGACCCGACGAACCGGCTTTTTGGGCCCATAAGTTTCTGACGCGGAAATTCTCGGGACCCAAATCGATCACTTCGCATTTGAAACCCAGAGGCTCAAGGTGTGAATTGATCAATGGAATGCAGCCGCCGTCTTCTGGTGTGACGGAGGGCAGTGCAATCAATTGCTCTGCCAATCGCAAAGTGGCGCTCATGCTGTTCGCCCCGCGCGAATGAAGCGTGCGATGCGGTGGGCGGCTTCCAAGCACTCTTCGGTTTCAGCAACCAGGGCCATGCGAACACGTCCCTGTCCGGGATTCAGGCCGTTGGCAGTTCTGCCAATGTAGCTGCCGGGTAAAACAGTGACGTTTTCTGCTGCATAGAGTTCACGTGCAAAGTCTGTATCGCTGTTGTTCCAAGCAGATGGCACACCTGCCCATAAATAAAAACTGGCGTCGGGCAATTGAACGTCCATCACCTCAGCCAAGACCGGGGTGACTTGGGCAAACTTGGTGCGATACATGTTCCGGTTCTCCACCACATGGGCTTCATCATTCCAAGCAGCCACACTGGCAGCTTGAACCACGCCACTCATGGCGCAGCCGTGGTAAGTGCGGTAAAGCAAAAAGTCTTTGATGATGGCTGCGTCACCGGCCACAAATCCACTTCGCAGGCCAGGCACATTGCTGCGCTTGGACAGGCTGGTGAATGAAATCAGACGTTTGAACTCTTTGTAACCCAACTGGCTGGCAGCTTCCAAGCCACCCAATGGCGGCTCATCACGGAAATAGATTTCGCTGTAGCACTCGTCGGAGGCAATGACGAAGCCATATTTTTCGCTCAACTCGAACAGTTTTTTCCACTCTGCCAGCGGCATGACCTTGCCTGTGGGGTTGCCCGGGGAGCAAACAAAGACCAGCTGGGTTTGGGCCCAAATGGCATCGGGCACGGCGTCCCAATTGGCTGAAAAGTCGGTTTCTGGCGCATTGGCCACGTAAAACGGTTCAGCACCACCTAAAAGCGTCGCGCCTTCGTAGATTTGGTAGAAGGGGTTGGGGCTGATCACCTTCGCGCCCGGCTTGGTGGGGTCTAGCACGGCTTGCGCCAACGCAAACAAGGCTTCTCGCGAGCCATTGACCGGCAAAATTTGAGTGGCTGGGTTGACTTCAATGGCATAACGACGCTTGAGCCATTGGGCACAGGCTTCACGCATGCGCAACTCACCCAAGGTGGCGGGATAGCCAGAAAGGGCGGTATCAAGGGATTGAATCAGGGCTGTTTTGATGAATTCGGGCGTTGCATGTTTGGGCTCACCAATGCCCAAACTGATGGGGCTGCGGTTGGTTGGGGGGGTGACACCGGCAAACAACTGACGGAGGCGCTCGAAGGGGTAGGGCTGAAGGGTGGCCAATAATGGATTCATTCCTCAATTATCCGGGATAGTTGTGGTCAATTTCTCCCCAATTTGAGGGGAAATCTGCGTCAGATCCTTGGTTCGGGTCGGTTAACATGGAGGCTTGAGGCACAAGGTGTGCCTTTTGATTCAAATTCTGACTGCTGTGCGCCTTAATTCCATCAAATTATCAGGATTCAAATCCTTCGCAGAACCCACCAATTTTGTGCTGCCTGGCCAATTGGTGGGAGTTGTTGGCCCCAACGGTTGCGGCAAATCCAACATCATGGACGCATGCCGCTGGGTTTTGGGCGAGTCCAAAGCGTCTGAGTTGCGTGGCGAGTCCATGCAAGACGTGATCTTCAATGGCACCAACACCCGCAAAGCAGCCAGCCGCGCCAGCGTGGAATTGGTTTTTGACAATGCAGATCACCGTGCGGGTGGTCAGTGGGGCCAATTTGCAGAAATTGCAGTGAAACGTGTGTTGACGCGCGATGGCAACAGCAGTTACTACATCAACAACCAGCCTGTTCGACGCCGCGACGTTCAAGACGTGTTTTTGGGGACAGGCTTGGGACCCCGCGCCTACGCCATCATTGGCCAAGGCACGATCAGCCGAATCATTGAGTCTCGCCCTGAAGAGTTGCGCCTCTTTTTGGAAGAGGCTGCTGGCGTGTCCAAATACAAAGAGCGTCGACGCGAAACTGAAAATCGATTGTCTGACACGCGCGAGAATTTAACGCGTGTTGAAGACATCTTGCGGGAGCTCAACGCCAACCTTGAGAAGTTGGAAAAGCAAGCTGAAGTTGCGCAGCGCTTCAATGACTTGAAGTCCGACAGCACATTAAAGCAACAGCAGCTGTGGTATTTCAAACGTGCAGATGCCGAATCTGATCAAGTCAAAATCAAAGCCGACGTTGACAAAGCTGTCATTGACTTAGAAGCCCGCATTGCCGATTTGCGGCACGTTGAAGCCGATCTGGAAACAGTTCGTCAAGCGCATTACGCCGCAGGTGATCAAGTCAATCAAGCTCAAGGTTTGCTGTACGAGGCCAGCGCAGAAGTTGGCCGTTTGGAAGCCGAAATTCGATTTGTGGTGGAAGGTCGTCAGCGCGCTGAACAGCGAATGGCGCAATTGCAAGAACAAACGGCCGATTGGTCAGACCGTCAAGTTCAAGCCCAAGCCGAATTGGAGTCTTTGGCAGAACAAGCCCTCCAAGCCGAAGATCAAACCCTCACTTTGGCCGCTCAAGTCGAAGAGCAAGCCCAAGCCTTGCCAGATTTGGAAGAAGCTCTGCGCCAAGCGCAAGCCAAAGCCAACGAACAGCGCAGCAGTGTGGTTCAAGTCCAGCAGCAAATTCAAGTGTTGGCCGCAGATCAACGCAACATTGAAGACCAAACGCGTCAACTGACCATGCGCCGTGAGCGCTTGGTTGCTGATCGCAATGCCTTGGACGCCCCTGACGAACAGCGCTTGCTGAATTTGCAAGCGCAATTGGGACAAGCCGAAGAATTGGCCAAAGAGTCCAGTGCACGCTTGCAGGAACTCGAAGAACAAACACCGCGCTTGGACCAAGAACGTCGTGACAAGCAGCAAGCAGTCAACGATGAGTCTGCCAAGTTGGCCGATCTGTCTGCCAAGATCGAGGCGCTTAAATCCTTGCAAGAAAAGGTAAAAACCGACGGCAAGCTCAAGCCCTGGTTGAACAAGCATGGCTTGGACAATTTGCAAGGTTTGTGGAGCAAGATCCACATGGAGCCCGGCTGGGAAAATGCCATGGAGTCTGCGCTTCGTGAGCGTTTGTCTTCCCTTGAGGTTTCTCGCCTCGACATGGTCAAGGCCTTTGCTTCAGACGCGCCACCTGCCAAGCTGTCTTTTTATGCGCCTCCCAATGGCACTGCCACTGTGGCTCGCAAAGGCTTGCCCTCAGCCTGCCGACCCTTGTCTGATTTGTTGCGCCTCTCCGATGCAGGTTTGTCTGCACTGTTAACGGATTGGTTGCAAGGTTGTTTCACGGCGCCTTCTTTGGAAGATGCCATGGCTTGGCGCGATCAACTGCAAGGCAGCGAATGCTTTGTGGTTCAGGCGGGTCATGCGGTTGGCAAACACAGTGTCAGTTTTTACGCACCAGATTCTGAACAAGCTGGTCTGTTGGCCCGTGCGCAAGACATTGAAAATTTCGAAAAACAATTGCGTGCACAAACTCTGATTGCGGAGGAAACCAGATCGGCTTCTGTCCGCGCAGAAGCTGCTTACTCAGATGCGTCACAGCGCTTGGTGTCTGTACGTCAAGAAGCTTCTGAAGCCCAATCTAAAGCGCACGAACTCCAAGTTGAAACCTTGCGCTTGTCCCAATGGGCAGAGCAAACTCGTGCACGCAGTGAACAAATTGCCAGCGACTTGGCCGAGGTAGATCTGAGCCTCGAAGATTTGCAAGAACGCCGCATGACTGCGGAAGGTCGATTTGAAGAACTCGACATGCAATTGGCCGACAGCCAGGAGCGTCACGCCCAATTGGATGAGCGAGTCATTGAAGCCGAACGAAAATTGTCAGAGTGCCGAGAACAACAGCGGACCTTGGAGCGTTTGGCGCAAGAAGCCACGTTTTCTCAGCGCAGCTTGGACGCGCGTCGTTCAGAGTTGCAACGTGGACTTGAAACAGCCGCACAACAAATCCAATCCATAGCGGCTGAACAAGAACGTGCGAAAGATGAACTGTCTCGCCTGACCGATGCAGCTGCACAAGCAGGTCTGCAAAATGCCCTCGCCATGAAGATGGAGCGCGAGCAGGTCTTGGGTGCAAAACGCAGTGAATACGACGACCTGACTGCCAGGTTGCGCGCCAGCGATGAGCGTCGTATGAGTTTTGAGCGCGAACTGGACCCCTTGCGACAACGCATCACTGAGTTGCAATTGAAAGAGCAAGCCTCTCGCTTAGGTCTGGAGCAATACACGCAGTTGCTGGTCGATGCAGAGGCTGATCTTGAAGCCTTGGCCAAATCGATTGAAGAAGGCAATGTTCGATTGACGGGCCTTCAGTCTGAGATTGACCGTTTGAACCGAGAAATCGCGGCTTTGGGTGCTGTGAACTTGGCGGCTTTGGACGAGTTGACTGCGGCGCGCGAACGCAAAGTCTTCTTAGATGCGCAAACGGCTGACTTGACGGAAGCCATGACCACCTTGGAAGACGCGATCAAGAAGATTGATGCTGAAACACGTGACTTGTTGGGTGGTACCTTCAAAATTGTGAATGAGCACTTTGGCCGCATGTTCCCTGAATTGTTTGGGGGCGGTAACGCGCGCTTGGTGATGACGGGTGACGAAATTTTGGACTCGGGTGTTCAGGTGATGGCTCAGCCGCCTGGCAAAAAGAACCAAACCATTCACTTGTTGTCGGGTGGCGAAAAAGCCCTCACAGCCATTGCCTTGGTGTTTGCCATTTTCCAGCTCAATCCAGCACCTTTCTGTTTGCTCGACGAGGTGGACGCGCCACTCGACGATACCAACACCGAGCGCTATGCCAAACTGGTGAAAAGCATGGGCAAGGAAACACAGTTCTTGTTCATTAGCCACAACAAGATCGCAATGGAAATGGCAGAGCAACTCATTGGCGTCACGATGCAAGAGCAGGGTGTATCTCGCATCGTGGCTGTGGACATGGAAGCTGCGGTTTCGATGGCCGAGCTCACTTGAATTGAAATGAGCGCACCTGTTTCAACCTTCACTTACGCACATCACACATGAGCTCATTGCAAAACAGTTTGGCCTTGGTCGGTGGTTTGACACTTGTGGGAGTTGTTTTGTACAACTTTTGGACAGCACGCCAAAATGCACCGAGGCAAGCTGATCCAGATTCTGCCGCGCAAGACCCTGGCCTTCAAATTCACGAGCCAGATCCATCCGCTGGACCCAAGGATCCCAGCTTCTTGGACGATGCTTTGGATGTTTTGCCTGTTCCCGATAAAAAGCCACCTTTGGATGCGCTGATCGACGTCATTGCTCCCATTGAAGTCGACGCGGCAGTGTCTGGCGATGCAGCCTTGGCAGCCTTGCCTGCTACCCGCCGTGTCGGAACAAAGCCATTTGCCGTTGAAGGTCTGAGTGACACCAGTGGTGAATGGGAGACCCCTGTTGCAGGCCGCCGATATCACTCATTTCAAGCGGGTGTGCAATTGGCCAATCGCGTGGGCCCCTTGAACGAAATTGAATTTTCTGAATTCGTCATCAAAGCCCAAGCTTTTGCCGACGCTATCAATGGTGCCCCTGAGTTTCCAGACATGTTGGAAGAGGTGGCACGTGGGCGCGAGTTGGATCAATTTGCCAGTGAGCATGACGCGCAACTGAGCTTCACCATTTGTGCAACGTCATCTGCTTGGAGTCCTGGCTACATTCAACAGCATGCTGCGCGATGGGGTTTTGTGGCGGGCGTTATTCCCGGCCGCATGGTGTTGGCTGCGCCTGTACAAGGCTTGCCACCCATTTTGTCTTTGTCCTTTGATTCTCAGGCTGCCATGGCCGATGACCCTGCCTTGTCTGCCATTCGTGAGTTCACTTTGAGCTTGGATGTACCACAAGTACCTCGTGATGAGCATGCGTTTGCGCGCTTGCGTGAAGCAGCCCGCATCTTGGGGAACGAAATGGATGGCGTGATCACAGACGGTGCAGGACACGCATTAACTGACGATGACTTGAACGCCATTGCAGCCGACTTGGAGCAACTGTACGACGCCCTCGATCAGCGCGAGCTTTCTGCAGGTTCGCCTCAAGCACGACGCTTGTTCTCCTAAGCGTTTGCGTTTTTGCCCCTCAGACTCGGCATGGTTAGACCGTGAATCTAGATTTATTTTCAGATCCTAACGATGGCAAAGCGTCACCTGCTGCGGATGTCGCTGAGCAAGCAGCGAACTTAAGAAGACAGCTTCACCATCACGCGCATTGCTATTACACCCTCGATGCGCCCGAGGTACCTGATGCTGAATACGATCGTTTGTTTCGTGCGTTGCAAGCGCTGGAATCTGCACACCCCCATTTGAGAACACCCGATTCACCGACCCAACGCGTCGGTGGCGCTGTGCTGCCTGAATTTCAGACCGTTCGCCATCAAGTGCCTATGCTGAGCATTCGCACAGAGACCGACACCGAATCTAGTGGCGCCATTGCTTTTGATACGCGGGTGCGGAAAGAGCTGGCCCTGAGCGATGCCGATCCTGCAGTTGACTATGTTGCCGAATTGAAGTTTGATGGCTTGGCCATGAGCTTGCGTTACGAGCATGGTGTGCTTGTTCAAGCCGCCACACGCGGTGATGGTGAGTTCGGTGAAGATGTGGCGCACAACATTCGAACCATTGGTCAAATACCTTTGCAACTGCCATCAGACGTTCTAGATGTC
>JACCEC012316369.1_pt1 | contig 10164 bp, 4 predicted proteins | sample 7450121 | NCBI WGS metagenome assembly JACCEC01 (sample SAMN15323455, study PRJNA562643) | freshwater metagenome | isolation source: river surface water | place: USA:Blue River Watershed | collected 2017-08-18 | reverse complement strand
CGCCCAGTTCGGCATCGACGCGGAGCGTGCTGTCAAACATCTTGCGATCAACATAGGCATCACCTGTGCCCGCTGTTTTCCAGGGACTGCCGCCCTGCGAGGCTACGATTTCAGGGTTGAAATAGCCATTGCCCGCCGTTCCTGTCACACCCCAATAGCCGCATGTTGCCGTTGGTGCCAGAAATTCGCCCTGAAATTGGGCATTCGGACAGGCCGGCGCATAATTATAGACGCCCGCCTGGCGTTCTTTGTCAGCCTGCGCGTAACGCAGGGTCAGCCGCGCTTTGAAGGTCGAGCTGGGTTCATATGCAAAAATGCCGCGCAGCGCCCAATGGTTGTTCGCCCCCCGATCCTTCTCGCCGGGCGTGATGTTTTGCATATAGCCATCATCCCGATTGAAGACCCCTGAAATGCGCGCGCTCAGGCTGTCGCTCAGCGGCCCAGAAACCGCTCCTTCCACGATCGTCTGGTTAAATCGACCATAGGTCAGACGCACATAGCCATCGAGCGCGTCGGTCGGCTGGTTTGAGATGAACTGGACGGCCCCGCCGGTCGCATTACGGCCAAAAAGCGTGCCTTGCGGACCGCGCAAGGCTTCGACACGGGCAAGATCGAAGATCGGAAAGCTCGCAGTGGTGATGGAACTGGCGTAGGAATCATCCTGATAAACAGCAACGGGCGGTTCCTGCTGATCACCATAGTCGTTTTGAGAGACACCGCGGACGTTGAAAACAACCTGCGACGATGAATAGGCATTATACTTCAAATTGGGGATCGCCGAGACAATATCGGTGGCACTGGCGATATTACGCCGCTCAAGCTCATCCTTGCTTAATACCGAAATCGCAATACCAACATCTTGCAGCTTTTGTTCGCGCTTTTGCGCGGTCACAACAATCTCACCCGCATCCAGATCTGCCGTGGCTGGCGCCTGTGCATGGGCGGCCTGCGCTGCCGCAAGGCCAAAGGCCAGCGCTGTGCCAGCCCGCAGCATCGTTCCCAGCTTTGATACACGAAATCCTATTGCCATGTTGCCCCCCCCTGTTGCGACGCATCCATTGATACCCTTTGGGCCGTACGCCGCTCTCCACGGTGGATGATGATACACATTGAACGCGCGTGCAAGGCTGGCCCTGCCCTCCATTTTCTGGCCAAAGCACCATGACGATCGGCGTACCAAGCATGAAAAATGGCGCATAGGCGGCGGAGAAACATGCTTTTTCGGGGTTTTTTGGTAACCGTTGGAAACATAAAGCCCAGCCTTATGGTTTGGATAAGAACGACTAATTCAGAAGAGTCCCAACAAATTCGCTGTCGGCACTGCCATGCGAAAGACGCTATTGAACGTTGATTCAATTCAAGAGAGTGGCGCCCGAAAGCGCTGCGGGTTTCGCTATAGTTTGAAATGAAACGATCCACGTCCCCGCCCTTGTCTGCTTATGGCGGCATGGGTATTGTTTAGGCGCAGCCATTGCATTTTGGCTCTGGCCCGGTTCGTTCCAAAGATATGATCTGACACTCCATTTCTGCGAAAGACACACTCATGGACTTCACCCGCCTGAACCCCATTACCGGAGATGTGGCGTCAACTGCGCCGGCCATGACGGCAGGCGATGTGCCCGCCATTGCGGCGCGGGCGGCAGCCGCCTTTCCCGCCTGGGCGGCGATGGGCCCCAATGCCCGGCGTGCTGTCCTGATGAAGGCCGCCGTCGCGCTGGAGGCGCGGGCCGACGCTTTTGTCGAGGCGATGATGGGGGAGATTGGCGCCACCAAGGGCTGGGCGCTGTTCAACCTGGGCCTTGCCGCCTCGATGGTGCGCGAAGCCGCCGCGCTGACCACGCAGATCTCGGGTGAAGTCATCCCCAGTGATAAGCCGGGTTGTTTGGCGATGGGCCTGAAAGAACCCGTCGGCGTGATCCTGGGCATCGCGCCGTGGAACGCGCCCATTATCTTGGGCGTACGCGCCATTGCGGTGCCTTTGGCCTGTGGCAACAGCGTGATCCTGAAAGCGAGCGAGACCTGCCCGCGCACGCATGAGCTGATCATCGAAGCCTTTGCCGACGCAGGCTTTCCCGAAGGCGTGGTGAACGTCGTCACCAATGCGCCCGCCGATGCGGGAGAGGTGGTCGGCGCGCTCATCGATGCACCTGAGGTGAAGCGGATCAACTTTACCGGCTCCACCCATGTCGGGCGGATCATCGCCAAGCGTGCCGCGGAACATCTCAAGCCCTGCTTGCTCGAACTGGGTGGCAAGGCCCCGCTCATCGTGCTCGACGATGCCGACCTTGATGAAGCGGTGAAGGCGGCGGCCTTTGGCGCCTTTATGAACCAGGGCCAGATCTGCATGTCGACCGAGCGGATCATCGTGGTCGATGCCGTGGCTGATGCCTTTGCCGAGAAGTTCGCGGCGAAGGCCAAGACGCTGGTCGCTGGCGACCCGCGTGAGGGCACAACCCCCTTGGGCGCGGTGGTCGATCAAAAGACCGTGACCCATGTCAACGCCCTGATCACCGACGCCGTGGCAAAGGGGGCCAAGGTCCTGACTGGCGGCACGGCGGACAGCGTCGTCATGCCGGCAACCGTTGTTGATGGCGTGACCGCCAGCATGAACCTGTATCGGGATGAAAGCTTCGGACCCGTCGTCGCGATGATCCGTGCGCGCGATACCGAACATGCGATCGCACTGGCGAACGACACCCAATATGGCCTGTCGGCGGCCGTGTTCACCAAAGACATTGCCAAGGGCCTGCGCGTTGCCCAACGCATCCAGTCTGGCATCTGCCATGTCAACGGCCCGACCGTGCATGATGAGGCCCAAATGCCGTTCGGCGGCGTCGGCGCCTCGGGCTATGGCCGCTTTGGCGGCAAGGCCGGGATCGACAGCTTCACCGAGCTGCGCTGGATCACCATCGAAACACAGCCCGGGCATTTCCCGATCTGATCCCCAGATCCCGCCGGGCCAGGACATGATGGCCCGGTGGCTTCCCGCGCAGATCGAAAGCATGGTCTCAGGGGCGGTAAATCTAAGCGCCGCTCAAAACATCACTCCATCCGTTGCATGCCATGCGACGAAAAAAGGCGAAACCGCTGGCGCAGGGCCAGACATGGCTAGGGAAGTATCGTCAAAACGATATAGCCACCGAAGATCGTTAGATGAACGGCGCCATGGAGCATCGTTGTCCGCCCCCGGGCCAGCGATAGCGCGGCAACAAACAGCGACAGGGCCAGCAGGACGATCCCCTTGCTGTCGAGACCAAGCGTCAGGGGAAGATCCAGCCAGAAGCTGACAACCGCAACCGATGGGATCGTCAGCCCAATCGTCGCCAGCGCAGAACCAAGTGCAAGGTTCAGGCTGGTTTGCAGTCGATTGGCATTGGCGGCCCGGATCGCGGCCAGCCCCTCTGGCAAGAGCACAATCGCTGCAATCGCAATGCCGACAAGGGCAACCGGCGCGCCAGCGCCCGTAATCGCCATTTCCAGGGGCTCAGACAGACCTTTGGCCAAAAGAACAATGGCTCCCAAGCTGATCAGCAGAGCCGCAAAGGACAAACCCGCGGCCCGGTTGGTCGGCGGCAAAGCATGGGCGTCCGGTTCAAATTGCAGATCGCCTTGGGGCAGAAAATAATCGCGATTGGCGACCGTTTGGACGAACACGAATGTCAGATAAAGCAACAAGGCAAAGGCCGCCACAAAGGCCAACTGCGACGCAGAAAACACAGGTCCGCTTACGCTTGTCGTGAAATTTGGCAGGATAAGCGTGAGAACCAGCAAGGTGGCCAGGGTGCTGAGCGCGGCTGTTGCCCCCGTACGGGTAAAGCGCGCCTCTTCCTGATGCCGCGCGCCCACCAAAAGGCACAGCCCCAAAAGCAAGTTCAGGATGATCATACTCGCCGCAAAAACGGTGTCGCGTGCCAGCGTCGTCGCCGTTTCCGGGCTGGCCAGCATCAGCGATATGATGAGACCAACCTCGATCACGGTTACCGATACGGCAAGGATGAGGGTCCCAAACGGCTCCCCAAGCCGATGGGCCACGACTTCTGCGTGATGCACGGCCGCCAGCACCAGCACGCCAAGGGTTAATGCCGAGACGGCCGGCGCCCCGAAACCAAGCGCCCCTGCCGCCAGCAGCGCCCAGCCAAGGACCGGAAGGACGAGCAAAAAGCGCTGGAAGAATAAGCTCATAAGGTTCGATATAGGGCAGTCCGGCGCCGTTGCCACCCTATGCCGCACCCCATGGCATGATGTTGCCGAACGGAGAAGACCTGCACGGCAGCGCGGCCCTTTCCACCGCGTGACGGACAGCTGCATATTTTCCGCCGCCAAAGATTGTTCTTTGCTTGCCAAAGACATTCGCATCGCGCCACAAGTCGATCACATCATGTGTGGGAGACGATGATCATGGCAACACACCACCGCACCTGCAATATTTGCGAGGCAAATTGCGGGATCATCGTCACCACGGAAGACCGGCGGATCCTCTCGATCAAAGGCGATCCCGACAATCCATTGTCGCGCGGGCATATCTGCCCAAAGGCGACAGCGCTTGAAGATTTGCAGACAGATCCAGACCGGCTGCGGACACCGCAAAAGCGCGTGGGCGATGCGTGGCAGGAGATTTCATGGCAACAGGCCTTTGACGAAATTGGCGCAAAAACCCGGGCGATCCTTGCCCAGGATCCGGCAAGTGCGGCCATTTATGTCGGCAACCCCAATGCGCATAATTATGCCAATGCCCTGAACAGCCAACATCTGCGCCAAGCGCTTGGCGTAAGGACAATTTATTCGGCCAGCACGGTTGATCAGATGCCCCATCAGGTCGTGAACCTGCGGCTTTTTGGTCATTCCGCGCTATGGGCTGTGCCAGATATTGACCGCACAGAAACGCTGATTGTGCTGGGCGGAAACCCGGTTGCATCCAACGGATCGGTCTGGACGGTTCCTGATTTTCGTCGGCGCGTCAAAGCCTTGCAGGATCGCGGCGGTCAGCTCATTGTCATTGATCCCCGGCGAAGCGAGACGGCGCGGATTGCCGACCGGCATTTTTTCGTGCGTCCGGCAAGCGACATCTACCTTCTGATCGCTTTGTTAAAAGCGGTTTTGGTCCATCCCCAACGGCCCGCGCCCAAGGCCTATGTGACTGGCCTGAGCAGCGTTGAAGAGGCTCTTTCCCGCTTTGACGCGGCGGCATGCAGCGCGGCGTGCGCCCTTTCTGTAGACGATATTGCGTGGCTCGCCGATCGGCTGGTGACTGGCCCGGCGGCGCTTTATGGTCGGATCGGGATTGCAACCCAGGTCAATGGCACGCTGAACGCGTGGCTGATCGCGTTGATCAATATCGCCGCCGGTCAGTTTGACCGGGCGGGCGGGCTGGTCATCCCTACCCCGGCCGTTGATATGGTCGCCACCCTGGGCCGGGGCAGCATTGGTCGGCGCCAGTCCCGTGTATCGGGCCATGCCGATGTGCTTGGAGAATTTCCGGCCGCTGCCTTGGCCGAAGAGATTGAAACGCCTGGCGAAGGCCAAATCCGCGCCTTGTTTGTTCTTGCCGGCAACCCCGTTCTTTCAACGCCAAATGGACAGCGGCTGGACCGGGCATTGGCGGATCTCGATCTGCTGGTGTCGATCGATATGTATCGCACTGCCACCAGTCGCCGGGCGCATTATATTTTGCCGCCGGTCGGGCCTCTGGAGCGCGACCATTTTGGCATGCTCTTGCTGCCCATGGCCGTTCGCAATGTCGCAAAATATTCCGCCCCCTTGTTCGACAAAGAGGCGGGTGCGCTGGAAGATTGGGAGATTTTGCGCGGCCTGGCCGGAGCCATTGGTGGCCAACCCATTCAGGCGCCGGCCCCGCGTGAGGTGCTTGATGGTCTGTTGCAGGCAGGGCCCTATGGCGTCTCGCTTGCCGAGGTTGAACGCCATGTCTCGGGCATGGATTTTGGACCACCCACCGCCGGGCGATTGCCGGAACGGCTGCAAACACCGGACAAGATCATCATATGCGCGCCCGAGGATTTCATGCAGGCTCTGGCAGCACTGGAACTGCCGACACAGGCTGGCCAAGATGGCACGCTGCACCTGATTGGGCGGCGCAACGTCCGCACCAACAATTCCTGGCTGGCCAACAGCCCACGCTTGGTCAAAGGCCCGCCCCGCTGCACGCTGCTGATCCACCCGCAGGACGCCGATCCACGGGGGCTTATCCATGGCGGCATTGCTGAAGTCCGCTCACCAACGGGATCTGTGCGCCTGACGGTTGAAATCAGTGATGACATGATGCCCGGAACCGTGTCGATACCGCATGGCTGGGGCCATGGACTGGCCGGGATCGGCATGACCGTCGCCAAAGCCCATGCCGGGGTCAGCATCAATGATCTGACCAGCGAGCATGCGCTTGATCCACTATCCGGCAATGCCGGCTTTTCAGACGGTGTCGTTGAGGTCATCGCCGCCTGAGCCAAGCGCGCGAGGCCCGCAAAAGCCCTGAAATCAGCCGCCCGCCAAAGGGCACGGCCACTCTTTACGTTTCAAAGTAAAACTAATATATGTGCGCCGTGTTTCACCGAAAGGCATGTTGTGCGCCCGGGAATTTTCATTCTGCCGATCCTCCTCATCACGGGGTGTTCCGACCAACCTCAGCCCGCAGCGGTTGAGCGCATTCCGGTCAGCACCGTGCAATTGGGTTCCCCCGGCGGCCCCGTGACGATCACCGCAACCGGCAGTGTCGCCGCCCGGCGGGAACTCAGCCTGGGCTTCACGACCGCGGGGCAAATCAAGACAATGGCGGTCAATGAAGGCGATCGCGTCCGCAAAGGGCAGTTATTGGCCGCTTTGGATAATGATCAGGTCGGCTCTGCCCTGTCGGCGGCCTTGGCCGAAGAACAGCGCGCCGAGGCGGAGTATCGCCGGATTGCGCGTCTCAGCACCGAAGGCTGGGTGACGCAAAGCCGTATGGATGGCGTCAAGGCCGCACTTGATGCCGCGCGGGCGTCGGTCCGGGCACGCCGCTTTGCGGCAGACACTGCGCGCATCACCGCCCCGAATGACGGCATCATCCTTGCCCGCTTGGCTGAACCCAATGAAGTCGTTGCCGCTGGCATGCCTGTCGTCATTCTGGGCGATGCCGCAGGCGGGTTCGTGCTGCGCGTGCCGCTTGCGGATCGAGATGCCGCCCAAATCGCCCCCAATGCCGTTGCCAAAGTGCGGCTGGAGGCGCTGAACTTGGCGCTGGAGGGACGCGTGATTGAACTGGGCGGCCGGGCCGACCGGACAACCGGCACCTTTCAGATTGAAATCAGCCTGCCCAATACGCCCGGACTGCGATCGGGCCTGATTGGCCGCGCCGACATCATCGTTCAGCCGGATAAGGCTGCCCCCCGCCCGCTCAAGGTTCCGCCAGCGGCCCTTTATGCGGCCCGGGCGGGCGAAGGCTTTGTCTATGTGATCGACAGCAGCAACCGCGCCCGATTGCGCAAGGTGACGCTGGGTGAGACCGATGATGGCGGCACCGATGTGCTGGCGGGCATCCGCCCGGGAGAGCGGATTGCGATTTCGTCTCTTGACCGGTTGCGAGATGGCGTCGCCGTTGTGGCAGAGGCCCGCAGCAAGTGAGCCTGACTGAATTCTCAGTTCGCAAATGGCAGCTGACCTTGGTCGGCTTTGCACTGATCTGTCTGCTCGGCATCAACGCGTTGATGACCATTCCCCGGTCAGTTGACCCCTATTTCCCGGTCCCGACAACCATTGTCACTGCGGTGCTGCCCGGTGCGGATGCGGCAGAGATTGAAGAAACCATCGCCAAGCCCGTCGAAACGGTGTTGCAGGGCCTCGATTACGTCCGCGACATTCGATCAACCAGCAGCGACGGCGTGGCCATCATCGTCGTTAACTTCGAACATGGCACCGATAGCGAACAGGCGCTGGACCGCACGGTGCGCGAAGTGAACGGTATTCGCGGGCAGTTGCCCCCGGGCATCGTCCGTCTGGAGATGCGGCGGCCACGCACAACCGAAGCCGCGGTGATGCAGCTCGCGCTGGTCAGTCCCAGTGCATCCTGGCGGCGCATGGAAAAATATGCCGAGGATCTGCGCGAACGCCTCACCATTGTCCCCGGTGTGCGCGCTGCCACGGTCTTTGGCTTGCCAGCGCCAGAGGCGCGCGTTGCGCTTGATACAGGACGGCTGGCCGAGGCGCGCCTGCCCGCCATGGCCGTTTCTGCGGCGATTGCCGCTGCCGGTGCAGAGGTGCCCGCAGGGGCCGTACAATCGGGCAGCCGGCGCTTCAATATCGAAGCAGGCGGCGCATTTCGGACGCTCGACGCCATTCGCGCCGTGCCATTGCGCGGCGGCGATGGTCGATTGTTGACGGTGGGCGATGTCGCCACAGTCAGCTGGAGCGAGGCGGAACATCTCAACATCACGCGCTATAATGGCGAACGTGCGGTCTTTGTGACCGTCCGCAAAAAGGATGAGGTCGATACCGTTCAGCTGCGCACGGCGCTGGATGCGGCCAAGGCTGAATTTGCGCCCAATCTGCCACCCGATATCAGATTGGAAGTCGGCTTTGATCAAAGCGGCGATATTCAGCGTAAGCTGGGTCAATTGGCGACCGATTTCGGGATCGCGCTGGCGCTGGTGCTGGTGACCTTGCTGCCCCTGGGCTTTCGGGCCTCGCTGGTGGTGATGATTTCGATCCCGACGTCGCTTGCCATTGGGGTCTTTTCGCTCTCAATGCTGGGATATTCGCTCAACCAGCTCAGCATTTCGGGCTTTATCGTGGCGCTGGGCCTTTTGGTGGATGACTCGATCGTCGTCACCGAAAATATCGAACGCCATTTGCGTATGGGGGCTGCGCGCACCGCGGCGGCAATTACAGCAACCAAGGAAATCACGCTGGCTGTTCTTGGATCAACCGGTGTGCTGCTCTTTGCCTTTTTGCCGCTGGCCAATCTGCCCGAAACCGCCGGCGATTTCACCCGCAGCCTGCCAATGGCCGTGTTCGTCACGGTGACAGCATCGCTGTTCGTATCGCTGACGATCGTGCCTTTTGTCGCCAGCCGGATCCTGGAACCGCACCGGACGGCCGACGGCAATCGCTTCCTGAAATGGCTGATGGACAAAATTGAACGCTTTTACCGGCCCTTGCTGCACTGGGCGCTTGAAAACCCGCATAAAACCTTGTGGTCTGCCATGGGCGCCTGCGCGTTGATGTTCGCGTCCATCCCCATCCTTGGCTTCTGCCTATTTCCCAAAGCCGATGTCCCTTATTTCGTTATTCGCATCGAAGCCCCCGAAGGCAGCAGCGTTCCAGAAACCGACCGCATCGTTCGCAAGGTCGCCGCAAAGCTGATCGGCCGACCCGAAATCAAGGACGTTATGGAAAATGTCGGCCGCGGCAATCCTCAGATTTATTACAATAACATCCCGCGCGAATTTGATACCCGTTATGGGGAATTGTTCGTAACCCTCGACAAATGGTCGTCGCGGGACACCCCCGGCTTCATTGAAAAGCTCCGCGATGAAATGGCGCGCATTCCCGATGCACGCGTGACCGTCGTTCAGTTTGAACAAGGCCCGCCGGTTGATGCACCCGTGGCGCTGCGCGTGCGCGGACCGGATATGGATGTCCTCAAGTCATTATCCGGTCAGGTCGCCGCAATCATGCGCGAAACGCCGGGCACCCGTGATGTCGATGATCCATTGGCCGCTGAACGGGTCGATTATCATCTGAACGTCGATGCCGAAAAGGCCGGGCTTTTGAATGTTGCGCCAGATGCGGTCCGGCGGACCATGCGGCTCGCCTTGTCCGGCGAACGCGCAAGCATGCTGCGCGATGCAGAGGGTGATAGCTATCCGGTCACGGTCCGCATGCCGCTGACACAGACCCAGCCCGTTTCGGCGTTAAGCGGCGTCTATGTGCCATCCCAAAGCGGGGGCAGCGTGCCTTTGGCCGAGCTGACCCGCCCCAGCCTTGAATCCGCACCAGCGCGGATCAACCGTTATAAGCTGGAACGCTCTGCCACGGTCACGGCCTATGTTCGCGACGGCTATTTGGCGTCAAAGATCAACAAAGAGGTGCTGGCGCGCGTGGAACAACTCCGCCTGCCACCGGGCTATAGCGTGATCGTCGGTGGTGAGGCAGAGGTTGCCGCGCGCAACAGCAATG
>JACCEC011645627.1_pt1 | contig 10168 bp, 10 predicted proteins | sample 7450121 | NCBI WGS metagenome assembly JACCEC01 (sample SAMN15323455, study PRJNA562643) | freshwater metagenome | isolation source: river surface water | place: USA:Blue River Watershed | collected 2017-08-18 | reverse complement strand
TGCGATTGCCTAAGCTGCCATCGGCATTGACCATGAACTTGGGCACGACAAACAAGCTAATGCCCTTCACGCCTTCAGGTGCGCCTTGCACACGGGCCAGCACCAAGTGAATGATGTTCTCGGCCATGTCGTGTTCACCGTAGGTGATGTAAATCTTGGTGCCGAATACTTTGTAGGTGCCGTCTGGCTGCGGTTCTGCGCGTGTGCGCACAGCAGCCAGATCAGAGCCAGCTTGTGGCTCAGTCAAGTTCATGGTGCCGGTCCACTCACCCGAAATAAGCTTCTCAAGGTACGTGGCTTTGAGCTCGTCAGAACCCGCTGTGAGCAAGGCCTCAATCGCGCCGTCGGTCAACATGGGGCACAAGGCAAAGCTCATGTTGGCGGAGTTGAGCATTTCGCCACAAGCTGCACCAATCGTTTTGGGCAAACCTTGGCCGCCAAAGTCACCCGGATGTTGCAGGCTTTGCCAGCCGCCTTCGCAATACTGTTGGTACGCTTCTTTGAAGCCAGGTGTGGTGGTCACGTGACCATCTTTGAAGAATGAGGGGTTCTTGTCACCTTCCCAGTTCAGAGGAACCAGCACAGACTCGTTCAACTTCGCGCATTCTTCGAGCACGGCTTGCGCGGTCTCCACGCCCATGTCTTCGAATGCAGGAATTTGGGCCACTTGTTCAAGGCCAGCCAAGTGTTCCATGTTGAACAGCATGTCTTTGACGGGAGCGATGTAGCTCATTGGGATGTCTCCAAAAAATGACCTATGAAAAAAGCACGCCGCAGCGTGCTTGATCGATTCAGATTAAAGCGCCGAAACCAACTCAGGCACAGCGGCAAACAAATCGGCCTCCAAGCCGAAATCGGCGACGGAGAAAATCGGGGCTTCAGGATCCTTGTTGATCGCCACAATGACCTTGCTGTCTTTCATGCCAGCCAAATGCTGAATCGCACCGCTGATGCCGCAAGCCACATACAACTGTGGCGCAACGATCTTGCCGGTTTGACCCACTTGCAAATCGTTGGCGGCGTAGCCGGCATCGACCGCAGCGCGACTGGCACCAATCGCCGCACCGAGCTTATCTGCCAAGGGAATCATGACTTCGTCAAACTTTTCTGAGCTGCCCAACGCACGGCCACCCGAGACGATGATCTTGGCAGCGGTCAGCTCTGGACGGTCGCTCTTTGTCACTTCACGGCCCACAAAGCTGCTCTTGCCAGAGTCGGCTGAAGCGGCTGCAGTTTCCACAGCAGCAGCGCCGCCAGTGGCAGCCGCTGCATCAAAACCTGTGGTGCGCACGGTGATGACCTTCACAGCATCGCTGGACTGCACAGTGGCAATGGCGTTACCTGCGTAGATGGGACGCTCAAAGGTGTCTGGGCTGTCCACTTTGGTGATGTCGCTGATTTGGCCCACGTCCAGCTTGGCAGCCACGCGAGGCGCGACGTTTTTGCCGTTGGCTGTGGCGGGGAACAAGATGTGGGTGTAGTTGCTGGCAATGGCGAGCACTTGGGCTGCCACGTTCTCAGCCAAACCGGCTTCGAGCGTTGCGCCATCGGCATGAATCACTTTGCTCACGCCAGCAATTTGTGCAGCGGCTGCAGCGGCTGCACCCGCGTTGTGGCCAGCCACCAGCACATGCACGTCGGCGCCAATGGCAGCAGCCGCCGTGATGGTGTTCAAGGTCGCGCCTTTGATCGAGGCGTTGTCGTGTTCTGCAATCACAAGGGATGTCATGTTCGTATTTCCTTAGATAACTTTGGCCACGTTCTTGAGCTTGTCCACCAAGGTGGCGACGTCTGGTACTTTGATGCCGGCGCTGCGCTTGGCTGGCTCCATCACTTTGAGGGTCTTGATGCGCGGCGTCACATCAACGCCAAGGTCTTCGGGCTTGAACACATCGAGTTGCTTCTTCTTGGCCTTCATGATGTTGGGCAAGGTCACGTAGCGAGGCTCGTTCAAGCGCAAATCGGTGGTGATGACTGCGGGCAGGCTGATGGAGAGGGTTTCCAAACCACCATCAACTTCGCGGGTGACGCTGGCTTTGTCGGCGGCGAGCTCAACTTTGGAAGCAAATGTGGCTTGCGGCATGTCTGCCAAAGCAGCCAACATTTGGCCCGTTTGGTTGCAATCGTCGTCAATCGCTTGCTTGCCCAAAATCACCAAGCCAGGTTGTTCTTTGTCGACCAAGGCTTTGAGGAGCTTAGCCACAGCCAAAGGCTGCAATTCTTCAGCAGTCTCCACCAAGATGCCACGGTCAGCGCCAATGGCCATGGCGGTGCGCAGAGTTTCTTGGCATTGTGTGACACCGCAAGAGACCGCGATCACTTCAGTGACCACGCCTTTTTCTTTGAGGCGCACAGCCTCTTCCACGGCGATTTCGTCAAACGGGTTCATGCTCATTTTGACGTTCGCAATGTCAACGCCCGAGTTGTCCGACTTCACGCGGACCTTGACGTTGTAGTCCACCACGCGTTTGACAGCGACCAAAACTTTCATGGCTAAGGCTCCAGATTTTGATTAAAAACAGATTGACGTTTACGTAAACGTAACATTGTAGAGTTCAAACACCTATTTTGATAGAACGACCGTGCTTTTTTAGGGAAGACCCTAGGAAAACTCAGGTTGCATGTCGCAAAACCACCTCTTGCGGTGCATGCACCAGCACCACACCAGCCGACCGAAGTGCAGCCAACACAGCGATGTTGACACGCGAACGGGTCAGGGATTGGCCGTTGACGGGGTCATCCATCCAAAAGTTCAAATTGAATTTCAGACCTTGAGGCGCCACCTCTGCCAACAACGCCAAGGGCTCGGGGTCGGACAATACCCATTCAACGTCCGCGGCCGCACCGCTCAACAGGTTCTGTACCTTCGCCACATCGCTCTCTAGCCCAACCCAAAAGGTACAGGTTTGCAAAAGATGACGACTTTCCAACGACAAGTTCTCTACCCGCTGGGTCAACAACAACTCGTTGGGAACCACGGATTCACTGCCATTGCTGGCTCGCACCAAGGTGTAACGGGTTTTGATGTCAGTCACGCGACCTTCAAACCCATCGACGCGCACGAAGTCCCCAATCCGCAATGAGCGCTCGAGCAGGATCACAAAACCACTCACATAGTTGGCCGCCAGCTTTTGCAGACCAAAACCAATGCCCACGCCCAAAGCGCCGCCGAGCACAGACAAGGCAGTCAGGTCAAAGCCCAAAGACGACAACGCAAATAAGGTGCCTATCAACAGCAGAAAGACGCGCATCGCGTTGGAAGCCACTCTGCGCATGGATAAATCGGCAAAGGCACGGTTGAGGACTCGTTGTTCAATCGTGGCCGATAACCAAAGCGCCAGCACCAACACAAAGCCAGAGGTCAACACGACCTCCAAAATATGCGAAACGCTGATGCGCGTTTTGCCCAACATGAAATTCAAGCTGTCGAGCTCGTCCATCATCGGGCCCCACAGACCCGTGACCCACAAAACAACCAAAACCCAAGCCAACCAGGAAATGATTTGTTCCAAGGCGCGCGCGCCACGCGAATCGGGAAACACCGCAGCCAACACGCGCGCGATCAAACGAATCAACAGCAGCGACAGCAACACCGGCAGCAATACCTTGAGCATGGGTACGCGCTGCACATGCGCCAAGGCCAACTTCAAGCCGTAAGTGAACACCAAAGCCAATGCGGGAAACAAGACGCCGTCCAACACCCGTCGCCCGAACAAAATAGAAGCCTGTCCGATATAACGCTTACCCAACGCCCAACTCAACACCCAGGCCAAGAACAAGCAGGCGACCACACCGCAAACCTCTAAGGCTACGGCAGGACTTTGGAAGTCCATCCATAAGACTTGTAATTCGTGCATGCTAAATATCTGCCAGTACGCGCAGATGCGCTTCAACGCTGCGACTGAGCGCACTCAGGTCGTAGCCCCCTTCTAAACAAGACACGATGCGACCCTGCGCATGACGCGCCGCGACCTCACGAATGCGGTAAGTGATCCAGCTGTAATCTTGTTCTGTCAAACCCATCTGCCCCATGTCGTCTTCGCGATGCGCATCAAACCCAGCGCTGATGAAAATCAACTCAGGTTTGAATGCTTCCAAACGAGGGACCCAGTGCGTGTCGATCAACTCACGCACTTCCATGCCTTTTGTGTAGGCAGGCACGGGGATATTGACCATGTTGGCAGCCGGATGCTCAGTGCCTGAATGGGGATAAAACGGGTGCTGAAAAAAACTCACCATCAACACGCGTTCATCGCCGCTCAAAATATCTTCCGTTCCATTGCCGTGGTGCACATCAAAATCGACCACCGCCACCCGCTTCAAACCATGCCGCTCCAACGCATACTTTGCCGCGATGGCCACGTTGTTGAAAAAACAAAACCCCCCTGCCTTGGCACGCTCGGCGTGATGCCCTGGTGGACGAACAGCACAAAAGGCGTTTTCTAACTCGCCCGCCAACACCGCATCTGTGGCAGAAATTGCCGCACCAGCAGCAGACAGTGCAGCCTGCCAGGTCCATGCATTGATGGCCGTGTCAGCATCCAGATGCCCGTAAGCGGGCCCACCTGCCGCCATGTCTTCCACCAACTGATCCGACAGGCCGCGCAACGAGGCGATGTACATGCGGTCGTGCGCCAACTCGATATCGGCCAAGGGCGCTTGGGCAGCGGTTATTTGCGTGAGGCCGAGATCAACACCACTGATCAACAAACGATCTTGAATGGCATTCAAACGCTCAGGGCACTCTGGATGACCCGCCCCCATTTCATGTTTCCAACACAAGGCATTTGTGTAGTACCCCGTTTTGCGCATTGTTTTGCCTCGCTTTGTCTCTTCACCTGTGCAAGTCAGCTTACCATGTCGGCATTGCTTTTTGCCCTGAAAAACCTGCGTGAAACCACATACAAACCCGTTTCTCAAAACAAAAGAAGCACCGCTTGCGCTGCATCAAATCGTCGCGCTCGCACTGACGAGCTGCCTGATTGTCAACCCTGCGGCCCATGCCAAACAGCATGCGCGAACGCACAAACATGCAGCAAAAAAAGCCCCGCAAGGCACGCCCTACGGCAAGACTGCCGCCGCCTCAGCCTTGGCTGACGAACTGGCGCAGCAATACCAATTGCCTGTGCACTGGGTTCGCCAGCAAATTAACCAAGCGCAATATTTAAAAGGGGTACCCAAACTCGTCTTGCCGCCCACTGTGCCCACTGCTAAAAACTGGCGCGCTTACCGCGAGCGCTTCATCGAACCACGCCGCATCGATGCCGGCACACAATTTTGGCAAACCTACCAAAGCGCCCTCACGCGTGCGGAGCAAACCTACGGCGTACCCGCCGAAATGATTGTTGGCATCATCGGCGTTGAGACCTTCTACGGTCAACACATGGGTAACTACCGCGTGCTGGACGCCCTGACCACTCTGACGTTGAATTTCCCATCCAGTCACCCAAGAGCGGCAGAACGGCAAGCATTTTTCAAAGCGGAGCTGGGTCACTTTTTGGCACAAGCCCACCAGCAAGGGCATACCAATGCCACAGGCAGCTTTGCAGGGGCCATGGGCTGGCCCCAATTTATGCCCTCGAGCGTGACCAAATTTGCCGTGGACTTTGACGGCGATGGCCGCATTGATTTGCGCAACAGCCCTGTTGACGCGATTGGTTCGGTTGCCAACTATTTCAAGGCTTTTGGCTGGCAAACCGACATGCCCACGCACTACCCTGTTAGCTTTGATGAAACGCGCTTGGACAAACCGACCCTCTTGGCACCTGACATCTTGCCCTCTTTCAGCGTGAACAACTTCATGGCCAAAGGCGTGGTGCTCGACGAACCAGCGCAAAAGCACAGCGGCCCGCTGGCCTTGGTCGAACTGTTCAATGGCGATGAAGCCCCCAGCTATGTGGCGGGCACTGAGAATTTTTATGTCGTCACGCGGTATAACTGGAGCAGCTACTACGCGTTGGCGGTGATTGAATTGGGTCAAGCCGTCAAAATGAATCGAACCTTGGTCACCACGCCCCCCAACGCACGTTGATACCCACGTGTGCTGGCAACCCCATCCTTTGCAATTGATCAACGCTTGGAGCTCGTGTGAAAGATGAAATTTTGCGCAATGGCGTTCCTCACAATGTGACCACCAGTTTGGTGACGCACAACGCGGTCTTACCTCAGAATATTTTCATCAAAGAAGAGGCATCCGCGCTTCGTGATTCAAGCATGGCGGGTGTTGTTCCCTCGCTCGTGAAGCAAGACAGCGACAGTACGCTCGACGAAACGGTGCCCCCTCCTCCAACACAAGCGGCGCCCGATTACCCAGCCTCACAAAACAAGCAAGACGCCAACGACACGCTGACCACCATCAAGTCTCATATCCGAGACAACGTGCAGGCCTTGAAAAATTTAGCGCATTCAGACAACAAGCAGCACATTCCCACCGATGCATTCCATCAAAACAACCAAAGCCTAGGCGCGTCAAGATCGATTCAAGACAACAAGCTCTACTTAGAAAAAAAGTCGATCAAAAGCAACCGGCAATTGATTTCCCAAACAACGACGCAGCGTTCCGCCGCAAAATTAGATTCGCAGCATACAGAACGAGCTGACCACCTCAGCGCCACTGACCTTGAAAATCAAGCGAGCGCATTTCGAAATTCAGAGAACTCTCACAAAGACAAACAGGAGACCGACAAGGAAAGCGCATTTCAAATGCGCATCAAGGAGTTAAAGGGGCATGTGCGCAACGTCGACAGCACGCTACAAAACTTAGACCCCGACAAATGAAGTGCGACTGGGCCAGCCAAGTCGGTATGGATGATCAAGCGGCAGTACTTCGTTGTTGGCGGCATGCGCCAGATGCACGTCAAACCACCTGCTGCGCCAACGCCCATTGGATGTGTTCGCGCACCACATCACTGGGGTGCATGCGCTGGGCTTGCAGCGCTTGACGCAAGCCTAAGTCATCTTTCTGGCGTAAAGCGTTACCTGCCGCCACGGCGAGGTTGCGCAGCCAGCGCACATGACCAATCCGACGAATGGGACTGCCTTGCGTTTGGCGCAAAAATTCGTCTTCCGTCCACGCCAGCAGGCGCGCCACATCTTGCCCCACCAAACCAGCTCGCACATCAAAATCGGGCAAGCTCGAAGACTGCGCAAACTTGTTCCAAGGACAAATCAACTGGCAGTCATCGCAGCCATAAATGTGATTGCCCATCAAAGGACGCAGCGCTTCGTCGATCGCGCCATCATGCTCGATGGTGAGATACGAAATACAACGACGTGCATCGACCAAGCCCGGCGCCACGATGGCCTGTGTAGGGCACACATCGATGCATGCGGTGCACTGGCCACAATGGGCGGTGATGGGTTCAGACGCGGGCAAGGCCACATTCAGAAAAATCTCGCCCAAGAAAAACATGGATCCCGCTTCGCGGTTCAGCACCAAGCTGTGCTTGCCGCGCCAGCCTTGTCCGCTGCGCGTGGCCAATTCGGCCTCGAGCACGGGCGCCGAATCGGTAAAGGCTCGGTAACTCAAACCTTCGGGGTGGCGTGTTGTGTCCAGCAAGGCATCGACTTGCTGTGCCAAGTTATCGAGCCGCTGTCGCAAAACCTTGTGGTAATCGCGGCCCCTGGCATAGACCGACACCACGCCTTCGGTGGGGTTGCCCAAGCGCTGCCACTCCACCGTTTGCCAATCGGGCTGGGTGTCACGCGGCAGGTAATTCATGCGTGCCGTCAACACACTCAAGGTGCCCGGCACCAGCTCGGCGGGGCGGGCGCGCTTCATGCCGTGGCGGGCCATATAGTCCATGCTGCCGTGGAAGTTTTGAGCCAACCATTGCTGCAAATAAGGCTCCGCCGAAGACAAGTCCAAAGGGGCCACCGCAAATTGAGAAAATCCCAGTGATTGACCTAGCGCTTGAATTTGCGAAAGCAAGTCTGTGTGATGGATAGACAACGGACTCCCTCGAACGTTTCGCCTGAATGAATGCTGTGATTGTAAAAACTCTTGTATGGCCCGATGAAGCCGCCACCGCAGCCTTTGCTGCGCAACTGGCTGCCGCGCTGACGCGCGCCAACTTGAATGCCTGCATCGCACTTCAAGGCGATTTGGGGGCAGGTAAAACAACCTTCGTGCGTCATTTGCTGCATGCCCTTGGGGTGCAGGGCCGCGTCAAAAGTCCCACCTACGCCGTGGTCGAGCCCTACGCTGTCGCAGCAGGCGAAATCTGGCACTTTGACTTCTACCGTTTCAGCGATCCCCGCGAGTGGGAGGATGCTGGCTTTCGCGACATTTTTGCTAGCCCTGGATTGAAACTGTGCGAGTGGTCAGAAAACGCAGCAGGCGTGATGCCTAGGCCAGACCTTGAACTGCGCATCGACGTCGACGACCAAGAACACCGACTCGTCAAACTCACCGCCCTCACCCCATGCGGGCAGGCCCTGCTGCCATGATGCGCCCCCTTGGCATCGATCGACGTCGTCTGCTGCAAGGCGGCTCGCTGGCGTTACTGCTGGGCGGTGCCGACATCGCTTGGGGCGCCAGCATTGTGGCTGTGCGTGTGTGGCCAGCTGCGGCCTACACCCGCGTGACGATCGAAAGCGACACCGCACTCAAAACCGTGCCCATCTTTGTTGCCAACCCTCCCCGATTGGCCGTGGACATTGAAGGTATCGAACTCAACCCTGCGCTCAAAGAGCTGGTGGGCAAGGTACGCGCCGACGACCCCTACATCACCGGCGTGCGCGTGGGACAGTTCGCCAACAAAACGGTGCGCTTGGTGCTTGACTTGCGCCAAATGGTCAAACCCCAGGTGTTCAATTTGTTGCCCGTCAAAACCGGCAACACGCAGTACCAGCACCGCTTGGTCATGGACCTCTACCCATCCGAGGTGGCAGATCCCCTCGAGGCCCTGATCGCAGACAAACTCAAAGGTGGCACCGCCTTCAATGCACCGTCCATGACGGCCACGCCCTTGCCTCCCCCTGCCTCGAAACTCGGCACCCACAGTGATCCTGTGGGCGATCTGATGGTCAACCCGAACCGAAAAACCGAACCGGCTGCCCCTGCCGCCTCTTCGGCATCGGCCCCCATCACCACCGCAGCCTCGGTGGCGCAGAACAGTCCAGATGGCGAGCGCTACATCATCGTGGCCTTGGATCCTGGGCATGGCGGCGAAGACCCAGGCGCGATCGGTCCACGAGGGGCCAAAGAAAAAGATGTGGTGCTACAAATTGCCCACCGCATGCGCGAACGCATCAACAACACAACCATCAAAACCAAGCAAGGGAATTTGCCGATGCGGGCCTACTTGACCCGCGATGCCGATTTCTTTGTACCGCTGAACCAACGTGTGGAAAAAGCACGTCGGGTGCAAGCTGATTTGTTTGTGAGCATCCACGCTGACGCCTTCATGACCCCCGAGGCACGGGGTGCCAGCGTATTTGCACTGAGCCAAGGCGCAGCCTCTAGCGCGCAAGCGCGTTGGATGGCCAAGCAAGAAAACCGTGCCGACTTGGTCGGTGGCCTCAACATCAAAACCCAAGATGCTGCCGTGCAGCGCGCCCTGTTGGACATGAGCACCACCGCACAAATCAACGACAGCCTGAAGCTCGGCAGCGAAATGCTGGGACAAATTCGTCGCATTGGCAAGCTGCATAAACCGCGTGTCGAGCAAGCAGGCTTTGCCGTACTCAAAGCACCCGACATTCCCAGTGTTTTGGTAGAAACCGCCTTCATCAGTAACCCCGACGAAGAGGCCCGCTTGGTCAGTGAGCATTACCAAAATGAATTGGCCAATGCTTTGATGAAGAGCATCGAACGCTACTTCTCACGCAACCCGCCCTTGGCACGCACACGCAACACCTGAATGACAGACACGCCCGCTCAACCGAAAAACCCATTGCACGGCATGACGCTTGAAAAAATCGTCACAACGTTGGCCGACACCTATGGTTGGGAAGGGTTGGGCCAACGCATTCCCATTCGCTGCTTCACACATGACCCCAGCGTGGGCTCAAGTTTGAAGTTTTTGCGCAAAACACCCTGGGCACGTGACAAGGTAGAGAGTTTGTATTTGTTCATGCTGCGCGACAAGCGCCGCGCTGAACGCGATCTTTAATGCGGATCGGAAGGCGCACTTGTCTGTGGGGCGCGTGATGCTTTCCAAGATCC
>JACCEC012100543.1_pt1 | contig 10169 bp, 8 predicted proteins | sample 7450121 | NCBI WGS metagenome assembly JACCEC01 (sample SAMN15323455, study PRJNA562643) | freshwater metagenome | isolation source: river surface water | place: USA:Blue River Watershed | collected 2017-08-18 | reverse complement strand
TTTTTGATGTTGAAATATATTTATTTTTTGATAAAGATTCCATTAAATCATATTTAGATCATTATATAAATCCTCATATTCCAATCTTTATCTTTATGCAATTTATACCTCAAAATATTTGCGATCATATTCAATTTTATATTGATCATAAATATAAATTATGCGTCTTTAATACTGAACAATTAACACGGAAAAATTATAATCATATCATTCATTCCTATCATCCATCTATTTATCGTATGGATTATAGTGAAGTAAATCTATTTATTATCGCAAATGAATTGAAAAAAATATATTTACCTTATCAAGTTCATTATAATGAAATTCGCAATATTCCGAAAACAAAAGACGTTTGTATGATTTATCCTCATCAATCTGTTCGAAGAAATAAAATTATTGAAGAATTAAAGAGTAAAAATATAAATGTAGATATTATTTCTGGATTTCTCGGATCACGTGATAATAAACTCTTTCAATACAAAGTTTTAATAAATGTTCACTATGATCAAGATTATCAAATTTTAGAAGAAATGCGATGTAATCGTTGTATTATGAATAAAATGGTTGTTATTTCTGAAAAATCACTCCATGATGATATCTATTTATTACGAAAACATATTATTATTTGTGATTATCAAGAAATTGTAGATAAAGTAATTAATGTACTTCATAATTATGATCTATATTATAATCATTTATTCAGATCATTTGATAAATTATTATCTATTTATGATAATGATTTACAATCTATTGCTAATGAAAATATAAAATCCATTTTTGATCAATCATAAATATTATATATTCTTTATTTAACAAAAATATTATTTAATAATAGATCTATTATTAAATATGAATATTGGTATTTTCCCAGGAAGTTTTAAACCACCTCACAAAGGACATTTTCAACTCATACAAGATGCTATTAAAAAAGATAAATTACAAAAAGTTGTGATTATTATATCCAAATATCCACGTTATTTAGATGACAAAATTCAAAATGCCAAAGATTATTCCAAAGAAGAGTTAAATAAACATTTTGGCAAATCATTTTCTACAAAAAGTGAACTTCTTACTTATATTCAATCCATTAAATTAAAATCACCATCCATTGACCCAATTATTTCAAAAAAAATATGGGAATACTATTTATCTAAAATAAAAGTGTCTTATGAAATAAAAATAGGATTCTTCTTTTCACCCATGATAAATAGTAATGTATATTTAAAAAAGGAATTAAAGAAAGATAAACAAAATAAATATTTTTTATATAAAAGTAGTAAAGATGAACAAAATAGTCGTTTTGATTTTATTCAACAAAAGTATAAAAAAAATATTGTCATTCAAATAAAAAAATGTAAATATAATATTAGCGCACGAGACTTTCGAAATGACATATTATTACATAAAGATATTTCTAAATATTTACCAAAATTAGATGATCTTCAAAAAAAAGAAGTTATTCAATTACTTCAAAAATAACTTTTTACACTTTTTGATTATAAAATAATAAATAATTGTAAATAATAAAATACTACATACAAAAAATGTTTTATAATGATATGTAGATTGATGTAAATCAAATAAATAAAATAAATACTTTATGTAATTATACATATTCAAATTCATAAATTCACCCCAATTTTTACTATTTTCTGTTTCTGGAAAGGTTTGCGTAATTAATGGAACACTATATCCATATCTTTTATAAAAATAATACATATTTAAATACGCATCTATATCATCCATATTTTTACGATTTTTATATAAATGATTCATTGCGGATTTTGAATAAATGGTAGCATGAGTCCCTGTTGAAATAAATATATTTGTATGATATAAACTATTATATGAAAAAAATTGTAAATATGGTAATGATCCTAATGAATAAATATAATCACTATTTTTACACTTTTCTTTATTTAAATAACTTACAATCTGTTTTTGATGATGCGGATTAAATAAAGAATCTTCATAAATAAAATCATCCTCTAATATACATATTTGTTGATATCCATTTCTTAATGCGTCTTTAAATATATACATATTACAATCAACTAAATCAATATTTGATTTATTTCGTTTTAACGTTTTCTTACATTTTTTATATCCACGATTATGACATATCATTGTATTTTTACATAATGGCAACTCATATGTTTGCTTTAATAAATTGTTTAATCGATTACTTCCTGTTAAATGAATAATATAACACGCATCTATAATTTCATCAAATATACCACTCTTCACTTTCAACCGTTCCAATACATAACATTGATCATTCATAATTGATAATCTACTATCTTTATTTTCGATTATTTTTATTCACTTTTGAATTTGTTAATAAATTAAATAATTTGTTAATAAATAAAGTAATATAAAATATCTCCCAAGCAACGTTATAAAAAAATGTATCAATTCTTGAATAAATTATTTTTATAATATTGCTCGGGGTACAATAATTCTTAGAATATAGTTTCTATCGAACATAATATAGTAATCTTCTAAGATTATTCATCTCTTTATCCATAATCTTTGTTTTCGATATCTTCTTCATCGGTGTTCCGTGAAGTCGTTCCAAAATAAAATTCATTGAATATACACCACATTCACTATTTCCATATTGATGTCTTTTATCATTATACAATATTTTCACTTTTTCACCTTTTAATAAAAACTTCTCACCTAAACGCACTAAAAATAATTTAATTAATGGAATCGGGGGATCACCATAACTATCATAATAATTGATCTCTACTGGATCTTTTTCAGATGATTTTTCTTTATTTTTTAAATCAATAAATGTTGCTACCCAATGACTACCTGATTGACCCGTTTTATCTAAATTAAATACAATACCTATCTTTGTTTTTCCTTCACTTCGCAATTTAAATGGATCCATTGTTGATAAAGGGCAATCTACTGATACTGGACAATCAGATGGACTTGAATTAAATGTTTTAAATTCAGGATAAATTCGTTCATATTGTTTTAAAACTAAATCAATATCAAAATTACTTAACCATGTATTTTTATTCTGCTTCCACTCTTCCGGCATTTGTGGTTTAAATGTATATGCCTGAATATCAATATCTTTTAACTTCCTTATAAACTCTTGACGCCTCCAACACTCCTCATCATCATTACAAAATGGTTTTAAATGTTCTTGAATTGATTTCCATAATTCATATTTAGATACACCTTCCACTTTGATCTTCTTATAATTACTTTCATACTTTCGCTCTTCATTCATTGCTTTCGCAATCTTTTGTAATGATTTTAATGAATAACATGTATAAGATTCTTTCTTTTTAACAACTTTTCCACCTTTTAATATACTACCTTCTGAACATACCGCACAACGTTCATTTGCTAATTCATAACTTATTCGTTTTACAGTATGTGGCATTTATAAATAAAATAGATTTACTATTTTATGTATGATATAAAAAATTATTTTTATTTTTTATTAAAAAAAAAAGTTTACATATTTTTTTATTTTTTATTTTTATTATACATAAGCATATAACACACCTACTTTAGTACTACGTGTTTTTACTTGAGGTTCAAGCGCTTTAATAAACTTTGAAAATGTATAATTAACATTATACGACTTTTCGTTAAATTTCGGATATAATTTCAATATTTCATCCTTAATTTGCGAAATAAATATTCCATTTTTCGTTTTCTTTAACAACGAGATCACAATATTTTTTATTTCTTGAAACGTTGGATTCGTATCTTTATTAATTACTTTTTGAATCGGATTGATTACTTCAATTACTTTTTCTTGGTTATAATCCATTTTTTCTACTTCAACTCCTTCTAATACATCTTTATTTACATCTTTATTTAGATCTTCTTCTTTTATTTTTTTTGATGAAAATAGATGAATTTTCTTTTTAATCTCTTCTTCAATCTTTTTGAGTTGATCATTACATACTTTTGTTTTTGAAACTTCATAAATCTTATCTTTTTTATCAAAAGTATGTTCAAAAAATGATTCCATCGAAAAATCATCTGAACTCAAACTATAACACTCCTCCTTTTCACTACTCTTCTTCTTTTTTACAATTTTTTTTTTATCATTCATACTTTTCTTCTTACTAATAATTACCTTATTTAACGATTCCTTTTTTGTATTATTTTCCATTATACTCTTCTTCTCTTTATATGCGTCAATTTCACTATTTCGACGATTTACATAATAAAATTGATCACATTCATTCCGAAAATTCACCGATGTTCCAAAATAATTCGTCGACATCCCTATCACAATCTTATTCTTTAAATGAATCTTCTCAATAATCGGAATAAAATCCCGATCTCCCGTACACAATATAAATACATCCAAATTATAATCATTACTATATAACATTTCTTGAATATCACATGTCATTTTCATGTCTACTGAATTTTTACCGTGCTTTGACCATAAATGAATCGACGTAAGATTATGCTCCATACATGTATCTTTCCAATTTGTCATTCCAATATCCGAAAAATCACCGTATACACGTTTTACAAGTACTTTCATATTCCAACTTTTAATATGATCAAATAGTTCAATTACACCATTATACATAAAATTATCACCATCAATAAAAATGCCGCACTTTTTAAAATCCATTTTATTAAAATAACTTATTTTAATAAATTTTCTTTTACTTTTTACTTCTCCTTTATCTCTCCATCTTACATCTATTTTTAAAAATCATTTTTACTTTTTTTTTTATATTTTATATTTCTTTACATAATAAATCTTTATCTATATATGAATAAAAATATTTTTTATATAAATCTAATATATAAACATTTCGATGTACTAAAAATAACTCATACATATAATTAATAACTTCTAAACAAGATTCTTTAATATCATCTTCATCATCAACACTATACGAACAAACTATATTATTAGTACGAATTTCATCTTCCTTTTCTAAATAATAATTTTTTATTGTATCAAAATTCATTAAAAAATAATTATAATCCTCATATAATAAAGTATTTTTACTTAATTCATATATCTCTTTTTCAATATTTATAAACTTAATATCATTGGTATATGTATTACCATGATTACATAAATCATAAAAAATTAATAAATTTTGTATAATTTTGTAATATTTCATAATTTTATACCACGTCTACTTTCTATTTATATAAACTTCTTTACATTCAATTTATTTTTATAATTTATTTTTATATCTTATTTATAAATAGTATATAAATGAAAGATTTAGTTATTGTTGGAGGTGGTATATCTGGTTTATATTTATTATATCAAATATTAAAGAAAAATGAAAATCAACATAAAAAATTAAATATTTCTTTATATGAAAAAAATAATTATTTTGGTGGTCGTATTTTTACCTTTTTTAAAAAAATACAAAATCATACTTACAAATTCGAAGCTGGTGCCGCTCGTTTTTGCGAAAATAAACACAAGCATTTTCAACAACTTATTTATGACTTACATTTAAATAAATATTTAACATCTGGTAGTGCTGAAATTCAATTTATACCATCTACCGAAAAGTATCAAAAACCTATATTTGCGGAAATTTCTAAAAAATCACCTTATTTTTACATTTCAAAAGTACTCCAAAAAAGTAAACATTTTTCATATTCTACTCTTATCAAATACTCTTTTCCACAACTCATCCAAAAATATCACTTACTTTCCAATCAAGAATTAGAATATTTATATGATAGTTTCGGTTATTCCGGAGAAATCGCATTTATGAACGCTTTTAACGCACTTCATATGTTTCGTACCGATTTAAATAAAAAGTATAAATATTATTCTCTTTCTTGCGGTTTATCCTATTTAATTCAAAAAATGATAACTATGATTCAAAAGATGGCAAAAGCACAAAATTGTGTTATTACTCTTCATAAAAATCATCATATATTAAACGTTTCAAAAAGTAAAGATAAAGATTCAGAATTATATCTTTGTAAAGTAACAAATCAAAAAAATAAAAAAATAAAAAATATACTTTCCAAAAAAGTCGTTTTTGCCATTCAAAAAGCCGCTTTACTCAAACAATCCATTTTAAAACCTTACAAATCACTCTTAAACGCCGTTGATGCTAAAGCATTATGTCGCATTTATATGATCTTTAAACGCGGTGACGATTCCACCTGGTTTCAAGATTTATCTAAAACAACCACAAATAGTCATAATCGTTATTTAATACCTCTTGATAAAAAAAATGGGTCTATTATGATCTCTTATACCGATAGTATTTACGCAAATCATCTATATCAATATGATCAAAAATACGGAAGATCAAAATTGATAAATCATATTTTAGAAAGTTGGGAACACACATTAAATCGAAAAATCCCAAAACCAATTTATACAAAAGTTTGCTATTGGAAAGAAGGCATCGCAATGTGGAAACCTAAAAAAGATTCTTTAAAAATATCAGCATTTTTAGAAAATCCGACTAAAAATATTTTTATCATTGGCGAAAATTACTCATTAAATCAAGCTTGGATTGAAGGTGCTCTTCAAACTTGTCATAACATTTTACCTACATTAGAATTTAAAAAAAAAACATAAGATCTTCTTATGGTTTTTCCCACGGATTTCACAGAATTTTTAATAAATAAGTGTTTGGAATATTGCTGTATGAAATCCTACTTTTTATAAAGTTATACAAAAGAAAAAAATACAAATTTATAATTTATTCAACGTTATCCCCTAGAAAGGTAACGGATCAAACTGTATAACACATAATACCTACTCATGATATAAAAATATAATATTAATTATCCTTTAACATTAAATAAGTCTGAAGGATTACTTGCTTCATCATTCATTAATTAAATAAGTCTGGATTACTCAGATACTTCTACTTTTATATAATAAGGTAACGGGTATTTGTTGTTAAGGCGTTCTAGTATTATTCATTCATAGACTTCTCAATTTTATATAATTATTTATAAAAAGTTTATTTTTATTTTTATTTTTATTTTTATTTTTATTTTTATTTTTATTTTTATTTTTATTTTTGCGAGAAGGGAAAGGTCGGATTTCGTTAAAAATTTAAATTAGCATAATTTATTATTTTAAAGATTGCTGTATGAAATCCTACTTTATTATGTTCAAACTCCTTTAAGATGATAACTTTTATTATTTTTAATAAAATAATTTGTTAATAAATAATAATTTGTTAATAAATTCAAAAAATTGGATTGTTCATGGATTGTTGGATGATGGAGTTCATCTTTTCTTGATTTGGGTGTTTTGAAAACTCTTCAATTTTATATTGATAATAAATTTTATGAAAATCCGGAAGTTTATAAAAATTGGGAGCAACTCTTTTTAACTCTTGTAATGATTTAGAATAAATAATATGTCCGTATAAAGAGGCGTTTTTCATTTGTCCTATTCGACTGCTATTTGCTAAAATAAAATCTTCATTACTCTTTTCGAAAGTATTATTTTTAGAAACTAAAGTTAAACCAAACTTTTTTTGAAACATATCTAAATTCATTGTATATTGAGATAAAGAATAAGGTTTATTTTTATATTTTTGTATATCTTGATCAATATAATAAGGTTTATTTTTAGCAACAAAACATAAATAATAGGTTTTATCATCATCTTTTTTATAAAGTATGATTTTATACATATAAGAAGGAATATTCATTTGAACGTTATTAAAAATCTTTGTTTTACCAGGTATAGATCCATTCATAATCATACCATTTTTATATTTATTTAAAATATTTTCACTTATTCCTTCAAATAATAACCATAATCCGGAGTTAAAAACAACCTCTTGTGGACAAATATTACTAAATAAATAAGTTGATTTATAATTTTCAACACTATCTTTATGAATAAACGCAGCAGCATTATGTCCATAAGAATATCCTTTTTTACTACATTCAATATAATCTTGAATGGAATGTTGATATTCAAAAGGTATTTCATCATCAGGTTTAAAAGGTTCTCCCATATTGGATCGTTTTATACCACAGTTGGAAGGAGCATCATTAAATAATTCTATTACCATAAGAGGGTATTTAAATATTTTGTGATAATAAATAATAATATTATTTTTTTTTAAATATATTATATTTTGATCTTCTTTTTTACTTTTACTTTTACTTTTCGTTAGATAAGAAGAAAACATATTTTACTATTTTTTAAATATATATTTATTTTGTTAAGAATTATAATAATTTTTATATATAAAGTTGGTTATAAAAGGAAGTTATCATGATTAAATATATAAGTTAAATTTATATTTATAAAAAAAATGAATTCAACAGAGAATAAAAATGGATTTATATATTTAATACGACCAAGTTCATTTCGTAATAATAATTTACAAATTTATAAATTAGGTAAGTCTTATAATTATATTTCAAGATTTAATACATATGAAAAATTTTCTGAATTATATGTTATATATTTTGTAAATAATGTAGATCAAGTTGAAAAAATATTAATTGAAATATTTAAAACAAAATTTATACAAGAAGTAATGATTGGTAAAGAATATTTTAATGGAAATATTTTTAATATGATTGAAAATACTGAAAAACTACTAATTACTTTTGAATATATTATCAATAAAGTAAATTTATATAATGATTTACTTAATAATAAACTAAATCGCTTTATTATATATAATGATTCAAAAATAAATAAAAGTGTATATGATTTTATAAAAGAAAAGATGAATAAACAATATATTGATATATTTAATGTATCTGAATATAATGATTTTTATTATAAAAATATTATGAAAAATAATATTAAAGAAGAAATAAAAGAAGAAGAAATAAAGGAAGAAGAAGTAAAAGAAGAAGTAAAAGAAGAAGAAATAAAGGAAGAAGAAGTAAAAGAAGAAGAAATAAAGGAAGAAGAAGTAAAAGAAGAAGTAAAAGAAGAAGTAAAAGAAGAAGAAGAAATAAAAGAAGAAGAAATAAAAGAAGAAATAAAAGAAGAAGAAGTAAAAGAAGAAAAAGATAAAATAAAAGAAATAAATGTATATAAAAATACAAATTTAAATAAACAAGATTATCAACAAGTAGTATATATATTACATATATGTCATCATTGTATTGATTATAGAACACCTCATAGAAAAGACATGATTAAACATTTTCAACGTAAAAATAAATGTATATTAAATAATAAAATAAGTTATGAAGAAGCAGAAAAATTATCATTATATAAAAAATTTTATTTTTATTTTGATTATACAAAATTATTTAAAAATGAAATCATTAAAATAATTACATTTTTTTATGAAAAAAATAATAATATATATGAAAATTATAATGATATAATTAAAAATTATAATATTTCTATTCAAAATAAAAAAAATGATGGAATATATTATCCTGAAGAAGCAAAAGATATAGATGAGTTTGATCTATTATATTTTAATTTTGAAAAAGGAAAATATGAATGTAAATCATGTAATAGTGAATATACATCAAAACAAAATATGAAAAAACATTTAGCAAATATTAAAAACTGTGAGAAAAAAACAAAATTACATGATTTAATTGAATTAAATATAAAAAGAGCAATTCAATATAATAAAATGTAATTCATTTTATTTAAATATCATAAATTCATGGGATTTTTTTTAATATTTCATTAATTTATAATAAGTTAATATTTTATAATATAAAAAATAGTTTTTATAATATAAAATTATATAGAAATCAGTAATTTAAAATAAAGATAAAATATAAAATAAATACATAAATAATTAAAATAAATAATATTGAATTAAAATAAAAATATCCCTTAATTCCTTCTAAAAAAAAGATATTTAACTACCATAAAAAATACATAATAATATTAATAAAAAGTATAGTATCATATTTTGATAATAATACAATATAAGATATTTATTTTATTTATTATATTTTTTATACGTACTAAATTTACTTTATTTGAAAGTGGAAAAACAGAGAATTCACAAATTCAAGTTGGGGTAAATTTTCCGTTTTTAAAAATCGTTTGAAGTCGAGAATATTTTCGGATTTAAATTTCTGAATTCTCTGTTTTTCAACTTTTGAATAAATTAAATTTTATACATATAATAAATAAACTCAACTTTAAAAATATATTATGTACATATAGTGTTTATAAAAAAACATATATATAATATATATATTTTTAATTG
>JACCEC011472457.1_pt1 | contig 10169 bp, 8 predicted proteins | sample 7450121 | NCBI WGS metagenome assembly JACCEC01 (sample SAMN15323455, study PRJNA562643) | freshwater metagenome | isolation source: river surface water | place: USA:Blue River Watershed | collected 2017-08-18 | reverse complement strand
TAAACCTGCTACTTGCCAACGTTTAATGATTTGTTGAAAGAAAAGAGCCCCCACAATTAACACAAAAAGCGGTGTTGCAGAATTTAAAGTGCCTGATAAAGAGCTATTTATTTTACTTCCAGCAAAGGCAAATAAAAATGCAGGAAGGAAGTATCCCAATAGCCCAGAAGCAATGAAGTATTTGGTTTTTTCTTTCGGGAATTGTTTGCGAGAAGAAATTATCCACGGTAGAAAGACCAAGCCTGCTGCTAAAATTCTGACGGTTCCGATTTGAATGGGCGTAAAGGCATCGAGACTTTTTTTGATAATAATAAATGATGAACCCCACATAATGGCCAATAAACTTAGTAAAAGCCATGCAATAAGTGTTCGGTTTTCGGGATTGGTAAATGTGTTTTTATTCACGTGGTTGGTTTTTGTTGGTTCTTAGTAGAGACAGGGCATGCCCTGTCTCTACGTTGCATTTTTTAATCTACGCCAGCGTATTCAACTTTGATTTCTTGTTTTTCAAGTATGAAACCTTCGTAAACTTTTGAAACTTCGGCGAGAATGGAAAGAATTTCCTGAAAATCCATCGAAAGTACCAAACGCATTCGGTATTCTTTGAAGTTAGGTAGGCCTTTGAAATAATTACTGTAATGACGACGCATCTCTAAGATTCCTTGGCGTTCGTTTTTCCATTTCATCGAAAACTCCAAGTGCTTTTTGGCGGCATCTACTCGCTGCTCAATGCTTGGTGGAGCGAGTTTTTCGCCAGTTTTAAAGTAATGCTTGATTTCGTTGAAAATCCAAGGGTAACCGATGGCCGCACGACCAATCATGATACCATCTACTCCGAAACGATTGCGGTAGTCGAGAGCTTTTTCGGGCGAATCAATATCGCCATTACCAAAAATTGGAATCTTGATGCGTGGATTTTCTTTGATTTTAGCAATCAAAGTCCAATCAGCTTCACCCTTGTACATTTGAGCTCTGGTGCGTCCGTGTACGGTAAGAGCTTGAATACCAACGTCTTGCAGGCGTTCGGCAACTTCTTCTATATTTTTAGTTTCTTCGTTCCAGCCTAAACGAGTTTTTACTGTAACGGGTAAATGGGTGTTTTTCACAACCGAAGCGGTCATTTCGGCCATTTTCGGAATATCTTGCAATAAAGCCGCTCCTGCACCTCGACAAGCAACATTTTTTACAGGACAACCATAATTGATGTCAATCAAATCGGGTTTGGCATCGGTGGCAATGCGTGAGCATTCGCCCATGGTTTCAACATCACTACCGAAAAGCTGGATACCTATGGGGCGTTCGTACTCAAAAATATCAAGTTTTTGCACACTCTTGGCTGCGTGACGAATCAAACCTTCAGAAGAAATAAACTCGGTGTACATTAAATCGGCACCGTTTTCTTTACAAACCAAACGAAAAGGAGGGTCGCTCACATCTTCCATCGGAGCGAGTAAAAGTGGAAATTCTCCTAAATCTATATTACCTATTTTTGCCATATTTACTAATTCATTTGTACGATAAGCCGATGACTTATCTCAAGAAAACAAACAAGTTGGAAACTTGTTTTACAAAAACTTAACTATAAAAAAACGCTAATAATTCCTTTTGGTAAGCCAAAAACGGCCTAAACATTGTTAATGCAGGAAATACTGAATATTTTTACCACAAAATTACGAAAAAACTTATGAAACTTACCGATTCTCGTGAAAACCCCGCAGCTTCGTCGCTTCTAATCATCATTGGCCTATTTCTGATAGGTTTTTTGTTTTTAGGTAGCGTGATTCAGATTTTGGTGATGATGGCCGCTGGAGCTTCGCTGACTGATTTTATGAATAGCGACGGCGACTTCTCTAAATTACCCAATGCTTGGCTTGGAATGATTTTAGGACAAGGTTTGGGTTCGTTTATGGGCTTTGTCGGTACGGCATGGTTTTACTGGAAAAATATTGAAAAAAAATCTTGGAAAGACCTTGATTTTAATAAAGTACCTGCCTTACCTGTTTTTGGAATGGTAGTTTTGATTCAAATGGCTTTTATGGGTTTTAATGGTTGGTTGCAAGAAATTAATCAAGGTATTTCGTTTCCTGAATCAATGAAAGGTGTAGAGGCATTATTGAAAGGAATGGAAGATAAATTGGCTGAAACAACTAAGTTTTTTACAGATTTTACTTCGTTTTGGCAGTTTTTATTGGCATTTTTGGTGATTGCTGTAATTGCGGGAGTAGGGGAGGAATTGATTTTTAGAGGCTTAATTATGCGAAAATTGTTGCTCGGAACGGGCAACCCACACATTGCCATTTGGGTATCAGCTTTCATTTTTGCGGTTATTCACTTTCAATTTTACGGTATTTTACCCCGCATGATGTTGGGTGTGTTATTTGGCTATTTTTACTTGTGGACAGGCAATATTCGTGTGCCGATTTTTGCCCATATTTTTAATAATGGATTGGCCGTAACGATTATGTATTTGCACAATATTGGAATCGTGAAAACTGATTTAGAAAGCATGGACGATGTGCCAATGACAATCGTAGGTTTTTCGTTGATTGCAACTATTGGACTGATGTTTTTGTTGAAGAATTATACAAACACGCAATCGTCAATAGTTGATGGGCAACAGTAAAATGTTTTATGGAAGAACAGTCGAAATTTAAGCAATGGTTTAAGCGGCTCGGGTGGGCTGGTTTTCTATTTTTTTTGATAAAGGGCTTACTTTGGTTAATAGTTCCGTACCTAATTACAAAAGGTATAATCGGGAAATAAAAAAAATGTAGTCTAAAGAAAGACTACATTTTTTCTGTGGATGGTTGACTGAAAACTGTTGACTGTCAGTATCCCACACTTGTATTATCAGCACGAGGGTCAGATGCACCTTCGAGCGTGCCATCTGGACGTAACATGATGCAGTCCATTCTTCCGAGTGTGCCCTTTTGGGCATCAATGATGTATCCTCTTGATTTTAAAGCGTTTAAAGTTTTTTCACTGAAGGCATTTGCCTCATAAACCGTACGGTCAGGCATCCATTGATGATGAAACTTAAGAGCGTTTACGGCTTGCTGCATGGTCATTCCGTGTTCGATTACATTCAAAATGGTTTGATAAACCGATGTAATGATTGTTGAGCCACCTGGTGTTCCTACGGCCATAAAAAACTTTCCATCTTTTTCTACAATCGTTGGTGTCATTGACGAAAGCATTCGTTTTTCGGGCTGAATTTCGTTGGCTTTATTTCCCAACAATCCAAACATATTCGGTACACCCGCTTTAATACTAAAATCATCCATTTCGTTATTCATCAAGAAGCCACCTCCCGAAACAACCACTTTGCTACCGTAGCCACCGTTGAGCGTAGTGGTAATCGAAACTGCATTTCCGTCTTTATCAACTACCGAGTAGTGCGTTGTTTCATTTGATTCATAACCTGGAATCGTACCGCCATCAATCGACTTACTATCAGTTGCTTTCGCAAAATTGAAATCCGACCAACGTTTTTTCAAGTATTCACGACTCATTAATTCTTTCATCGGCACTTTCACGAAATCCATATCGCCCATCCATTTAGCACGGTCGGCATACACACGGCGTTCGGCTTCAATCATTACTTGTACGGTTGAGTCAGAGTTAAATCCCCATTTACGGAGCGGATATTGCTCAACACTTCTTAATAACTGCACTAAAGCGACTCCGCCACTCGAAGACGGTGGCATCGTGATGATTTTGTAATTTTTATAGTCAGCCACGATTGGCTCACGCCAAGCTGAATGATATTTTTTGAGGTCTTCGTGCGAGATAATTCCGCCACCCTTTTTCATTTCATTGACTAATAAATCGGCTACTTCGCCTTCATAAAAACCGTTACGCCCTTTTTGTTGAATAATACGAAGCGTTTTGCCTAAGTCTTTCTGAATTAATAAATCGCCTTTTACCCAATCACGGTTTTCAGGATTCATGAAGTAAGTGGTGTTTTCGCCGTTTACTTTCTTGAAAATTTGTTTGTTATTGTTTAAACCAAGAGCCTCACGGTCGGTTAGGATTACACCTTTTTCAGCTAAATCAATAGCTGGTTGCACAACTTTTTCCCAAGATAGTTTTCCAAATTTTTTATGGATTTCTACCATTCCATCAACCGCTCCAGGCACGCCACTTGCCAAGTGTCCAAGTAAACTTAAACCTTGAATTACATCGCCTTTAGCATCGAGATACATATCTCGACTGGCTTTGAGTGGTGCTTTTTCTCGAAAATCAAGCGTATAAGCTTTGCCATTTTTATCACGGATAACGGCAAAGCCACCACCGCCTAAGTTGCCTGCAAACGGAAACACCACTGCGAGAGCAAAATGCGTAGCAACGGCTGCATCAATGGCATTTCCGCCCATTTTCATGATTTCTACTCCTACTTTCGAGGCTTCGGGGTGGGCAGATGCCACCATTCCGTTTTGACCGATTACGCCTTTGCGGTCGGAGAAAAATGCTTTTTGGTTGGGGTCTTCTTCAAAAAGCATAAATAAGTCTTTCGATTTGCTCGATGTCCCATCAGTGGTCTGTGTGGGTCTGTTTTTGCAGGAAAATGCAAAAACAACTAAAATAAGTGTAAGTAGGGAAAGATTTTTCTTCATGTTTGCTGATTTTTTGTGGGGCGAACATCTGTTCGCTGTTTTAAATGTATGACAAATTTCACGAACGAATCTGGAGTTGACCAAACGTCGGCTGCCGTCGCACAGATTCGCTTCATGGTGTTCCACATATCCTTGAAATTTGCCGTTAATTTACTAAAAACTACTGATTGACGAAATTCATTTCCGAAAGTAATTTCACAGACCTATTTTCGTGAAATTATTAATTCAAAAAAACTGTCCTGCGGGGCGAGAAAATATGAAAGTATTCCTACTAATATTCGAGAGTTTTCGTTTTGCGATGAATGCCCTACGAGAAAATCTTTTGCGTACGGTTTTGTCTCTTCTGGGTGTAACGGTCGGAATTTTCTCAATTATTGGCGTTTATACGATGGTCGATTCGCTCGAATCGAATATTAAGGGAAGTTTGAGTTCGATTGGTACGAATGTAATTTATGTACAGAAATGGCCGTGGTTTTTTGGTGGAGGAGATTATCCGTGGTGGAAATATTTTCGTCGTCCAGAACCTAAGTACGATGAGTTTAGATATTTGAAAGATAATCTCGAAAACGCCCAAGCCGTAGCAATGATGGACTTTGCGGGTGGAGTTTCGTGCAAGAAAGGAAATAACAGCATCGAAGCGTTGTGTCAAGGCATTACATACGATTTTACTGAAATTACTGAAGTCCCGATTGTTAATGGTCGTTATTTTGCTCCGCAAGAAGTAGAATCAGGTAGAAACGTAGGGATTTTGGGTGCAGATATTGCTGATGCTCTTTTTCCAGATTCTGACCCAATTGGGCAAATTTTCAAGATGAAAGGGCAAAATATTACAGTCATTGGCGTACAGGAGCGAAAAGGAAAGCAAATTGCCGATTTTGGTGGTAATCCTGATGAAAAGGTATTTGTTCCATTTCTTTCGCACAAACGAATATTTTCTTCGGGCGAGCCTTATGGTGATATTGTACTGAAAGGTTTTGATAAAGATGAAGGGCTTTTTGAGTTAGAAGGTGAAACAACTGGGCTCTTGCGTACGAAACGAGGTTTACGCCCATCGCAAGAAGATAGTTTTGCTCTCAATCGACCTGAAGCAGCCGCAGCGGCCCTTGGCCAATTATTTGGCACTATTCGTACGAGTGGATTCTTTATTGGTCTATTTTCATTGCTAATTGGTGGTTTTGGGATTGCCAATATCATGTTTGTATCCGTAAAAGAGCGTACTAATATTATCGGTATCCAAAAATCATTAGGAGCCAAAAACTTCTTTATACTCTTTCAATTTTTATTTGAATCGGTCTTTTTATGCCTTATCGGTGGTTTCTTCGGAATCTTGTTAGTATATCTATTAAGTTTCTTGCCACTTGGGTCGCTTGATATTGTGTTGAGTTCGGGGAATATCGTTTTTGGAATTATCATAGCAAGTTTAATTGGTGTAATTTCTGGAATTATTCCTGCATGGCAAGCTGCCCGCCTCGACCCCGTAATTGCGATTAGGAGTAAATAAAACCCCTAACCCCTTAAGGCGAACTAAAAATATTGAGTAATTTTGGGCGATGGAATGTAGAATGAGCTTTGCAATCATTCTACATTCTATATTCTACATTCTACATTTTTTGCTAATGCCCATTATTCTCAGTATCGAAACCTCTACAAAGGCTTGTTCGGCTGCCATTCATCAAGATGGTAAGCTGCTCTCAGTCAGTGAACTATATAACGAAAAATCTTCTTCGGGAATGCTTACTACGCTCATAGAGCATGTGGTGAAAACCGCCAGTTTGAAATTAAATGAGATTGATGCCATAGCCGTAGCAAAAGGCCCAGGGTCTTATACTGGACTCCGAATTGGTGTTTCTACGGTCAAAGGATTATGTTTCACGCTCGAAAAACCTTTGATTGCCATCAATACTTTGGAAGCAATGGCGTATTCGATGGTCAATGTTAAATACTTAATGTTTGATGATGGATATTTAGTAGAAAATATTCAAACTTCAACATCAGATATTCAACATTCAACATTATTAGTTCCGATGCTTGATGCTCGACGTATGGAAGTTTATTGTGCTGTTTATGAGGCTAATACGCTCGAATTAATAGAGCCAACCCAAGCAAAAATCATTGATGAGACATCGTTTGCGGATTTACTCGAAAATCATCAAATAATCTTCTTTGGCGATGGTGCCGAGAAATGCCGAGCTACTTTGGGAGGAAGCTCCAATGCGGTTTTCTTGACTCAAACAATTTTTCCTTCGGCCAAAAGTATTGGGGCGTTAGCCACCCGTGCTTTTGAGCAACAACAGTTTGAAAATGTGGCCGATTTTGAGCCTTTTTATTTGAAAGAGTTTGTGGGAACCACGCCAAAGAAAATATCGATATAGATTAGAAAATAGCCAATGCCGAAACAAATCGGACTGCAATTCGTTTTCTGTTGAAAGAGTGTAAAATCTATACTCAACTTTTAATCGTAAATGAAGTATTGTTCATTCAACTTTCGAGCATGAAATATTATTTTTTGTTTTTCATATTATCGAGTTTTATTCAGACTATTTCAGCACAAGATTCTACTCAACAAAAACGATTAAGAAATAAAAGCATTATCGCACTGCCCGTTGTATTTAGACTACCCGAAACTCGTTTTGGTGGAGGAATAGGCGGTGTAGCTACTTTTGGCTTTTCGAGAGATTCCTCAGGAGCTAAACCATCTCAGATTTCGTTTGGAGCTACTTATACCCAAAACAAACAAATTCTAATTTTCTTTCCGTTCAAAATTTTTACCCATAACAATAAATACTATTTTTCTTCGGAAAACGGCTGGTTTCGCTATAATTATATCTACTCGGGTATCGGTGAGAATCGTGTAGCCGAAGAAAAATATGATGCGGATTATGAGCGAGTAAGGCTATTGGCATCGAGAGCTATCAATTCAACTACGTATGTAGGATTAAGACTTAATTTTGAGAGCTATAACGTTACGTCAACGGTTGCGGGTGGAGAATTGGCTTCGGGGAGAATAAACGGGAGTAAGAAGTCTCGGACTTTGGGCCTGGGAATGAGTATTTTGCGAGATACCCGTGACCAAGTTTTTTATCCAAGAAAAGGGATTTTTGGCGAAGCCTTCGTTGTGCCTTCTGGTCGAGTATTTGGGGCAAACCGAAATTTTACGAAGATTTCGGCCGATATTGCTAATTATAATAGTTTGGGAAATAAAACCGTTTTAGCCAGTAATTATGTGTTTACGGCTAATATCGGCGATGTACCATTCAATCAACTGGCTTATTTGGGTGGACAGTCTCGAATGCGTGGGATTTTTGAAGGCTATTTCAGAGATAAAAATGCGTTGATAATTCAGCAAGAAATCAGACAAGAAATTTGGAAACGTTTGGGGGCAGTAGCTTTTGGTTCGATGGCATTTTTGGGTAGCCAAGAAGATAGTTTTTTACGATTCAACAAACCCAAATTTACTTACGGAGCTGGGTTGAGAATTGCCACTAAAAATCATCTAAATCTACGTCTTGATTACGCACTTTCACCTTACAGCAAAGGGAATATTTATGCAACCATCGGTGAGGCATTCTGAAAAATGCTTAATAGGTGATGAAAATCATAAATTGCCTCCGAAACTCGCTATAACTTGCCCCGAAAATCTATAATCGTATGGCAAGTAATTATAAACAATCAAGTCCACTCGTTATTTCTTCTAACATTATTTGGTGGAATCGTGTGGCTCTTTTTGTGGTCTTCTTTTGGTTTGGTTTCTTAAAAATTATTCACATTTCTCCTGCCGAGGGTTTAGTAAGCAACTTACATCAAGCAACTATCGCTTCTTTGATGCCTATTGAGCATTTTTTGGTGTTTTTGGGCGTTGTTGAATGCGTAATTGGTGTGTTGTGGCTAATACCAAGCCTTACAAAAATAGCTTTTGGCGTATTTATTTTACAGATGTTTACCACATTTTTGCCACTACTTTTCTTACCAAATGATACTTGGCAAAATACATTAGTGCTAACGCTCACAGGGCAATACATTATTAAAAATGTAGTATTGATAGCCAGTGCTTTAACAATTCTGAATAGTACTACTCAAATCAATGAGGTAAAAGCCCATAAATCACCATCGCTGACATAATTGCCACCACTAACCAACCAATTATCTGTAAGACTAATGAGTGTTTGTAGTTGCCCATTAATCGAGATTTTCTACTGGCTATGAGCATAATAGCCAGAGCAATCGGCAGGACAAAACCATTGAGCATTCCTACGAAAACGAGTGTTTTTACGGGTTTTCCGACCAAAACAAAGATAATGGTAGAGAAAACAATGAAACCAATAATGATTTGTCGATTATATTTCTCGAAGTTTGGGTGAAACGTACGTAAGAAAGAAACGGAAGTATAAGCCGCCCCAACCACCGATGTAATGGCTGCACACCAAATAACTACTCCGAAAATTTTATACCCGATTTCGCCAGAGGCACTCTGAAAGACCGAAGCAGGAGGATTATCTTTACTCAATGTAAAACCAGCAACCACCACGCCCAACGAAGCCAAAAAGAGTAAATACCGCACCACGGCAGTAACCAAAATGCCAGTAGTAGCACTGCGATTAATTTCTGGAAGATTTTCTTCGCCGTTAATGCCAGCATCCATCAACCGATGCACTCCCGAAAATGTAATATAACCTCCAACCGTACCACCTACGAGTGTAACGGTAGCCAAAGCATCAAATTTTTGTGGAACGAAAGTGCGTTGAACTGCCTCAAAAATCGGAGGGTTTGATACAAAAACCACGTAGAGAATCAATAAAATCATGACGAATCCCAAAATTTTGGTGAAACTATCCATGACTTTCCCTGCATCTTTTGAGAGAAAAATACCAATAGCGATGATTGCACTAATAACTGCCCCGATTTTCACATCAATCCCAAAAAGCACCTCGAAGCCTAAGCCAGCACCTGCTACATTGCCGATATTAAACGCCAAACCTCCCACTACAATCAAAAACGCCAGTAAATAGCCCATACCAAAGAAAAGCTCGTTGGCTAACTCTTGAGCAGGTTTTCGGCTTACTGAAACTACTCTCCAAATATTGAGTTGTGTGCCAATATCCAATAAAATAGAAAGTAAAATAACAAAACCAAAACTGGCAGAAAGTTGCTGCGTAAAAACCGTAGTTTGAGTCAGAAAGCCTGGACCGATGGCCGAAGTAGCCATCAGAAATGCTGCTCCAATAATAGCGTTTTTATTTTTCATAGGGTTTTTTGGTCAATGAGCTACAAAGAAAGCAATTCTGCAAGAAGAATTTTAAGGTTTTTTTGAAAATAAAGAGGTGATTTCTCTTAAATTTACAGAATTAAATATGAGATAGTATGGTAGCGGTCAGAAATTCACAGAAAAAACTCCCAAAAATATCAGCAAAGAAAATTCCAGCTTCATTGATTTACGAAGTCATTGATGGAAAACCTATCTATTATAAAGGTTACAGGGAAGTATTAGGTGGAACAAAAAAAATCAGTGAAATCATGGGAGCAAGTACACTGCAAAATACAATTATTGAGTATATT
>JACCEC011198400.1_pt1 | contig 10170 bp, 8 predicted proteins | sample 7450121 | NCBI WGS metagenome assembly JACCEC01 (sample SAMN15323455, study PRJNA562643) | freshwater metagenome | isolation source: river surface water | place: USA:Blue River Watershed | collected 2017-08-18 | reverse complement strand
CGAAACGAACCGCGGCCCGTGGCATAGGCCTCTGCAATCGATGCGGCGGTATCAACCAATTGCCCACCGGTCGGAAAGTCCGGCCCTTTGACAAACTGCATCAATTCCATCGGCGCACAGCGGGGATTGTCGATCAAATAGGTCGCAGCATCTATAACTTCGGCCACATTATGCGGCGGAATGCTGGTCGCCATGCCAACGGCAATGCCCGACGCGCCATTGGCCAGCAAATTGGGAAACAGGCCCGGAAAAACCTCTGGCTCTTCATCTTCGCCATTATAGGTCGGGCGGAAATCAACCGTCCCATCGTCCAGCCCGGCCATAAGCTCAATGGCGGGCGGTGCCATGCGGGCTTCGGTGTAGCGATAGGCCGCCGCATTATCGCCATCGATATTGCCGAAATTGCCCTGGCCATCGACCAGCGGATAGCGCAGCGAAAAATCCTGCGCGAGCCGGACCATCGCGTCATAAACGCTCGCATCGCCATGCGGGTGATATTTACCAATGACATCGCCAACAACACGCGCCGATTTCTTATAAGCGCCCGTCGGGTCCAGTTTCAGCTGCCGCATCGCCCATAACAGGCGACGATGGACGGGCTTCAGGCCGTCCCGCAGATCCGGCAGCGATCGCGCCGTAATCGTTGACAGCGCATAAACAAGATAACGTTCCGACAGCGCAGCATCGAACGGCGCATCGACAATCGCGTCAAAAGGATCGTCAGGCGTTGCGGGCGGATCGATCAAATCGGACATAGACAGGGCCTAGCCGATTGAAGTTCGCTTGAAAATCGGATCAGGCGGATTTGGGCCGCCGGATCAAACCTTCCTGTGCACAAGTCGCCACCAGTCGCCCATCCCGGGTATAGATCGACCCGCGATTAAAGCCGCGTCCCCGCGCCGCCCAGGGGCTGTCGCAATGATAAAGCAGCCAATCATTGACGTTCACATCGTCATGGATCCACACCGCATGATCAAGGCTGGCCGACATAAAGCCCGGCGTCACCCATGTCACACCATGGGGCAGCGTTGATGTCCCCAGCAGATAACTGTCGCTGGCATAGGCCAGAATGGCGCGGTGCATGGCCGGTTCTGCCGCAATCGGGGCGGCAAGGCGGAACCAGATGTCTTGCACAGCCGGATCCCGACATTCAGTCCCCAGCCAATCGCGCGGATCAACCGGCCGATATTCAATCGGGCGCGGCTGGGTAAAGCGCTCCCGCATCTCTTGCGGGATTTTCTCGGCAAATTTCAGCCGCAGCTCAGTTTCATTGGCCAGCCCATCCGGCCCCGGCACATCGGGCATGGGCTGTTGATGCTCATAGCTGGCTTCCAGCTTCTGGAACGAACAGGCAAGGTTCAGGATCGGCTTATCCTGTTGCAGCGCAATGACGCGCCGGGTGGAAAAGCTGCCCCCGTCAAAATCGCGTTCAACACGATAGGTGATTTCGAAATCTTCGCTGCCGGCACGCATGAAATAGGCATGGAGCGAATGGGCAATCCGGTCCGGTGCAACAGTGTCCTGCGCCGACATGAGCGCCTGGGCAATCACCTGCCCGCCAAAGACGCGCCCCACCCCGCCGGGTTTGCGGCGCCCCAGATACCAGCCATCCCCCATGCGCTGCACGGAAAGAAGCGTTGTCAAATCGGTCACAAGTGTGCGTGCATCAGTCATAGGTCTGCGTTAGCGTTGCTGTGCCGGCAAATGCAATGCCGCATTGCACAACAAGGCTTTAGTTCGGCTGGTTGGGGGGCGGCGCGCGGCGCGCAGACAGGATTTTTATCACCGGGGCCAACATCTGCCCCTTCATATGCCCTTCGCCCAATGTCGGTGAGGTTGGCGATTCATGGATTTTGCGGACCACCTCCATACCCGCCACGACATAGCCGAAAACGGCATAGCCTGCCGGATCGTCCGTGCGGGCCGGGTCCGCATCCAGCGCGGGCAAAGGGCTGACCAGAATGGAAAAATCACCCGTGGCCGTGCCCGGTGCCCAGCGCGCCATGGATAAGGCCCCGGCGAGATGTTTCAGGCCAGTCTGCGTCGTCGGTTCATGCGCAATGGGTTTGAGCACGCGCTTGGGATCATTTTGCGTCCCGCCCTGGATCAAGCCCTGCGGCCGCCCCTCCTCATCGGGCCACAATGTCATGGCACGGTAAAACGCCGTGCCGTCAAACCGTTTCTGATCCACATAGCGCAGGAAATTGCCTGCCGAAATCGGCGCATGCGCGCGATCCACCTCAACGGTAATCGCACCCAGCGTCGTTTGCAGCACGACCTGCACCCGCGGTGCTGTATCGGGCGGTGGGGGCGGCGCCATCCGCACAGGCTTGGCGGGGGCCTTGCGCGGGGCCGCAGCACCTGCCGGCGTCATCATGGTGACCAAAGCGACGATCACCGCCAGCTTGATCGCCAGCAACAGGGCAAGGAACACGCCCTTGGCAGGGCCGGATGACAGGGAAAGGGCACGGCGCGTCATCGGACCATCATGCCCGGCCCGGCGTCGATCGGGAAGCCAGAATTTGCAGGGCGCGGCTTGACGATTTGCGACCCGCCACCCAAAGCCTAGGCATGTCCCAATCCCCGGATCAGCCAGCCAATGGGCTGCCCTTTGCGCTTGGCGCCTATCTCATCTGGGGCGCGATGCCGCTCTATATTAAGCTGCTCTCTGGCATTTCAGCCTTTGAGGTCTTGGCGCATCGCATTCTCTGGTCGGTGCCTGTGGCGCTGCTCTGTCTGGTCCTGCTGCGGCAGGTGGCGGATTATCGGGCCGTGCTTGGCCGGCCGCGCGCCTTGGCCACCATGCTGGTCAGTTCCGCCCTAATCTCGGTCAATTGGACCGTCTATATGTGGGCCATCATGCATGACCAGGTTCTGGCGACGAGCCTAGGCTATTACCTGAATCCGCTTGTCAATGTGTTGCTTGGGCGCCTGTTTCTGGGGGAACGGCTCAATCGCTGGCAGGGCGTGGCCGTAGCGCTCGCCGGCCTTGGCGTTGGCATTTTGTTGATCGCGGAACCCGGCTCTATCTGGATCAGCCTCAGCCTTGCTTTCAGCTTTGGGCTTTATGGTCTGGTCCGCAAAATGGCGCCGGTATCGGCCGTGACTGGCCTTGCCGTTGAGGTCAGCCTGCTCGCCCCCCTGGCGGGCCTGGCGCTGATGCTGGGGCTTGCGACGGACAAGGGCTTTGGCAGCACGCCATTCACCAGCCTGTTGCTGATCGGCAGCGGGGTCATCACCGCCGTCCCGTTGATTTTCTTTGCAACAGCCGCCCGCCGGATGAGCTATACCGCGCTTGGCTTTGTGCAATATCTGTCGCCAACCATCGTCTTTTTCCTCAGCGTCTTTTTGTGGAAAGAGCCCTTTCCTGTCGAAAAGCTGGTCTGCTTTGCCTGTATCTGGACGGCCATTGCGGTGTTCAGCGCAGATGCCCTGCGCCGCGCCCGGCAGGCACGCCCTGACCCGGCTTTGGCCTAAGACGCACCCCAGTCAGCTGAGACAAAAAAAGGGGCCGCCGCGGCGACCCCTTTTCTGTTTCAGTCCGAAAAACGATGATCAGTCGTCATCGCCCTTCAGGAAGGCCGGCACATGGTCGGGGTTACCGCCCTCACCGCCTTCTGAACGGTCCCGGCGCGGGCCGCGATCACGGCCGCCGCTGCGCTTGCGATCGCCATCGCGACGCGGACCACGGTCCCCGCGGTCCCCGCGATCACCCCGGTCCCCGCGCGGTTCACGCGGTTCGCGTGCCGGACGGGTATCTTCCAGTTCTTCGCCGGTTTCCTGATCGACAACGCGCATCGACAGACGGACTTTGCCGCGATTGTCGATTTCAAGCACCTTGACCTTCACCTCTTGGCCTTCGGCCACGACATCGGTCGGCTTTTCGACGCGCTCATTCTTCATTTCAGACACGTGGACGAGGCCGTCCTTGCCACCCATGAAGTTCACGAAAGCGCCGAAATCAACGATGTTGACGACCTTACCGGTGTAGATTTTGCCGACTTCGGGCTCTTCGACAATGCCGAGGATCCAGTTATTGGCCGCTTCAATCTGCGACAGGTCAGACGACGAGATCTTGATGATCCCTTCATCATCGATATCGACTTTGGCGCCCGTGGTCGCAACGATTTCACGGATGACCTTGCCACCGGTGCCGATGACATCACGGATTTTCGACTTGTCGATCGTGATCGTTTCGATGCGCGGGGCATGTGCGGACAATTCGGTGCGGGTTTCGCCCAGCGCCTTGTTCATCTCTGCAAGGATGTGCGCACGGCCGTCCTTGGCCTGTGCCAGTGCCTTTTCAAAGATTTCCTTGGTGATGCCGGCAATCTTGATGTCCATCTGCATCGTCGTGATGCCTTCAGACGTGCCGGCCACCTTGAAGTCCATGTCGCCCAGATGATCTTCATCACCCAGAATGTCCGACAGGATCGCGAAATCCGTGCCTTCAAGGATCAGGCCCATGGCAATGCCAGACACCGGACGCTTGATCGGCACGCCCGCATCCATCATCGCCAGACTGCCGCCGCACACCGACGCCATCGACGATGATCCGTTCGATTCGGTGATGTCCGAGGTCAGACGGATGGTGTACGGGAAATCTTCCTTGGTCGGCAGCACAGGATGCAGCGCGCGCCAGGCGAGCTTGCCATGGCCAACTTCACGACGCCCCGGCGCGCCAAAGCGGCCGACTTCGCCCACCGAATAGGGGGGGAAGTTATAGTGCAGCATGAAATGCTCATAACGCAGGCCGTTCAGGCCATCGATCATCTGTTCCGCATCCTTGGTGCCCAAGGTGCAGGTTGCGATCGTCTGCGTTTCACCGCGCGTGAACAGGGCCGAGCCATGCGCCCGCGGCAGGAAGTGCGTTTCAGCAACAATCGGGCGGATCTGCGTGGTTGTGCGGCCATCGATGCGCTTGCCATCCTTCAAAATGGCGCCACGCACGATTTCGGCTTCCAGCTTCTTGGTCAGCTTGATGCCGGCCATCACCATCTGCGGATCCAGGCCATCGGCCACAAACTGGGCCTTTGCCTTGTCGCGCGCCGCGTTCAGCGCATTGGACCGCGCCGACTTGTCGGTCATTTTATAGGCGGCTGCGATATCGTCACCGATCAGCGCCTTCAGCTTCGCCTTGAGATCGCCCAGATCGTCCTGCGCGGCCATTTCCCAAGGATCCTTCGCGGCCTGTTCGGCCAGCGCGATGATCGCCTTGATGACATCACGGCAGGCATCATGCGCGAACAGGACAGCGCCCAGCATGATTTCTTCCGACAGCTCATTGGCTTCGGATTCAACCATCATCACGGCGTCATAGGTCGCGGCGACGACCAGATCGAGATCGCCTTCGGCAACCTGTTCATCGGTCGGGTTCAGAATATATTCGCCGTTGAGATAGCCCACGCGCGCGGCACCAATGGGGCCCATGAACGGCACGCCGGAAATGGTGAGCGCGGCAGAAGCTGCGACCATCGACAAAATATCGGGCTCATTCTCTCCATCATAGGACAGGACCTGCGCGATACAGTTGATTTCGTTGTAAAAACCTTCCGGGAACAGCGGACGAACCGGACGGTCGATCAGGCGGGAAACCAGTGTTTCCTTTTCCGTCGCGCCGCGTTCACGCTTGAAAAAGCCGCCGGGAATGCGGCCAGCTGCGGAGTATTTTTCCTGATAATGGACGGTGAGCGGGAAGAAATCCTGCCCTTCTTTCACCGACTTTGCGGCCGTGACAGCGCACAGCACAACGGTTTCACCAAGGGTCGCAATCACCGCGCCATCGGCCTGACGGGCAACCTTGCCCGTTTCGAGTGTCAGGGTCTTTCCGCCCCACTCGATTGATACAGTCTTCGTGTTGAACATGCTTTTTCCTTCGATCCCTTGCGCCCTATTGCGCCAAGGGGCCTCTCATGGTGGGCATCCGGCCCACCGTCGGTTCGGGGCGTCATCTGCGCCCCATCAGCACCCCGCCGAATTGCGGGTCGCGCCAATAAGAAATCCGCATAAGCGGGACATACTCACCCTGATGAACGCCCAGGGCCATGAAAAAGGCCCGCAAGAGCGGGCCTTTTTTTGTTACTTACGAAGGCCAAGCTTCGCAATCAGCGCCAGATAACGATCCTGGTCGATCTTTTTCAGATAGGCCAGCAGCGAACGGCGGTTGTTGACCAACATCAACAGGCCGCGACGCGAATGGTTATCCTTGGCGTGCGACTTGAAATGTTCGGTCAGGTTGACGATGCGCTCCGTCAGGATTGCAACCTGAACTTCGGGCGAACCCGTATCGCCTTCGGCGCGCGCATATTCCTTGATGAGAGCGGCTTTGCGCTCAGCAGTAATCGACATAATCGTCTTCCTTCGACATCGGGCTTAGAGGTTGAAGCCGCGTTCCACCGTGACGGCGCCGTCAAGCACATTCACCAGCGCCACAGGCACATCGGCCAGAAGAGCAAGGCAAAGGCCGTCGGGGGCGGCAACCCCGGTGAGAACGCGCCCCTGGCGGAGCGCCTGTGCCTCACCGGCTGTGAGAGCGAGCGCCGGGATGTCGACCAGCGCCGTTCTCAATGGCAATACAAGATCACCAAGGGAGCCGCCCTTAGCGGCTTCGTCCAGAATGTCCAGTGAAATCGCCCGATCCAGGCCGAACGGACCAGCTTGAACCCGCCGCAACATGGCGACATGGCCAACACTGCCCAGCGCATGGGCGATGTCGCGGGCGAGGCTACGAATATAGGTGCCCTTGGAGACATGCGCGCACAAGGTGACGCTGTCCGGCGTGACCGCTTCTGCGTCAAGTGCATGGATCGTTACCGCGCGCGCCGCCAACACCACGTCTTGGCCGGCACGGGCGAGATCATAGGCCCGCGCGCCATCAACCTTAAGCGCTGAATAAGCTGGGGGAATTTGGGAAATTGGCCCGGTAAAGCGCGGCAAGACAGCGGCAATCGCATCGGCATTCGGCCGCACATCGCTGGTGGCGATCACCTGGCCCTCGCGGTCAAGGCTGTCGGTCTCTGAACCAAAGGCAATGGTGAACCGGTAGATTTTGGACGCATCCAGCATCCGCCCGCACAGCTTGGTGGCCTCCCCTATGGCAATGGGGAGCACACCTGTCGCCAACGGATCCAGCGTACCGCCATGGCCGACCTTGGCCTTGCCATATCCCGCCTGCCGCAAGGCGCGCTTCACGGCCGAGACGGCCTGTGTCGACCCGAGGCCCAAGGGCTTGTCGAGCAGGATCCAGCCATGCGGTGCCGGCTGGGCCTCAGCCACGAACCTTTTCCATGAAATGCTTGCGACACAGCGCCACATAGCGGTCATTGCCGCCGATTTCGGTCTGCGCGCCTTCGCGCACCGCCCGCCCTTCGGCATCGACCCGCAAATTCATCGTCGCCTTGCGTCCGCATGCGCACACGGCCTTCAGCTCAACCAGCGTGTCGGCAATGCCCAGCAAGGCCGCCGATCCGGGGAAAAGTTCCGCCTGAAAATCGGTGCGCAGGCCATAAGCAACGACAGGGATATGCGCGTCATCGGCCAGTCGCGCCAATTGCAGCACCTGATCGCGCGAGAGGAATTGCGCTTCATCAATCAGCACGCAGGCCAGCGGCCGCGCGGCATGTTCACGCGTCACATCGGCCCATAAATCGGTGTCTGGCGTGAACATATGGGCATCGGCGCGCAGGCCGATCCGGCTGGTAATCGCCCCTTGATCATAGCGATCATCAATGGCGGCGGTCCACAACATCGTGTCCATGCCCCGTTCGCGATAATTGAAATCGGCCTGCAACAAGGTGGTCGATTTGCCAGCGTTCATCGAGGCATAATAAAAATAGAGCTTCGCCATTAATCGGCGTCCGGGCCCAGATCTCGCGCCACTTTCGGGTCGCGCAACAGCTGGTCGATATGCGACCCTTCGTCAAAGCTTTCGTCAGCCAGAAATTTCAGCTTGGCGGCATATTTCTGGCGCACCTTGGACGCAACGGTCCGCTGCAGAAAGGCGGTATTGGTCCGCAATGCCTTCAGCACGGCGGCCTCATCCTTGCCGAGCAGTGGCTTTACGAACACGGTGGCATGGCGCAGATCCGGTGACATGCGCACTTCGGTGATCGATACCGGGTGCGTGGCCAGCACATCATCATGCACATCGCCACGCATCAGGATTTCCGACAACACATGGCGCACCTGTTCCCCCACGCGCAGGACGCGAACGGAACGGGTTTCTTCGGTCTGACTGGTCATCACAGAGCCTCCGGCCCCTTCCCGCAATGGGGAAGGGGATGGGATCAGAGCGTGCGAGCGCGCTCTTCAACCTCAAAGGTTTCAAGGAAGTCGCCGGGGCGAATGTCCTTGAAGTCGGTGAAGGTGACGCCGCATTCCAAACCGGCGCGCACTTCCGGCACATCGTCCTTAAAGCGCCGCAGCGATGCGATTTCGCCGGTGTAGATGATGACGTCGTCGCGCATGATACGCGCCTTCAGAGCCTTGCGGATAAAGCCATCGACGACCAACAGGCCGGCAGCCTTGCCATGCTTGCCCGCCGGGAAGACTTCCTTGATTTCGGCGCGGCCAACGACCGTTTCGAAATATTCCGGACCCAGCTCACCAGCCATGCCTGCGCGGATATCGTCCAGCAGATCATAGATAACGTCATAATATTTCAGCGCCACGCCGTTGCGTTCCGCGATTTCGCGGGCCTTGGCATTGGGGCGGACGTTAAAGCCGATGATCGGCGCACCAGACGCCTTGGCCAGCGTCACATCGCTTTCGGTGATGCCACCCACGCCCGAATGCAGGATGCGGGCCTTGATGTCATCATTGCCGACCTTTGCCAGCGACGACACAATGGCTTCAACAGAGCCTTGCACATCGCCCTTGACGACCAGCGGATATTCCTTGGCCTGCTTTTCCTTCAGCGCCGAGAACATCGATTCCAGCGATGCCGGGCCAGAGCCAGTCCGCTTGCGGGTTGCGACTTCAGAACGATAGGCCGCAACTTCGCGGGCCCGCGCTTCGCTTTCGACGACGGTCAACGTATCGCCGGCCGATGGCACGCCCCCCAGACCGAGCACTTCGACCGGGGTCGAGGGGCCAGCCTCTTTCAACTGCATGCCCTTGTCATTGACCATGGCCCGCACGCGGCCGCTTTCTGCACCGACAACAAAAATGTCACCGGCACGCAATGTACCGCGCTGGACAAGAATGGTGGCGACGGGGCCTTTGCCCTTATCAAGCTTGGCTTCAATCACCTTGCCTTCGGCCGGACGGTCAGGATTGGCCCGCAATTCCGAAATTTCGGCCTGCAACTGGATCTTTTCGATCAGTTCATCCAACCCCTGCTTGGTCTTGGCAGACACTTCAACGTCCTGCACATCGCCTGACAGCGCTTCGACAATCACGTCATATTGCAGCAGCTGTTCGCGCACCTTTTGCGGCTGCGCCTCATGCTTGTCGCACTTGGTGATCGCCACAATCATCGGCACGCCAGCGGCCTTCACATGGTTGATCGCTTCCACCGTCTGCGGCTTGGGGCCGTCATCGGCGGCGACAACGATCACCACGATATCCGTGACATTCGCACCACGCGCACGCATTTCCGTAAAGGCTTCGTGGCCCGGCGTGTCGAGGAAGGTGATCTTCGACTTATCCTTCATGGTCAGCTGATAGGCGCCGATATGCTGGGTGATGCCACCTGCTTCGCCGCCGACAACATCCGTCCCGCGCAACGCATCAAGCAGCGAGGTCTTGCCGTGATCGACATGGCCCATAATCGCGACAACCGGCGGACGCGCTTTCAGCGTTTCCGGCGCATCGATATCTTCCTCATGCGCAATATCGACATCCGCGTCCGAGACGCGCACGATGTTATGGCCGAATTCGGTGACCAGCAGCTCTGCCGTATCCTGATCAATGGTCTGCGTCAGCGTGACGGGCATGCCCATCTTGAACAGCGCCTTGACCAGATCTGCCCCGCGCTCCGCCATACGAATGGCCAGTTCCTGCACGGTAATGGATTCCGGCACCTGCACATCGCGGACCTGCTTGACGGATGGACCGCCAGCTTGATGGGCGCGCTTGTCCTTTTCGCGCGCACGCTTAAGGGCGGCAAGGCTGCGGGCGCGGGCGCCTTCATCCTCGTTCAGCGCGCGGGTAACGGTCAGCTTGCCGCTG
>JACCEC011751963.1_pt1 | contig 10172 bp, 15 predicted proteins | sample 7450121 | NCBI WGS metagenome assembly JACCEC01 (sample SAMN15323455, study PRJNA562643) | freshwater metagenome | isolation source: river surface water | place: USA:Blue River Watershed | collected 2017-08-18 | reverse complement strand
GCGGGTGAAGACCACGAGAAAGCCGCCTTGCGCTTTGTGCCGAGGCAGCAGTTTATCGGGGGTACTGTTTAATGTCTAACCGGTTTGCATCCGGTAAAAATGCGATTGCGGAGTGTGATCGTTGCGGGATGCGCTACAAGCTAAAAGTGCTTAAACGGGAAGTCGTTAAGACAAAGAACTACGAGTTGCTGGTTTGCCCGACTTGTTGGGACCCGGATCACCCGCAGTTGCAGCTAGGTATGTACCCAGTAGATGACCCGCAAGGGTTAAGAAATCCAAGACCAGATCGAAGCTACTATCAGTCTGGTTTGAGTGGGCTACAGCTTTTAAACGGTGCGGGTACTAGCACATCGGAGAGCGGTTTCCCTGAAGGGGGTAGTCGCGTAATCCAGTGGGGTTGGAGGCCAGTGGGCGGAGCCAGTGCCAATGATGCGGGGTTAACGCCAAATGCTTTGACCTCTCGTGGGATAGTAGGTAGCGTGACAATTACATAGGAGTTTTTATGGACAGCATGAAGAAAATTGCCAAGGCGGAAGTCAAGGCGCACGAGAAGCGTATGCACGGTGCCAAGAAGATGGCTAAGGGCGGCGTGACTTCGGAGCAAATGAAATCCATGGGCCGCAATCTGGCTCGTGCCGCTAACCAAAAGACCGGCTAAGGAGTACGACATGGCTAAGTTTTCAGAGAAGGTCAAAGGCAAAGAAATAGGTCAAGCTGACGTATACGCTAAGCCCCACACAATGAGCGGTAAAAACGTGGAAACCAAAGTACCTGTTAAGACCGGTGCTGAAGCTATGAACGGAATGAATATTTCGGCTGGCGGCGTGAGCAAAGGTAATTACAAAGCTGAGAAAACTGATGGCATCAAGATTCGTGGTACTGGCGCTGCAACTAAAGGCACGATGGCTCGTGGTCCAATGGGTTAATTATGACGTACAACGAACTGTTCATTGCTGTTAAGAACTACCTGCAAAACGACTTTCCGTCGAATACGTGGACGAATGTTACGGGGGTAACTCCGAATCCGGTTACTTCTACCGGTACTGAACAGATCAACACGTTTATTACGCAGGCCGAAGAGCGCATCTACAACACGGTGCAAATTCCGCCACTGCGTAAGAACGTCACAGGCAACGCTACCGGCGGCAATAAGTACTTGTCTTGCCCTGCTGACTTTCTGTCGGTATTTTCGATGGCTGTGATTGACGGGGACGGCAACTACGAGTACCTACTAAACAAGGATGTGAACTTTATCCGTGCGGCTTATCCCAATCCTGCTGATGAAGGACTGCCCCAATATTACGCGTTGTTTGGCCCCACGGTTGCATCAGGTATTGTGACTGACGAATTGAGTTTTATCCTCGGTCCTACACCTGACGATAATTACGACATAGAGTTGCATTACTATTATTACCCTGAGTCAATCACGGTTGCTGGTGACGGACGTACATGGCTTGGCGACAACTATTCGCCCGTATTGCTGTACGGCACTATGCTGGAGGCGTACATATTCTTTAAAGGCGAAGCCGACTTGATGGCCGTCTACGAAGGTAAGTACAAAGAAGCTATGGCTCAGTTGAACCGTCTGGGTACAGGGCTTGAGCGTGGTGATGCTTACCGTGACGGTCAGGCTAAGATTAAGGTGAATCCGTAATGGCGATCCAACAGGGCTTAACCAACAGCTTTAAGCAGGAGATGCTTCAGGCGGGCCAGAATATAGTTACGGATACGCTCTACATGGCGTTGTACACGGCGTTCTCGGATATTGGCCCCCTTACTACGGTGTACACCACAACAAACGAAGTGACCGGCACGGGTTACACGGCTGGCGGTGTTGAGGTTACAGGTGCAGTACTTAGCACACAGACGACTGGTCCTACCGCAGGCACGGTCTACGTTAACTTTGATAATGTGTCTTGGCCCGGTGCTAACTTCACAGCACGTGGTGCGTTGATCTACAACGTCACAGAAGGTAACAAGTCAGTGGCAGTACTGGATTTTGGTTCAGACAAAACTTTTACTTCAACTAACAATACCGTCACTATGCCAGCGAATACGGCAACGACGGCTTTAATTCGTTTTCCTTGAGAGGTAATCATGCTTATCGCAAAGTCCGCAGGAACAGACAACGTAAGCTCGGCACTTACTGCACGTACAGGTGTTTCATCAGGTATGCAGGCGGGCGGCGTATTTCATGTGCAGTGTTTAGATAAAGACGGCAACCTCAAATGGGAAACCTCTGAGCACAACCTCGTTGTCAATGAGGGACTGCAAAACATGAACACGCAGTACTTTAAGGGTTCTACCTATTCGGCGTCTTTTTTCCTTGGCCTGATTACCGGCCCCGGCTCGGGCACTACATTTGCTGCGGCAGATACGTTGGCGTCTAAAGCATGGACGGAATACACCGACTATGCAGGCTCCCGCAAAGCAGTGACGTTTGGCACAGCCACAACTGCGGACCCCTCAGTAATTAGTAATTCCGCTTCTCCATCTTCCTTTACTATTTCAGGTGCTGGAGGCACGGTTGCTGGCGCGTTTCTTTGCACGGTAGCCAGTGGTACATCAGGCGTGTTGTTTTCTGAATCTGACTTTCAATCGCCGGGTGATCGTATTGTCGTAGCTGGCGACACACTTAATGTGACGTACACGTTTAGCCTCGACGCAGCGTAAACCGTGTTTGCTGATGCTCCCTACGCAACCGTACCGTTTGCTGCCGTTGTGGCAGCGGGAGCTGTTTTTAATAGTGATATAGCGGAAGCGGCGACTGGATCAGAATTAACGTCTGCACTCGCTGTATTTACACCGTCTTTAGCAGAAAACGTTACAGGTGCAGATACCGTAGTTGTAGCAGCATCAAGTTTTAGCGCGGCTGTTGCTGAGGACGCAGCGGTTATTGACGTAGTTTCGGCGTTGATTACTATTGCGGCGTCTATTGCGGAGTCCGTTGGTGGTAGCGAGGCTGTAAGTGCACTGGCAGTGTTTCAAAGCGTGGTGTTAGAAGCGTCTACCGCCAGCGAACTAGTTAGCGCGGTTGTAAACTTTGCAGTCGCCATATCTGAATCAGTAACCGCAACTGACAGCATAATTGGGGGGTTAGTTTACTCCGCAGTCGTAGAAGAGTTGTGTAATGCGCTAGACGAGCCGTTTGCTAACGGTATTTTAAATGCTGCGTTGTCAGAAACCGTTACAGGTTTTGATTCGGTTAGTGCGACCGCGTCTATAGCAGTGTTTGTAGTCGAGAGCGGTAATGGGCTAGATAGCGTACTAGTGGCCCCGTCTACGTTTAATGCAGCGGTAAGCGAAGGTACTCAAGCACTTGCGTCAATATTGGCATTTGCGGCGTTTGTCGCTACCGTAACTGAAGGTGCAGTAGCAGCAGATCAGTTAATTGCAAGGTTCCTTTGGGAACTTATTGACGACTCGCAGGCGGTTAATTGGGGCGACATAAACAATAACCAAACGCCTACATGGGCAGCAATTGCGAACGAACAGGCAATCAATTGGGCTGCATTAAACACTGATGCGCCCCCCGGCTGGACGGTAATATATGATGAGCAGACCGCCTCGTGGCAAGTCGTAAGTACGCAGGGTTAAAAAATGGCGCTTATAGTTAAAGATAGAGTTCAAGAAACATCCGCTACGGTAGGTACGGGGGCTTTGACGCTTGGTGGCGCAGTTCTTGGGTTTCAGTCGTTTGCAGCCATAGGCGATGGAAACACTACTTATTACGCCATCGTTGATACAGCAGCCTACGACTGGGAAGTTGGCATCGGTACGTACACCTCATCAGGTACAACGCTTTCTAGAACTACAGTACTGTCCTCAAGTAACGGCGGGTCTCTCGTGCCTTTTGCCTCGGGGACCAAAAATGTATTTTGTACGTACCCATCTGAACGCGCTATCTATCTTGACTCTGCGGGGGCCTATCCGGTTCAAAATACATTTAACACGCTAAACGCCACAACTGCAACTCTGACTGCTGGTACGGTATCTACAACACCATCAAGTGGTACGGATATAGCCAACAAGTCCTACGTTGATACAGTTGCGGCAGCAGGTATCCATTACCATACACCTGTCTTTGTAGAGTCTCCCAATACGGCGGGTAACTTAAATGCGTTGTATAACCAGCCCGGCGGTCCGGGTGTGGGGGTAGGTGCTACGTTGACCAATAATGGTACCAAGGCCGCGTTGGTAATCGACGGTGTGTTGATGACAACCACCAAGCGGGTGTTGATTTACAACCAAACCAATGCGTTTGAGAATGGTGTCTACACCGTCACAACGGTTGGCACACCTGATCCCGGTGGCACTAACTGGGTTTTAACCCGAGCAACTGATGCGGATACTTACGCCCCTAGCAGCCCCAATTCGTTAGGTCAGGGCGATGCTTTCTTTGTCACTAACGGTGATACTGGTGCTGGCGAAGGGTATGTCTGTACAACGGTGGGCACAATTACGTTCGGCACAACAGCTATTACGTTTTCACAGTTTAGTTCGTCGCAAGTCTACTCCGCAGGTACAGGATTAAATTTAAGCCCAGCTACAACTTTTAATATTTCTAACACGGCAGTTACCCCTGCTACTTATGGAACCCAGTCTTCTGTCGGCACTTTTACGGTCAACGCACAAGGCCAGCTTACCAATGCGGTGGATACGCCAATTGCTATTTCGGCAGCTGCGGTTTCAGGTTTAGCTGCGTCAGCAACCACAGACACAACAAACGCAAACAACATTACTTCAGGTTCTCTGGGTACGTCGCGGTTGTCGGGGTCCTATACGGGTGTGACTGGTGTTGGCACTCTTACTGCGGGTACATGGAACGCTACGGCTATTGCGGCTAACTACGGCGGTACAGGAATAACATCGTATGCGGTGGGTGATTTGCTTTACGCAGATACCACTACGACGTTAGCTAAATTGGCGGACGTTGCGGTAGGTAACGCATTAATTTCGGGCGGTGTTTCCGCAAATCCAAGCTGGGGAAAAATTGGTTTAGCTACGCACGTAGATGGCACGTTGCCAGTAGCATCAGGCGGAACAAATCAAACTTCTTACACTGATGGTCAGCTTTTAATCGGTAACACTACCGGCAATACGCTGAGTAAGGCTACGCTGACAGGTACATCCAATCAAATAGTTGTAACAAACGGGGCGGGGTCAATTACACTTTCAACGCCACAGGCTATCGGAACCGCATCCAGCGTGCAGTTTGGTTCGTTTGGTGTTGGTACAGCGGCGTCTGGTACGACGGGTGAAATACGTGCAACCAATAACGTCACCGCCTACTACTCGTCTGATCGTACTCTTAAGGAAAATATTCGGGATATTCCTGATGCTCTCCCAAAGGTGTGCGCTATTGGCGGTAAGTTGTTTGACTGGACTGATGAGTATCTTGCAAAGCATGGCGGTGTAGACGGATACTTTGTGCAGAAGTCTGATTTTGGCGTAATTGCTCAGGACGTAGAAGCGCAGTTTCCAGTGGCTGTCCGTAAACGCGAAGACGGCACTTTAGCGGTTGACTACGAAAAAATGTGTGCATTAGCATTCGCCGCGATTGCAGAACTTCGCGCTGAAATTGACGAACTAAAAAGGAAATAGTCATGCCTTCTTCATATTCACCAGACTTGCGTATTGAGTTAATTGCTACCGGTGAACAGTCCGGTACGTGGGGTTTAACCACAAACTCTAATCTTGGCACCATTATTGAAGATGCTATCTCTGGTTTGGCATCGGTCTCTGTAACAACCGCAAACCAAGCACTAACTGCGCAAAACGGTGTAGCAGATCAAGCCCGGTGCGCGGCAATATTGCTAAATACAACTACAGCAGCAAATTTTGCGGTGTACGTTCCGCCGGTCACCAAGCTCTACGTAGTTACAAATCCATCAGGGTATACGGCAACTGTGTATTGCTCAACATCTCTCGGCAATACTACAGCAGCAGGTACAGGTGTAGCCATACCCACAGGTAAAAGCGTCCTGCTTCGTGCTGACGGTATCAACGTAGTTGAGCAGTTGAACCATGTAGTCGGAGCATTTAGTGTGGGTGGTACGGCTTCTGCTACGGCTTTTTCAGGCCCTCTGACCGGCAATGTTACGGGCAATCTTACAGGTAATGTTACGGGTAACGTAGCAGGCAATGTGGCAGCAGGTGCAGGTACTATTGCGACAACCAATTTTACATTTACTGAGGTGGGCGGCGTACTGTACCTAAAGAACGGCGCGACTAATATTTTAAAAATAGACGCTTCAGGTAACTTAACGGCACTTGCCAATATAACTGCTTTTGGTTCGGTATAGGAGTTATAGAAAATGACACTGCCACTTGGGCAAATTTCTATGTCACAGGTCAATGTAGAACTTGGCCTCTCATCCACTGCTTTAATTACTTTAAATGACGCAGCAGTTCGTACTCTTGCTGGGGTCGGGGGTTCGGGTACGATCATCTCAATGGCAGATTTGCAAGGCAAATCAAATACCTTCCCCTTTAATCTATCAGGTAATAATGTAAATCTTAGAACTTCAGCGCTTACTGCTGGATGGAACGGTACCGCAGAAGTTATTGCAACAATCACTGCGCCAACGTCAATATACTCAACGTCAACGGGAACTCCTGCGCTTACTGTTTCTGGCGCATTCCCCGGCGGTGTTTCTCTCGTAAACAACGGACAAATTATTGCGTGCGGTGGTGCTGGTGGTGATGGCGGTGGTACAGGAGGAACATTCCCAAGTGTGTCCGCTAATCCCGGTGCTGCTGGTGGTGGGGGAGGAACTGCTTTATTAGTTAGTGTGCCGATAAGTATTACAAACAATGGTACTGTTGCCGGTGGTGGAGGTGGTGGAGGTGGTGGAGGTGGTGGTGCGATTAATGGTTCTAGAACAAACCTTGGTGGGGGTGGCGGTGGCGGTGGTGGTGGTAGGTCTAGTACTACCAATAGTGTGGCGGGGCTTGGAGGGACTGCAAGCAATAATGGCATCAAAGCGCCGGGAACTGCTGGAACCGCTGGTACAGTAAGCGCGGCTGGCCCCGGAGGACCTAGAGGAGTTGCGGTGCAAAGCGCAATCCAAGCGAGGGGTGGTAACGGTGGTGCAGGTGGTGCTTATGGAACCGCTGGGGTTACGGGTGATACCGCTACCCAAACAAGCGGGTCCGCTCCAATTTTGCTGAGGGCGGGCGGTGCTGGCGGCGGCGCAGGTCCAGCAACTTCTGGAAATTCGTTTATTACGTGGACTGTAACTGGCACTAGATTGGGGCCATTGAACTAAGGAGTTATTATGGAAATAAAATACGAATTGATTTCTTTCGATGAATCTTATGGGACTGTAGTAGTTAAATACTATACGGACGAATTTTCAGAGGGTTTTATTTACAATATTGACATCCCCATCGAAGATAATAAATTTGCGCCGAAAGAACAAATAGAAGCTTTAATTAAGTTGCACGAACCAAAAGCGCAAATACAAAGAATTATTTCTTTAAGAAAAGAACAAATCAGTCTTCCGGAAGAAATTAAATCATTGGTAAAACAGAATAATGTGGCTATAGATGTTACATTGGATAAAGCAGAAAGTGTAAGAGCAATTAGAAATGAATTGCTTAACGCTTCCGATTACACCCAGTTGCTTGACGTCCCTTTGCCCGAAATAGAAAAGAAAGCATGGGCGGCATACCGTCAAGAATTAAGAGACATTACAAAACAAGCAGGCTTCCCAGAAACAATTGTTTACCCACTTTCGCCAATTGGTGAGCCTAGATAATTTTTTATGCCTGCTGAAACTTGTTTAAAAAAACTTATTCCAATAGGCCAAAAATTATACTATGTAGAAATAGGGGTGTTAAGAGCAACAAACTTATTGGCGATTGCAGATGCCTTCCCTTTACTTGACATAGTTGGAATAGACTCCTACGAATCTTATTTGGATTCTGCCCATGGGTATAGTGTAAGCAAAGAGTTAAGTGCATACAATAAACATATAGCGGAACAAAAAATACAACGTAGTGAGCATAAAGATAGAATTAAATTAGTAGTCAAAGATTCGTGCTTGGCGGCAAAAGAAGTAAAAAATAATTCTATTGATGTGGTGTTTTTGGATAAAAATTTTTCTGAAGAATCAGTAATGCAGGATATATTTGATTGGTACCCAAAAGTTAGTGCCGGTGGAATTTTGTGTGGGCATGATGCGCATACGGAAGAAATATTATTTGGGGCAAAAAAAGCACTTTCTAACTATGCGATAGATAGCGTATCTGTCATAGATAGTGAAGTTTGGTGGGTTAAAAAACTATAATTTTCAATAAAAATGATATATCCAATATCGCCACGAAACATACCCGGCAAAGATCACCTTGCTTTTTGGGAAGGTTTTCTTATGCCCGAAGACATCAACTTAATCCTTGCGCAACCAGAATGGTTAAACCTACAAAATGGGTGTGTTGGGAGTTCTTCTGGTGCAGGTGAAGTAAATGAACGCATCCGTGCGAGTCAAATTGCATGGGTTGGGGCAAAACCGGAGTTACATTACATATGGGAAAAATTAGCGAACGCCGTTGCGGAAGTTAATAGCCGGTTTTTTCATTTTGATTTGACTGGGTTTCATGAGCCTATGCAGCTTGGGTTATATACCGAACAACAGCAGGGGCACTACGATTGGCATATAGATGCCATTTCTTCGGGCGGATCGGTCCCACGAAAATTATCTTTGTCTATTCTGTTGTCTGACCCATCTGAGTTTGAAGGTGGAGAGTTTCAGGTAAAAACCAATACTGACGTGGTACAAACACTGGAGACGATAAAAGGTAGGGCGTGGTTTTTCCCATCGTATACTTTGCATAGGGTTGCTCCAGTAACAAAAGGTGTACGGCGCTCATTAGTGTTGTGGGTCGGTGGCCCTGCATTTAGATAGAAAGCGTATGAATCATGATCGACCCCGTAACGATTGGGTTGGCTATACAAGGCGTGAAGCTTGTAGTTAACGGGATTAAAGCCGCAGCCGATGAAGCCAAGGAAGCGTTTGACAGCATTAACGAGTGCGTCGAGTCAGGGAAGAACTTAGCCGAGTCGCTTTCACCGGTGAAAAAGTTTTTCTCAGCGGCAGGTAAATACGAGACAAACAGAGCACAGCTAGAAGAAGCAAAGGTAGCGCAGGAAGAGGCGATAGAACGTGGCGAGACAGTGGCAGACCACATGTCAGATGCCGAGTACGTCATGGAGTTGATGGCGATAGACCGCCAGATAAAACAGTACTACGACGACATCAAGCATATCTTTATCTACCACTTCCAAGAAGCCGGGATGTGGGAAGAGTTCTGGGTACGGATGCACAAACTCCGCTCAGACAGGGAAGCGAAAGCAGAGGCCAAGCGCCGTGCGGAGTCCGAGAAGCGGTTGCACGAGAAGGCCGAAGCTATGAAGAAGAAGCGGGCTAGAGCCAAGCAGATTGAGACAGTGCAAGCCGTTTTGGCGATGATTGTGATATTTGTGCTGATTGCTGGCTTTGGTTACTTTATGAGATGGATGTTCCAACAAGGAGGTTGACATGCTAGGACTTGACGCACTGCTGGGTATCGGCGGCAAACTAATCGATAAACTGATCCCTGACCCGGAAGCCAAAGCCAAAGCGCAACTGGAGCTTGCGAAGATGGCGCAGGACGGTGAGCTTGCCAAGATGGCGAACGACACGGACTTGTACAAGACCGAGCAGAACAATCTGACGGAGCGCCTGAAGGCGGACATGGCAAGCGATAGCTGGTTGGCAAAGAATATCCGGCCTTTGACCTTGGTATATATTTTGGTAGCCTACATGGCGCTGGCTATTCTTGACGCAGCCTTAATTGATATTGCTGACTCCTTTGTGGAACTGCTGGGGCAGTGGGGGATGCTCGTCATGTCGTTTTACTTTGGCGGCAGAACGCTTGAGAAGATCATTGATATGAAAGCCAAGAAATGAAAGAGAACTTCGACGAAGCCCTTAAAGCCATCCTGAAACATGAAGGTGGTTTCGTAAATCATCCAAAAGACCCCGGCGGCATGACGAACCTTGGCGTGACCAAGAAAGTCTGGGAAGAGTGGGTAGGCCATGCTGTTGACGAAAAGGCAATGCGCGCTCTGACACCCGAGGTGGTGGGTCCTATGTACAAGAAGAAGTACTGGGATGCGGTCAAGGCTG
>JACCEC013154689.1_pt1 | contig 10173 bp, 11 predicted proteins | sample 7450121 | NCBI WGS metagenome assembly JACCEC01 (sample SAMN15323455, study PRJNA562643) | freshwater metagenome | isolation source: river surface water | place: USA:Blue River Watershed | collected 2017-08-18 | reverse complement strand
TGGTGATCGTTCACAGCCGCCAGCAGGAGGAGTGGGGGGTGACCGATGGCAGCAAGGAAGATGTGCAAATCTATTTCCAGGGCATTTGCCCCCAGGCGCGTCAACTGATCGATTTGCCCAAGACCTGGCGGCGATGGGCCACCGCCGACCGCGATCCGATCGGGCAATGGACGCATGGGCGGGCGACCTTGCTGGGCGACGCCGCTCACCCGACCACCCAGTACCTGGCGCAGGGCGCGTGCATGGCGATGGAAGACGCCGTGACCCTGGGAGAGGCCTTGCGCGTGAGTGGTCAGGACTGGACCCGTGCATTGGACCTGTACCAAAAGGCCCGCATTGGGCGCACCGCCCGCATCGTGCTCTCGAGCCGCGAGATGGGACGGATTTATCATGCCAAGGGCGTGGAGCGTTTGGTGCGCAACGACCTCTGGCGGGGTCGCTCGCCCGAGCGCTTTTACGATGCCATGGAATGGCTCTATGGCTGGAACGTGGACAACTGCCTGCTGGCTGCGGCACATGGAGAGCGAGCATGAATGACCTGGGACGCATCGAAGATTTGCCCGCCGATTATGTGCAAGACATGCGCCAGCACAACCTGGTGCCCCTGTGGCCCAGCTTGCGCGGTGTGTTGCCCCCCAAAGTGCCTACCCGGCAAACCCAGCCCACGATGTGGCCCTATGGCACCGTGCGCCCGCTGCTGATGCGGGCTGGCGAGCTGACCCCGATCGAGAAAGCCGAACGCCGCGTGCTGGTGCTGGCCAATCCGGGGCACGGTTTGGACAAAATGCAAGCCAGCGCTGCCATGTACCTGGGCATGCAATTGCTGTTGCCTGGCGAATGGGCGCCGTCGCACCGCCACACGCCCAATGCCGTGCGCATGATCGTCGAGGGGGAGGGTGCCTACACCACGGTCAATGGCGAGAAGTGTCCGATGAGCCGGGGCGACCTGATCCTGACCCCCACCGGTTTGTGGCATGAGCATGGCCACGATGGGACCGACCCCGTGGTCTGGCTCGATGTGCTTGACCTGCCGCTGATGTATTACGCCGAGGTCTCCTATCACATCAACGGTGCGCGCCAAGAGGTGCAGCCCGGGCATGGCGAGCGGCGTTATGCCCGTGGCGGACTCTTGCCATCCCCGATGTTTCAGCGCAGCGCCCAGGCTTACCCCATGCTGCGCTATCCCTGGGCCGAGGCCCGTGCCGCTTTGCTCGACTTGGCCGCCGACGAGCCCGGGCTGGAGCAGGTGCAAATCACTTATGTGAACCCCGAGACGGGCGGTGATGTTCAGAATGTGTTGGGCTTTTACGCCCTGATGTTGCGACCGGGCCAAAGCCTGCGTTTGCCGGCGCGTTCACCGGCACAGGTGTTCCACGTGATCGAGGCAGGGGTGCGGCTGGCCTGCTTGGGTCAAAGTTTTGAGATGACCGAGGCCGATACCGCTTGTGCCCCCGGCTATGAGGAGGTCACGCTGACCAACCCTCATGCCGACCGCCCCAGTTTCGTCTTCATGGCCGACGAGTCGCCTTTGCACCGCAAACTGGGCGTCTATGAGGTGCGCGGCTAGGACCGGTTCATCCGGTCGGTTCGAACAGGTCCAGGGCCGTGAGGCAAGCGCTCAACGCGCGCTGACTTTGCGTGCCGCGGTTTTGCGCGCCGCGGTCTTTCTGGGGGCCGCGGCTCGAGCGGTGGCTTTTTTGGCGGGTGCCTTGGCTTTGGCCTGTCCTGTCGCCTGCTGTTCGGCAAACTCTCGGCAACGTTGCATGGCCAACGGGGTGAATTCGGCGCGCGGTTGGTTGCCGCCGATCACGAACATCAGCAAATGCGACTTGTTGGGTTCGCCTTTGGTCACGTTCATGAAGCGACGGGCCACGCCTGGCGGGAACGAGATCACGTCGTAAGGCTTGAGGTCGGCGTGCATTTTTTTCTTGCCTTCATTCCACTCGCAGCGCCAGGTACCGGTCATGGGGATGAAGGTTTCGTTGGTGTCGTGGTTGTGCATCAGCGGGCCACAGCCCGGCTTGGCCTTGGCGTAGCCGAGGTTGAAGCCTTCGGCGATGGCGATCGCCGGGGTCATGGCGGCGTTGTCACCCACCGGAGAGGTGGTGGCGCGGTTGGCCTTTTTGGGTGGGGCAAAACCGATGACGGCGTACAAGGTGCGCTTGCACTCGGGCAGGGGGCTGTCTGGCAGGCCGCCGTCGGATCCTTTGAGCTTGGAAAAGCGAGCGATGCGCTTGTCCATGTCTTTTTTGCTCAGTACGCGTATGTCTTTCCAGCTGGCCATGTGCCGTCTCCTCGTGTCGGGTTGCAAATGCCAGCGCCCAGCCTTGGGCGCGGCAGGCACATGTTAATCCCGCCAGCGTGGGGTGTCGAGTCGCGTGGGTGTCTACTGATCGTGCGATCAGGAGAAAGCATTAGGCCGGTTTGGTTTCGGCTTTGTCGGCCGGTTTGGCGTCTTTGTCTTTGGGGGGATAACAGTCGTAGCAGGCGAACATCAGACTGCCGGCCAGGCGCTTGTAAGAGCCGTACGCACGTGGCTTGTGAACGCCGCACTTGAAGCAGCTCATGGTGGCGCCGGTTTGACCACGCTCACCAAAGGGTGAACCCCCGGTGCGTGATTTGTAGCGCAAGCCGTCGCTGCTGATCTGGGTTTTTCCGTCTCTTGTCATCCCTGTATTCTAACAAATGGCGTTTGGGTGCGTCGTCCGCGCCTTGGGGCAGAAAAAAAGCCACCTGAACCTGGGTCCAGGTGGCGATGCCAGGGACAGGGGCACGCCTTAAAGCACGGCCTCGGCCATGCCAACCAAGCTGCGGTCACGCCCCAGGGGGGCGAGCAAAGAAATCCCCAAAGGGGCGCCCAAGCGGCTGGCCATGGGCAAGCTGATCTGGGGCAAACCGGTCAATCCGGACACGCACAACATCCGAATCGCGTTGTTGCGGTAGTTCTCCAGTTCGGACTCGGGTTGACGAATCAGGGGGGCGACATCGGGCATGGTGGGCATGAGCAGCACCCCATCGTGGCCAAGGGTGTCGGTCAGGCGTTGGGTCAATTCGCGGCGCACCGACCAAGCCTGCGTGACTTGTTCGTCGGTCACTTGGCGCGACCACTCGAAGCGCTCCTTGACGCCCGCGCCCAGGGGAGGCTGGTGGCGCATGATCAGGTCGCCGTCGGTGGCCCAAGCCTCGCGGCCCTGAATGTACCGGAAGGCCCAGTAAAGCGCATCGAAATCGCCAAAGAAACCGTCCAAGGCGCTGGGTGCGCCAAAGCGCGCCGTGATCCGATCGATGGCGGGTTGCAAGGCCTTGCGGACATCGGCGTCAAGCAGGTTCCAGATTTCGGTGGGCATGATCAGCCGCACGCGGTCAGGCAGGGCCTGGGCATCGGGGCCCAGCAACACGTCGGCCACGCGCGCGTAGGTCGCGATGTCGCGGCTGAACCAGCCGCAGGTGTCGTAAGACGGGGCCAGATCGAGGCTGCCTTCCAAGCTGACACGGCCGTGGCTGGGGCGCAGGCCGATCAGCCCACAGTGGTTGGCCGGGGCGCGCACCGAGCCACCGGTGTCGGTGCCCAGGGCAAAGTCGCACAAGCCATTGGAGACAGCCGAGGCCGACCCCGACGAGGAACCACCTGTGATGCGATCGGGGGCGGCGCCGTTGACCGGGCTGCCAAAGTGGGCGTTTTGACCGTTCATCGAGAACGCCAATTCGTCGGTCACGGTTTTACCGATGAAGCGGGCACCCGCGTCGAGCAGTTTTTGCACCGTGACGGCGTTGCGCTGCTTGATGCCCGAGCGCGCCAACACAAAGGGTTGACCACCCCCAGTGGGGTAGCCGGCCACGTCAAACAGGTCTTTGGCGGCGAAGGTCAGGCCCGACAGCGGGCCGGTCGGGTGGTGGCGCACGTGCACCGTGGGGTAGGGCACGAAGCAGCGCGCCTGCTCGCCGGGGGTGGGCAAATGGGTGGCGGCGGGCGCGTCGATCACCGCGTCGATGGCTTGAGCCAGGCGGGCGTCGCGCTCGGTCAGTCCACCGACGTCGTGGCTGCTGAGGGTGAGTTTGACCCGGTTATAGACATTCACCATTTCGGGGTGATGGTCCTGGGCGTGTGCCAAATCGGCCACTTGGTTCACGAACGCCATGGCCTGTCCAAACGTGTCAAACGTGAATTCGCGCGAAACGGCGGTTCGGGCTGGGTTGATGGACCAAGCCCCCCAATGTGAGGCGTCAGGGTTGAAACTCATCGCGTTGCTTTCAAAAGGGATGGCGGAAAGGTGACTTGTTGGGGACCGGGTTTTACACCTCCGATCGCAAACAGTCGTATATTCTGGCGTATTTGAATTCTTGAGGGAGTCACATGAGTTTGCCGACACAGATGAGGCTGGCCCAGCATGGCGAGGGCGGGGGGCCAGAGGTGATTCAGATCACCCACGGGCCGCTGCCCACTCCCGCCCAGGGCGAGGTGCTGGTCAAGGTGGCCTATGCCGGGGTCAATCGCCCCGATTGCATCCAACGCAGTGGCCGCTACCCACCGCCACCGGGGGCTTCACCCATCATGGGTCTGGAGATCTCGGGCGAGGTGGTGGCGCTGGGGGCTGGGGTGACGCGCTGGAAGGTGGGAGACCGTTTGTGTGCCTTGGCCAATGGCGGCGGCTACGCCGAATACTGTTGCGTGCCCGAAGGCCAGGCGTTGCCGATTCCCCAGGGCTTGGACCTGTTGCAAGCGGCGGCCTTGCCAGAAAATTTCTTCACCGTCTGGACCAATGTGTTCGAGCGCGGTCGCCTGCAAAAAGGTGAAACGTTTTTGGTCCATGGGGGCTCCTCGGGCATCGGCCTGACCGCGATTCAATTGGCGCATGCCTTTGGGGCCGAGGTCTTTTGCACGGTCGGTTCCGACGACAAGGCCCAGGCTTGCCGGGCCGCCGGTGCCGACCACGCGATCAACTACAAGACCCAGGACTTTGTCGAGGTGGTGCTGGAGCAAACCGCCAAGCAAGGCGTGAACCTGATTCTGGACATGGTGGGTGGGCCTTACATCCAGCGCAACCTGCGCATGCTCGCGCTCGATGGCCGGCTGGTTCAGATTGCCTTTTTGCAACCCTCCAAGGTGGAGGTCGACTGGGTGTCGCTGATGACGCGTCGCTTGACCTACACAGGATCGACGCTGCGCCCGCGCACTGCCGCCGACAAAGCCGCCATTGCCCGGGCCCTGGAACAGCATGTTTGGCCCTTGCTGGCGCAAGGCACGGTCAAGCCCTATATTTACAAGGTCTTTGATTTGTCTGAAGCCGACCAGGCGCACGCCCTGATGGAATCGTCGGCGCACATCGGCAAAATCATGATGAAAGTAGGAGCTTGAAATGACCCGGCCCATGCCCATAGGCGAACTGACGGACGCGCCCATCCGCGAGGGGGCTTTGCAGCCCCTGTATGACCTGATCGAGCGGCACATCCAGGAAGGGCGCTACCCGGGCGCTCAAATCGCTCTGGCGCACCGGGGGCAGTTGGTGCTGGACATGAGCTTTGGCTTGGCCCGGACAGGTCAAGGGGGTGGGCCCGATGGCCAGGCCCAAGCCACCCGCCCCGATACCCTGTGGCTGCTGTACTCGAACACCAAGGTCATCTTGGCCACGGCTTTGTGGTTGTTGCACGAACGTGGCCTGCTGCGCTTCACCGACCGGGTGGCCGATTACTTGCCGGAGTACGCGACCCATGGCAAGCAAGACATCACCCTGTTGCAGGTCATCACCCACCAGGCGGGCTATCCCAACCTGATCGTGCCCGAGAGCGCCTGGGGCGACCATGCGGCGGTGCGTCGCGCGGTCTGCGACTTTGTGCCCGAGTGGGCCCCTGGCTCGAAAATCCATTACCACGGCACCACCGCGCATTGGACCTTGGCCATGGTGATCGAGGCCGTCACTGGGCAAGATTTCCGCCAGGTGGTGCGCGAGCAGGTGTTGACCCCCCTGGGGCTGGATGGCGAGATTTTTCTCGGCCTGCCCGAGTCTGAGTTGCCGCGCATGTCCTACCTTTACGAGCCTGATCCCAAACAAAGCGGTCGACTGGTCATGCGCTTTGAATCGACCTCGCGCTCTTGGCAAGAGGCGGGCGTCCCCGGTGCGGGGGCCTATGGCACGGCGCGCGGCATGGTGGCCCTCTACCAGATGATGCTGCATGGTGGTCGTTTGGGGGATGTCCAGTTGGTCTCGCCGCGCACCATCGCTTACGCGATCCGCAACCACACCGGCGATCGCGTCGATGAATTCATGGGCATGCCCATGCACCGCGGCCTAGGTCCCCATTTGCGCGGCACCAGCCCGGGCATCCGTGGGTTGGGCTCGCTGGCCCATCCGCTGACCTTTGGTCATGGCGGGGTCGGCTCCAGCTACTGCTGGGGGGACCCTGCCAGTGGCTTGTCGTTTGCCTACATCACCAACGCCAGGGTGCCCGATCCCTGGCATTCGCTGCGCATGGATCAGGTCTGTAACCTGGTGCACGCCGCCATTTCCGTTTGACCCCAAGGAGACCCCATGCCCACCATCCATGTTGAATTGTTCGAAGGCCGCACCTTGGAGCAAAAGCGGGAACTGGCCAAGGCGCTGACCGAGGCCACCGTCAAGGCCTTGGGTTCCAAGCCGGAAAGCGTTGAGATCATTTTCTCCGACGTCAAGAAACACGACTGGGCCACTGGCGGTGTGTTGTGGTCCGATCGAAAAGACGCCTGAACTTTTGAAAGCAAACCCCATGAACCACCGTCGTCGTCGCTTGTTGGCCGCTGCCCCCGTCCTGTTCACCCCCGCTGTGTGGGCGCAGTCCAACTTCCCCTCCAAACCCCTCAAGATCGTCGTGCCCAATGCCGCGGGTGGGGCCGCTGACATCACGGCGCGCACCGTCGGTCAGAAACTCGCTGAGGCCTTGGGTCAAGCGGTGGTGATCGACAACCGCGCCAGCGCGGGGGGCATCGTCGCCGGAGAGTTGGTCGCCAAGGCCGACCCCGACGGGCACACGATGCTGCTGATTTCCAGTGGCACGGCCGTCAGCGCCTCGCTGTTCAAGAGCTTGCCGTTTGACACCCTGAAGGACTTTGCACCGGTTTCCAAGCTGGCCAGTTTTGACCTGGTGTTGTGCGTGGCCGAAGGGGGGCGCTTCAAAACCCTGGCCGATTTGCTCGATTACGCCCGCGCCAACCCCGGCAAGCTCAACATCGGCAGTCCCCAGGTGGGCACGACGCAAAACCTGGCGGCCGAGTTGTTGGTCTCCAGCGCCGGCTTGCAGGCCCAGATCGTGCCTTTCAACGGCACGCCCCCCGTGATCACCGCCTTGCGAGGCGGCAACTTGGACGCCATGGTCGAAATTTTGGGGCCGGTGATGGGTCAGATCAAGTCCGGGGCCCTGCGCCCGCTGGCCGTGCTCAGCGACCGACGCGGCGCGGCCTTGCCCGATGTGCCGGCGGTGCGTGAGGTGGGGGGCAGCCTGGCTCAGTTCCAAGCCTCGTCCTGGAATGGCCTGGCGGTGCCCGCCAAAACCCCGCGCGAGGTTGTGTTGCGCCTGAACAAAGAGTTGCAAGCCATTTTGGCCATGCCCGATGTCAAAGCGCGTTTGAACGATTTGAGCTTGTACGCCCAGGGCAGCACGCCCGAACAGGTGGGTGAGATCTTGCAGGCCGACATCAAGCGCTGGGCCGATGTGATCGCCCGGGCCAAGATCGAGAAAAAGTGATCCACGCGCTGCGCTGGTTGGGGCAGCAGGCGCGCTGGTCCTTGCCAGCGGGTGTGTTCGTGGGGGTGCTGTGGCCCGAATTGGCCAGCGCGTGTCGCCCCCTGTTGGCACCGGCCGTGGTGGGCACCTTGGTGGCGGCGCTGTTGCGCATGGATTGGGCCCGCATGTGGGGTTGGTTCCGTCAGCCCCTGGCCCCTGCGTTGTTGACCCTGTGGCTCACCCTGGCTTGTCCCTTGTTGGTCTGGGCCATCGCCAGCGGCCTGCACGTGCCGCCCGAGTGGACGGTGCTCATCGTGTTGCAGGCGGCGGGTCCGCCGATTGGGTCGGCAGCGGCCTTCGCCATGTTTTTGGGGCTCGAGGCCAGCCTGTGCATGGTGAGCACGGTGTGGGCGACCCTGGCTCTTCCGCTGACCCTGACCGTGATCGTGGCTGGGTTGTTGCCCCAGTTCGGCATTGAGGTCGATTTGTGGCTGTTCTTTGCCCGTGTGCTCGTGCTGGTCGCGCTGCCCTTCGTGTTGGCCGCTTTGTTGCGCCGCTGGATCGGGGTGCATCGCTTACAGGCCCACGACGCCGAGCTGGCCGGGCTCAATGTGGTGATGCTGGTGGTCTTTGCCGTCGCCGTGATGGAAGGGGTGCAGGACATTTTGCGCACCAACACCCCGCTCGCCCTTTCTTTGCTCGCGGTGGCTTGCGTCTCGGTCGCGCTGGGTCATGCCGTCGGCTACGCCTTGTGCCGTTGGCGCGGTCTGAACACGGCCTACACCGGCGCTTTGCTCAGTGGCAACCGAAACATGGGTTTGTTGCTGGTGGTCACGGCGGGCACCGCGGGTCAGTGGTTTTCCTTGTACGTGGCGATCGTGCAGATCCCCATGTATTTCGCCCCGCTCTTGCTGGGCCCTTGGCTGGCGCGCGCCCGGCGCGCCTCGTCCCCTTGAATCAGGAGTGCAAGACCCATGTTACGTTTGAACGATCAGATCGCCCTCATCACCGGTGCCAGCCGTGGCATCGGTCGAGCCGTCGCCCAAGCCTATGTGCGCGAAGGCGCCAAGGTGGCCTTGGTTGCCACCGGCACCGACCGACTGGAGTCACTGAGGCAGGAGATGGGATGGCGCCCGCAGCAGGTGCTGTGCATCGCGGCCGACGTGTCCAAGCAGGCCGATGCCCAACGGGCGGTGGAGCAGACCTTGGCGGCCTGGGGCCGCGTCGATGTGCTGGTCAACAACGCCGGTGTCTATCATGCGGCGTCGTTTTTGGATCACACCCCGCAGGACTTTCAACGCCTGCTCGACGTCAACCTGTTTGGGGTCATGCATTTCATGCAGGCCTGCTTGCCGCACATGCAACAGCGTCGCAGTGGGGCCATCGTCAACATCGCATCCACCGCGGGCAAGTGGGGTTCGCGCAACCAAAGCGCCTACAACACCAGCAAGCACGCGGTGGTGGGTCTGACGCGTTGTGTTGCCTTAGAGGCCAGCGCCCATCAGGTCACGGTGAACGCGATTTGCCCGGGCTTCGTTCAGACCGACATGATCGACGAACTCAAGGTCCAGGCGGCTCAGGCGGCTGGCGCATCGGTGGATGACTTTCTCAGGGGCATGATGGGGCGAGTGCCCCTGGGGCGTCTGATGCAACCTGCCGAAATTGCCGAATTGGCGGTGTACCTGGGTTCACCCGCCGCGCGCGGCATCACCGGACAAAGCATCCACGTTGACGGGGGCATGGTGATGTGACACAGCCCAGCGCTCACAGATAGATGCGCTGCAGCAAGCCGATCAATTGCTGCTGTTCTTCGGGGCTGAGGCGATGCGCCGCCCGCCCTTCGATTTCGCTGGCCCGCGCTTCAGCCCGGGCCATCAGCTCCTGACCTGCCGGCGTGGTGTGCAAGCCCTGGGCCCGGCCGTCCTGTGGGTGCGGTCGGCGTTCGATCAGGCCGCGTTGCTCCAAGGCCTTGACCAAGCCCACCAGATTGGGGGGCAAGATGGCGAGTGCGGCACACAGTTGTCGGGACGTGATGCCGGGGTTGTGAAAGACCACCGACAAGACGGAAAAATCCACGGGCCGGAGGTCGAACTCGGCCATGCCCTGCACAAATTGTTCGATGATCACCAAGGTGGCGCGGCGGGCGTTGTAGCCCAGCAGCGTTTGCAAGTAGCGGGTGTCGATGCCTCTGGGTGGGTTCACGCGTGCTCCGGGTGGGACAAGGGGTGCCGGGCCAAGGTGTCGCGCAAGATTTGCACGCGCAGGTGCCACTCGGGCAACACCCAGCGTTGCAGTGCGGAGGATGCCTGGCCCCAACGTGCCTGTTCACCGTCGGGCCACTCGCCCCGGTGGGCGTCGATGTGGCACCAAGCCAATGGCAGCATCCACAGTCCCAAGCCGCGCAGGTAATCGTCGGCCAGCTCGTAGGGCAGCTGGGTGGGTTCGCGCCGCTGCGCGATCTGATGGGTCAGCTCAGCC
>JACCEC012874858.1_pt1 | contig 10173 bp, 7 predicted proteins | sample 7450121 | NCBI WGS metagenome assembly JACCEC01 (sample SAMN15323455, study PRJNA562643) | freshwater metagenome | isolation source: river surface water | place: USA:Blue River Watershed | collected 2017-08-18 | reverse complement strand
GGGCTTGGGTGTATCGGGCGAGGTCCGCGTTGCGGGCCTGGGCGTCGGGCCCGGGGTGCCCGGGTTCGACCGCGGTGGGTGACAACACCACGATCCGGGCCTGGGCATGCAGGCGCTCGAGTTGGCCCAGCAGCACCTCCACCTGGGCCCGGAACTCCGGCAAGCCTGCGTCGCCGGCGAAGGCCTCGTTCATCCCGTAGCCGACCACCACCCCCCGGGCCGGCCACAGGGCCACCAGTGATTTCAGGTGGTCGGCGTAGCCCTCGGCCCGGAGGCGATGTCCGACCTCGTCTCCGGTCCAGGCGAAGCTGCGGAAATGCACCGGCCGGTTCGTGTCGGCCAGATGGATCCAGCCCTGCAACTCACCGTGCTCGAGCAGGCGCTCGACCAGCGAATTGCCGTGGAAGACCACGGTGTCTTCGGGTTTGAGCGGGATTTGCGCCGACAGCGGTCCTCGGGTGGTCCAGACCCATAGGAGGCTCAGGAACAAAAGATTTTGAAACCGGTGCATGGAATCTTGGGAGGGTCCGGTAACGCACCGCGGCCGCAAGCTCAGAGCGGAGCTGATGCGACTGATCACGCCTTTCTCGGATGGCCTTTCAAACGATCAGAAGGTCTCCAAGGAATCACCGACGCGCAGGACGGCCCCGGCCCCGCGGATGAGGATCAGGTTGTGGCCGAAGAGCGGTGAATCGAACCGGGGGTCCATACGGTAGCGAGCCAGGGTTCGCAGGGGTTCCGGGCCGCGCCGGGTCGTCTGCTGATCGGTGGTGGTCATCACGCAACGGATGCACGGTTTGACCCGGGCGAATTCACAGGATTCGGTCCTCAAGGTTGTACCCTGATCCTCCGAGCCCACGCCGCCTCCGGCGATGACGAGGTTCGGTCGGAACCGGTCCATCGGCAGATCGGACCCGCCACCGATGCGTTGGTTGAGGTCGGCCAGGGATTCCTCCGAGGCCACCAAGAACGGGTAGCCGTCGCTGAAGTAGTTTTCGGCCTCCCGCGATCCGGTCCATTCCTTGGAACTCAGTCGTCGCCGCGTGGGATCCCAGCGGACCAACCGTGCGCGCAGTTCAAGGAACTCGCTGAACCAGGCTGCCGCGCGTTCTCCTTCGTCGAGGGCCTCGGTGGTGTGCCGCCACACGGAGACGGGGAGAGTGGGTTCGAACGGACTGCCTGCCGGCCGGAACCGGGGAACCGTGAGTGGTTCCATGCCTGGTGCCCGCAGTTCCAGCGATTCGGTCGTCAGGGCTGTCTCGACCAAGGCCATGCGGGGCGTCTGCCGCTGGGTGATGAACCGGCCCTCCTCATCGACTACCATCCACTCCCGGTCATGAGCCAACCCGTGGGGCGTCACCAAGGCCTCCTGGAGCGGGATTCCCCGGCAGGATTTCACCGGATACACCACCAACCCCGTCAAACGAACCGTCTGCGACATGCCCCGATCGTCCGGCTTCCCTGCCTTGTTGGCAACCGATCCGGCCTTGGAACGAGCCTGTTCCTTCGAATGAGCCTGTCCCTTCGAATGAGCCTGTCCCTTGGATTGAGCCTGTCCCTTGGATTGAGCCTGTCCCTGGGGCGGGGTAGGAAATTCACGGGTGGGTGGGTCCATGGAGTTTGGCATTCCTCGCGCCGGGGAACCGGGGTTAACTCAAGGCCATGTTGTTGACGCCGTCGGAACTGGACAGCCTGACGCGCCTGATCCATCGATCGCCGCATACGCTGCTCGGGTTGCACCCTCTGGGGGACGGAAGCGGTCTGGTCGGGCGGGCCATGATCCCCGGGGCCGTGGCGGTGCAGTTGGTGCCCGTGCATGACCGCTCTCAACCGGTTCTCGATCTGTTGCGCCTGGGCTCGAGTGATCTTTTCGAGGGTGTCCAACGGGCTTCCTCGCAGGTCTATGCCTATGACCTCCGGGTCCAATGGCCGGACGGGTCGGTGACCCAGGGCCGGGATCCCTACTCCTTCTGGCCGACCGTTTCCGACAATGACCTGCATCTCTTCGGCGAAGGCAATCACCTGCGCTTGTACGAGGCTCTGGGAGCGCGATGCCTCAATCTGGACGGAGTGAGCGGGGTGTCCTTCTCGGTCTGGGGCCCGAGTGCCCGGCGGATGTCCGTGGTGGGCGACTTCAACGGCTGGGACGGGCGGCGTCATCCCATGCGACAACTCGGCTCGAGCGGGGTATGGGAGATTTTCGTGCCGGGAGTCCGGGAAGGAGCGCTCTACCAGTTCGAGATGGTGGATGCCCAGGGACACCTGAAGATCAACACCGACCCCATGGGATCGGCCTTTGAATTGCCCCCGCAACGCGCGGCGGTGGTTTGCGACACCAGTCGGTTCGCCTGGACGGATCAGGCTTGGATGGAGCGTCGCCGTCAGTGCGATCCGCTCCGCTCGCCGATGAGCATCTACGAGTTGCATGTCGGCTCGTGGAAGAAGAAATCGGCCAGCGAATCCTTAGGCTATCGCGAGCTGGCCGAGCCCCTGATCGACTACCTGCGCACCACGGGATTCACGCATGTGGAACTGATGCCGGTGGCCGAGCACGCGTTTTATCCCAGTTGGGGATATCAGGTCACCGGCTTCTACGCGCCGACGCGGCGCTATGGCACGCCGGACGATCTCCAATACCTCATCAACGCCCTGCACAACGCCGGCTTCGGTGTGCTCATCGACTGGGTACCGGCGCACTTTCCCAAAGATGCCTGGGCGTTGGCCCGGTTCGATGGAACGGCCCTCTACGAACATGAAGACCCGCGCCAGGGCGAGCATCAGGACTGGGGCACCTTGATCTTCAACTTCGGTCGCCATGAGGTGTCCAACTTCCTCATCGCCAACGCGCTGAGCTGGTGCGCCCGCTACCACGTGGATGGTCTGCGCGTCGATGCGGTGGCCTCCATGCTCTACCTCGATTATTCCCGGCAGGAGGGGCAATGGATTCCCAACAAACACGGGGGTCGCGAGAATCTGGACGCGGTGGAATTCCTCAAGCGGTTCAATCACCGCGTGGGCACCGAGTTCCCCGGTGTCATCACGGTGGCCGAGGAGAGCACGTCTTGGCCGATGGTGTCGCGTCCGCCCTGGATCGGAGGCCTCGGGTTCACCCTCAAGTGGAACATGGGCTGGATGCACGATACGCTGGGTTATTTCCGGCGGGAACCCATCCATCGGCGCTACCATCAGAACGATCTGACCTTCGCCATGCTCTACCATGGGCATGAGAATTTCGTGTTGCCGCTCTCCCACGATGAGGTGGTCCACGGCAAGGGCTCGCTGCGTCGCCGCATGCCGGGAGACGACTGGCAGGCGTTTGCCAATCTGCGCACGCTGCTCGGATATCAGTGGTTCTTCCCGGGCAAGAAACTGCTCTTCATGGGCTGCGAGCTGGGCCAGTCGTCGGAATGGAATGTCAACGGCGAGGTCGACTGGGGGTTGCTCAAGCAGGGGCCCTACCATGCCGGAGTCCAGCGCTGGGTGGGCGACCTCAACGGCGTCTACCGGTCGGAGCCGGCCTTGTGGCGTGGAGACTACGAGCCCGAGGGATTCCAGTGGATCGACAATGGGGATCACGCCCACAGCGTCCTGAGTTTCGTCCGCTCCGATCGCGAAAGCGGGGGATGCGTGCTGGTGCTACTCAACCTGACTCCGACCCTTCACCGCACCTATCGGATCGGCTTGCCGCGGCCCGGCCGGTGGGTGGAGTTGCTCAATTCGGATGCGGCCCTCTACGGCGGCAGCAATCAGGGAAACGCCGGGGGTGTGGTCGCCGAACCGGTCTCATGCCACGGACAGCCCCAATCCGCCGAGTTCGTGCTGCCGCCCTTGAGCGTCTGCGCGTTCCGTTCGGTGGCCCGCTGACCCGGGGCGTATCAGGATCGGGCTCGGGGACGGCTCTCGAGCGCCCCGATTCGCAGTCCCACGATTGACGGTGTTGCACGGTTGATCGTCGGGCCGATCACGGGGATGCTGACGTCGGTCGTTTGCCCCATGGCCCTCGTTTCCCAAAGCACCCTGGATCAGATCCGCGCCGCCAACGACATCGTCGATGTCATTGGCGCGCACGTGCCGTTGAAGCGCAACGGGGCCAACTTCGTGTGCCTGTGTCCGTTCCATAAGGAGAAGTCGCCCAGCTTCAATGTGAACCCGTCGCGGCAGATCTTCCGCTGCTTCGGATGCGGGAAGGGCGGCGACGTGTTCACCTTCGTCAAGGAGTACGAGAATCTCGACTTCATGGACGCGGTGCGCCGCCTGGCCGAGCGGGCGCGGATCCCGCTGGAGATGGACAACGATCCCGCCGCCCGGGACCAGCGCTCGATCAAGGATCAGCTGCTCAAGTTGCACGAAGCCATCACCCAGCGGTGGCAGCAATGCCTGGCGGGCGAGGCGGCCGGTCAGGTGGCCCGCGACTACCTGGAGCGCCGGGGAGTCTCCGCGGACGCCGTCCGGGAATTCCGCATCGGTGCCGCTCCCGAGTCCTGGGACGACACGGTGAACTGGGCCAAGGCCAAGGGCTTTCCGCCCGAATTGTGCGAGGCGGCCGGGCTCATTCTTCGCCGCGAATCCGGGGGGTGGTACGACCGCTTCCGGGGCCGGTTGATCTTCCCCATCTGCGACGAACAGGGGCGCGTGATCGCCTTCAGTGGGCGCGTGCTGCAGGGCGACGAAAAGCAGGCCAAGTACGTCAACTCACCGGAGACGGCGATCTTCAGCAAGGGACGGGTGCTCTTCGGTCTGGACAAGGCCAAGCGATCCATCTTGGACGCCGGAAAGGCTATCCTCGCCGAGGGACAGTTGGACACCATCGCCTGTCATTCGGCGGGTATCCGCAACGTGGTGGCGCCGCAGGGCACCGCCTTCACGGCCGATCAGGCTCGAGTGCTCAAGCGCTATGTTGACGAGGTCGTGTTGTGCTTCGATGGCGACAAGGCCGGTCGCAACGCCGTGATCCGCGCCTTGGATCCGCTGTTGGCGGCCGGTTTGGCCATTCGCGTGGCCAGCATCCCGCCCCCGGACGATCCGGATTCGTGGATCCGGGCCCACGGTGCGGAATCGTTCAGGGCGCTGCTCGATCGGGCCCAGGGCATCTTCGACTTTTATCTGCAGGGCCTGTGTTCCGAGAACGACACCGCCTCGGATCGCGGTCGCCTGGCCGTGCTGCGCTCGATGGGCGAGGCCGTGCACAAAACAGCCAACGCCGTGCTGATCGACACCTACGCCCAGCGGACCGCCCAGCGCCTGGGGGTCGATGTGCAGGCGGTGCGTGCCGAATTCCGCAAACAGGCCGCCGGAGCCAAGCCTCGTTATGAGCGCGCCGACGAGCCTCAGGAGCCGCCGCTGGAGGAGTTCGATGCCCAGGCGGCGCCCGAGCGTCCGGGCGTCAATGAACTGTGGCTCCTCAAATACGTGTTCCTGTCGGCGGAGTTGCAGGCCTTTGCGGCTGTCCATCTCGATCCCGATTGGGTCCCGAATCCGGTCGTTCAGCGAATCCTGGGGGTTCAGTTCCAGACAGGGGGCGATGTGGTGGGTCTGCTGGGGCGATTCGAGGGAGAAGCCTTCGCCCAATCGCTCATCACCGAGGCGGCCACCGAGCAGCGGGAGATTCCCGAGCCGGAGCGACAATTGGCCGATGTCATCCGGCGCCTTCGGGATGCCTGGTTGGATCGGCAGATCGCCTTGCGCAATGGGCGCCTGGCCGATCCCACCGTGGATGATGACGAACGGTTGTCGCTGCTCGCGGAGCTTCAGGCGCTGCGGTTGCGCAAGCGCAGTCCGTTGGAGCCGATGGCGTAATTCCGGCGCGGGCTTTGAATCTCGGTTTGACAGGGTAGGGGGAGAGCGGGTTTGATCTCCCCTCCGATGGCGCGCTCGTCTATCGGCTAGGACACGGCCCTCTCAAGGCTGAAAGACGGGTTCGATTCCCGTGCGCGCTACCACCTCGACGTGGTTCTTCCTTCGGATCTTACTCCGGTTCTTCCTCGTCCGAGTTGATTCCTCGAGGCTCCGATCTGCCAGCGTTTCCCGTCGTTCGATTTCCTACCGCTTGAATCACCGCTCAGCCCGTCTCTCCAACCCCGGAGGATGATCAGGGACAGGCTCTTCACAAGGGACAGGCTCTGGTTTGCGGTGTGAGTCGTTTTGGCTCTGTCTCGAGGCGTTTTGTCTGAAATGTCTCAAAGATGATCGTTTCTGGGGTGAAAAACGAGAAATACAACGATAACTATGTGGTCTGGATTCTTGGGTCCGAATTGGCATCGGTTAAGCAGTGTTGAGACTCATGAGCCCGATCGGGGCTCGATCACTGAGAAACTCAACATTCGAAATTCAACCATGAAACTGATGACGACTCCCCGTTCCACCCTCAGCTACGTTTCGCCGTTTGCTCCGCTGTTGAACCGAGATTGGGAACGCCTGGTCTCGGGTGGATCCGATCTGAACAGCGGTTTCCGTCCCGATCTTGACGTCCGCGAAGAGGCCGAGGCGTTGACCGTCTTGGTCGACCTGCCCGGAGTGCGGCGTGAGGATGTTCAGGTGACCTTCCACGATGGCGAGTTGACCATCACCGGTGAGCGCAAAGCCGATGCCCCGGAAAAACAGGAGGTCCGCAGCTATCAGGAACGCTCGTTCGGACGCTTCGAGCGCCGATTGACCATCCACAGTCCGATCAATGCCGATCAGGTGAAGGCCACTCATCGCGACGGCATCCTGACCGTCACGTTGCCCAAGGTGGAAGAGGTGCGTCCTCGACAAATCGAGATCGCCACGGCTTGAGGCCATCGTAGATCTCCCCTTGGACTCGGGTTCAAGGGTGCCGCGCTCCGGTGCGGCACCCTCTTTTTGTGGGTGTGGACTCGGAAACCGCTTCGGCCCCGGGCGATTTCGAATCAAGGTCCGTGTTCGATCGGGCTCGGAGGAGGTCCGGAATCTATTGCACCGTCAGGCTGTTGAATGAGACGGTTTCATCGTTTTCGTAACGACTCATGAAAAAGGTAGAAGCCATTATCAAGCCCTTCCGACTCGAGGATGTGAAATCCGCCCTCCAAGCCGCCGGTCTGGTGGGAATGACCGTTTCTGAAGTGAAGGGCTTCGGACGGCAGCGCGGACATACCGAAATCTACCGCGGATCCGAGTATACGGTGGATTTCCTTCCCAAGCTGAAGGTGGAGCTCGTCGTGTCCGACGCGTTGGTGCAGATGGCGGTGGACGCCATCATCAAGGCGGCCCGCACCGGCAAGATCGGTGACGGCAAGATCTTCGTCTCCGCGGTCGAGGAGGTCATCCGGATCCGCACCGAAGAGCGGGGCGAACAGGCCGTCTGATCAGGATCGACCCATGAATCCGTCCCGTGCGGTCGCAGTGATCCTCTCTGCGGCTCTTCTGATGATGTCGGCGACCTCCGCCGCCGAACCCGGTGTCGAACAGCGTCTGGCCGATCTCGAGGCCTATGTCCGCAACTCCGCGCCCAGCGGGCCCTTGCAAGGGCTCCCGGGACCCGGTCACAACGGCTGGATGATGGTGAGTGCCGGTCTGGTGCTCTTCATGAGCCTACCTGGCTTGGCTCTGTTTTACGGCGGGTTGGTCCGCCGCAAGAACGTGCTTTCGGTCCTGGCCCAGTGTCTGGGATTGGCCGGCCTGGTGGGGGTGATGTGGTGGGCTTTCGGGTACTCGGTGAGCTTTGCCCCGGGTTCCCCCTGGCTCGGGGGATTCCAATGGTCCGGCCTCGCCGGGGTGAATGCCGCTCCGAATGCCGACTATGGTCCGTGGGTCTCCCACAACGTCTTTGCGATGTATCAGATGATGTTCGCCATCATCACGCCCGCGCTGATCGTCGGAGCCATCGCCGAGCGCATGCGATTCAGCGCGCTCATGGTGTTTTGCATGGCCTGGATGGCCATCGTCTACTTCCCGGTGACCCACATGATGTGGGGCGTGGGCGGATGGATGAACGGACTGTGGAATGCCAAGGCGGCGATCCGGGCCATCGACTTCGCCGGAGGGATCGTTGTGCACATGACTTCGGGTTGGAGCGCCCTGGCGTTGTGTCTGTTGCTCGGGCCGCGCCGGGGTTTCGGGCGTGAGCCGATCCCGCCGCACAGCATGGTGCTGTGCATGGTCGGCACCGGCATGCTGTGGTTCGGCTGGTACGGTTTCAACGCAGGCAGTTCGGTCGCGGCCGACAAGATCGCGGCCAATGCCTTCACCGCCACCACGCTCAGTGCGCTGGCTGGTCTGCTGACCTGGGGGGCGTTGGAGCGCGGACTCCGCGGCCGCCCGTCGGTGCTGGGTCTCTGCTCGGGAGCGGTCGCCGGATTGGCCACCATCACGCCGGCCAGCGGTTTCGTGACGCCCACCGGGGCCATGGTGATCGGGTTGCTGGCGGGGTTGTCCACCTTCTGGGCCTGCAGTTGGCTCAAGGCCCGCTTCCGCTACGATGATTCCCTCGACACCTTCGGCGTGCATGCCGTTGGCGGCACGGTGGGCACGGTGATGGCCGGGGTTCTGGCCTCGAGCGACATCAATCCGAATCTGTCGGCCGAATGGATCAAGCCCCTGGTCGGACAATCCCTCTGGTGGGAACAGGTCAAGGCCGGCGGGTTGGTCCTGGTGTTCTCGGTGCTGGTCACGGTGGTGCTCTACCGCGTGATCGACCGGGTGATGGGCTGTCGGGTCTCCGAAGACATCGAAGACCAGGGCCTCGACCTCGCCGAGCACGGCGAGGAGGGGTACACCCACTGACGCGGTCCGCAGGTCCGGGTGTTTCCGGTGCGGTCCCCTCGTCGAGGCCGGCTGCCCGGAATCACACCGGCAGCGGCCATCGGAAGTTGGACCGCAGCGGGATCGTCCGCCCGGTGGCCGACGAAGTCCGGGCCGCGGTGATGATCTCCAGCACGTGGAGCGCCTGTTCCGGGGTGGCGAGGAGTTCCTTGCCGGTGGCCAGGCATTCGGCCGCGAGGGCCGCCCCCTGCTGCCACAAGTAGCCGCCGGGATCCGTCGACTCCTTCACCAATTGCGGGTGTTCCACGGTGGCCCATTCGACCGCCTGGGGCGCCCAGTCATAGCCCACCAGCCCCACGTATCCCCGGCTGCCGGTCACCTGGATCGTGTGGCGTTTTTCGCCACTGCCGTCGTGGCCGTGCGGGTTGAAGTAGTTGAAGCCCGACTGGACGTGCGAGACCACTCCATGGCCATGGTCGAGCAACACCATGGCGTTGTCCTCTTCGGTGACCCGGATGGTTCCCTTGTCATGGATGCTCCGCTCCGGGGTGACGATGCTCAACAACGCGGTGACGCGCCGCACCGGTCCGAGCAGCCCGGTGAGGCTGGTCAGGTTGTACACGGCGAGGTCCGGCAGGCTGCCTCCTCCTTTCTCGTAGAAGAATGACGACCAGTCCGGTCCCTCGTGACCGTAGAAGGCGTGGGCCGCGGCAAGTCGCCCGAGGTCACCGGAGGCGATCTTCCGGGCCATGAAGGCGAACTGGGGGCTTTGCACCGTGATCGGGGCTCCCCACAGACGCAGGCCGCGCTGGCGTGCCATCCGCAGCAGTTCCTGGCCGGCCTTCAGGCTGTTGGCGATGGGCTTCTCGCTCCAGACGTGCTTGCCGGCCTGGAGGGCGCGCCGGTTGACGGCCTCATGGGCCTGCATGTCGGTGAGATCGATCAGGAACTCGAAGGGGGCTCCGGCCAGCAGCGCCTCGATGTGGGGATAGTGGTGCGGCACCCGGTAGACCTCGGACTGCCGTCGGGCCCGTTCCGGGCGGATGTCGCAGACGCTCACCAGCTCGACGAACGGGCATCGCTGGAGCACCGGCAGGTATTGGTTGGAGACGCTGCCACAGCCGATCACGGCCGTTCGGATGCGTCGGCCACCGGTTTCGGCGGCCTTCAGGGCGGAGTCCAGGGAGTCCAGGGCGAGGCCTCCTGCGGTCATCAGGGTGGCCTTGGCAAAGTCGCGACGGGAGACTCCGGAGGGGGACGTGTGCAAGGTTTTCACGGCGTATTCACCTCACGGGTATCCCCGGGCCGGCTTTCTCGCAAGCGACGATGAGGCCTCAGGCCACCGGGGGGTCAGCGCCCCTTGATGGGCTTGTGTCCGGCGGCCTCCCAGGCGGTGATGCCACCGGAGAGATTCAGGACCTTCTCGAACTTCAGTCCGTCCATCTGCCCACAGGC
>JACCEC012403214.1_pt1 | contig 10174 bp, 7 predicted proteins | sample 7450121 | NCBI WGS metagenome assembly JACCEC01 (sample SAMN15323455, study PRJNA562643) | freshwater metagenome | isolation source: river surface water | place: USA:Blue River Watershed | collected 2017-08-18 | reverse complement strand
GAGCTTTTGTGGCACTTTCTTGAGTAGACAAATCAACTGTGTAGACTGAAGAAAAAGTACTAGCTGAAGAGTCAAAAACGTCAGTTTCAGCGCCAGTTAAAGTGATGGCGCCCTTAGTGCTTGCCAATGTCACTGTACCCGTTTTCACAATGCTGTCATTGCCACCAGCGGCATCCGTCAGACTAACTCCGCCAACTTTGATTGTGTCGGTTTGTGCAACAGCATGCGTGTTCAAGAAATCTACTACCTTGATGTTGCTACCATCACTTGTAGTTAATGTAATTGACGATTTATCGTTTGCATTTGCAAATGACGCGGTCACTTTAGTACTTGCGGTAGTACCGTTAATGGCACTAGCGAGTGCAGTCAAGTCGTTGGTGGTTGTAATCTCAGCACTAACGTTCGAACCGTTCAACACAAATGAAACTACACCTGCTGCAGACAAATCACTCATTGTTGTAGAGTTAGTTGCAGTCGCAGATACGCCAATGTTGGCTGCCTTTGTGTTAATTACAGACGCAATTTTTTCTGCACCAGCACCTGCACCGGTATTGTCAGCGGCTAAACCATAAGCAATAGCAGTTGATTTGCCACCATTGGCTGTAGTAATGTAGAGGTTGGTTTCGGCAGCAACTCCGTTAACTGCAGCGCCATCATTCGCAACAGCCGCAGAAAGACCGGTGGTTGTGGTTTTGCCTACCTTAGTGCCCCCTGCTTCCAAGACGTTTTTTCCTAATGCTGTAGCTTTGGAGTCAGCGATTGAGTTAAAAACTACAACCTCACCAGTGTTAGCGCCAACTTGAAAGTTTTGCGAAGTGAATGATCCATCAAGCAACTTTACGCCATTGAAATTAGTCTGAGTACCAATTCGTTGAGCTTCATCAATCAGCTGTGATGCTTCTGTATTTAAAAAAGATCGATCAGTAGAATTGTTAGATGAATTTGCAGATTGCACTGCCAACTCACGCAAACGTTGCAAAATATTAGTGATCTCACCCAAAGAGCCCTCAGCAGTTTGAGCTACGGAAATGCCGTCGTTTGCGTTTCTTACTGCAGCTGTGAGGCCGCGAATTTCAGACGTCATCCGCGTTGTGATCGCTAAACCGGCAGCATCATCTTTTGCAGAGTTGATGCGAACACCAGAAGATAAACGCTCCATAGCCGTTGTGAGCTTGGATTGATTTGTATGCAAAGAATTCTGCGCTTGCAAAGAACTCACATTGGTATTGATAACTGACATGGATTTTCTCCTTCAAAGAGTATTTAACGAAGTTGACAAGAAATCCAATTTGATATCTTGTTAACTGATGATTCGGATGTTGTTTTCAGAACTTGAGAATTAATTTGAATCTGTTTGAAAATATTTCTCAAACATTCGCATTGATCAGCAAGCCTTTGACGTTCTCAATGTTGTGCGCAATGCGAACAACGGCTTCATTTGGAATTTGACGAACGACTTCGCCAGTGACTGTGCTGCGAACAGTTACAACGGGTGTATCTAAGGCGTCATCAACACTAAAACCAATGCCGCGGTTGTGCTCGTTAAGTTGTTTGTTCAAGAAACTGACAGCCTCTTGCAGGGTTTGACGTACCTCTGCTGGATCAAACTTAATGTCGATCGGCTTGGGCGCAGTTACCTTGGGTTGCGCTGGAGCTTCTGTGGCCGCAGTTTTTGTTGGCTGGTTGACCGTCTGTGAAGCGATGCGGTTGGCTACGCCGGGCGCACCAGCCGCAATTGTGTTTTGTATTTCGGAAGCCATGGGTGTCCGTCCTTTTCTATAAGCATGCTGAACATGCCGACAACAACCGGTCCATTTGCTGCAATGGGCGCAAACGGAAGTTCAGTGGACTGAGAATCGGAGGGGCGAACGGAAACTTGAGGACTTTTTTGAAAATAATTTCAAAAAAACCTCAATAAAGGGTTTTCCATTAAGATTTTGTTGGTGCATACTTAGCCCGCAGACGCCTTATTTATTGGTGTAAGAGGCCATCATGCCGTCGAAGGTGCTCTTCAAACTGGTTTGCAAACTCTTTGACTGGCCCACCATGGTTTCCATGGCGCCAAATTGTTTGTTGTAGCGTTCTAAAAGGGTGGTCATCCTGTCCTCAAGCTTGGTCAGTTCCAGCTTGTAGGCGTCAATTTTTTTGGTTAAGTTGTCCGTTTGTGAGCTTAGAGAGCCCGTGGCGTCCAGCAACTGGGTCAGTTTTTTGACAGCTGAACCCGAAGCACCCGCCGATAAGCCACTCAATGCACTCAAACTTTCGCGGTTAGCGGTCAGCATGGTAACCATGCTGTCGTACTTGGTTTGCAGCACGGTGTCCAGCTTGGCTTCGTCCAGTTCAAGCTCGCCGTTTCGGTTAAGGCTAATTCCTAAATCTCTAAATGCATTTACGCCATCCGTGGCATTGGGAGAATCACTTGTAATCATTGACCGCATTTGTGAGCGAATGTTGCTCACAGTGGAGTTTCCAACCAAGGTTGCACCATAAGTTTCGACGGTTGACTTTGGGTCTGACACCACATTCAACATGCTGTTGGCGTCGTTGAAAGCAGTTACCAAGGCTTTGAGGTTGGTTTTGACGCTGGTGGTGTCTCGGCTTAAGTCCACAGAGGCAGTGCCTGTGGTCAATGTTGACAAGTCAAAAGTCACGCCTGTTAACGCACCTTCGATGCGGTTGGTGCTGGATGTTACGGAAATGCCATCGATGGTGGCAGCTGCATTTGTCGCTGATTGAATGGGATTGCCAAAAGACAGCCCAGTCACTTCTGCAGCAGGGTTGGCGCCATTGTTAGAAGTCAATGTGAAATTGTTATCAGCGCCCGTAGCGCCTGTGACAACAATTTTGTAAGGTGCATTGGCATCACCTGTGTTGATCAACTGAGCTGTAACGCCAGCTTTATAGGCATTGATGGTGGCCACAATACCTGCAGGCGTATCCTCACCTGCAGCAATGTTCATCGTTGTGGTGGTTTGTGCCGCACCGGTACCTTTAGTTAGGGAAAAACTAAAGGCAGCACCACCATTGATTGAAGAACTTGTGTCTGCAAAACCGGCAGTAATGTTGCGTTGAGCTTTGGCCAATGAGGTAACGCTAACCGTGTGGCTGCCGGCTGTGGCTTTGGCACTGGCGGTCACTGTGAACGCAGAGCTTTGGCTATTCTTCGGAATGATCGTATTGAAGTCGCTCAAATCCTTCAGATTTGAAAAAGCTGTTTTGAGATCATTCAATACAAACTTCACGGCGCCATAACCAGAGATGCCGCCTTCAGACTTTTTAATCTTGGAATCAATGGCTGCTTTGCGAGGTGTCTTCTCAGCATCTACCAAGCTCTGAGCCAATGACTTAACGTCGACCCCAGAGCCAGCTCCCAACGCACTGATCGTATCCGTTGCCATTGTTCAGCTCACTTAATGTAGTTAAACAAATTCAACTGACTCACCTTGGCAAAGCTGGCCTGCGCCGCTTCCAAGCTCATCATTTGTTGGTTCATTTTGGTAATGGCACTGGCGTAGTCCAGGTCTTCAATCGAAGACAAAGTGGTCTTTAAATTCAAGGTGGCGTCTTCAATCACAGACGTCTGTTGATCCACCACATTCAAATTGGTACCAATTTCTGCGCGTGCCAAGCTCACTCCTTGCATCAAGTCATCCAGCTCACCAACACCGCGACGAATGTTCGTCGCTTGGTTGGTATTCATGCCTGCAATCAGGTTGTCCATCACTTGGAAGAAACCCACGCCATAAGTTTTGCCATCAGAGTCTGTTCTGGCCACTGGCACAAAGGCATCGGTGCCGGTTCTGTTCACAGGAATGCTGCGCTGTTCGCCCACGCGCACGTTCATGCGCGTTTGGTCGCCTCTGTATTCAGGGCTGCCGTTCACAGTTTCTACAAAGGCAGGCTGCTTCACACGGCTGCCGGCAAACAAGTAGCTGCCGTTGCTGTCTTTGGTGTTGGCCAAACTCAGCATTTGGTCCCGCAGGGCCTGCATTTCGGTGGCAAGTGCTTTGCGGTCGCTGCCATTCAAGGTGTCGTTGGCGGCTTGCACGGCCACTTCTTTGGCGCGAACCAGCAAATCACTCACGTTTTGCAAGGTACTTTCTTCACCCTGAAGGCGTGCTTTGACGGTATTCAATGAGCTTTGGTAGCTGTCTTGTTTGTTCAAAATTGATTTCAAACGTTGAATGGTGGCGGCCTGGTTGGGTGCATCACTGGCGTTGATGATTTGTTTGCCCTGCGCCAATTGCGCTTGCGATTGAGTCAACTTCGTTTGCACGTTGCTCATTTGCGAAGCGCCGCGATCAAATAAAAGATTGGTTGAAATTTTCATGATGGTTTAGCTTTCACGCACTTCAACGAACTTGCAGCACGCTGTCAAACAGCTGGCTGGCCACTTGCAAAATTTTGGCGGCTGCTTGGTAGGCTTGTTGGTAGCGCACCAGGTCGGCAGCTTCTTGGTCCAAGCTCACGCCCGACACTTGATCGCGTGCCGTCACGGCTTGGTCGTACACCACAGTCAGGGCCGATTGGGCAATGGTGGCTTGGCGGGCAATGTTGCCCATGTCGTTGACGTTGTCGATGTATGACGCGGCAAAGGTTTTGCCGCCACCCATGGCTGGCTTGGTTTCCAAGTCGATCAACTGCAACATGTTTTCGTTGTTGCCGGTGCCGTCCTTGTTGCCGTCAATGGTGAATACATCACCTGCTTTGGGCGGGCTAGAAAAGGAAATTTGCACGCCTTGGTATGAGAAGGCGGGCTCCAAAACGTTGGGATCAAATGTGCGCCTAGCCACCACGGTGCCAGTGCTTTCGTCTGTAATTGCAAACTGTGTGGCCGTTTCGAAACGTACTTGCAGTGGTTTGGCACGCAGCGCTTCTTTGGCATCGACTGGTGAGCCACTGTAGGTGGCCGCAATTTTAGATTCGCCAGCGCCGGTTACAAAAACCAGCAAATCTTCATTGGGCGAGCCTTTGATGTACGCGCCAGTTCTAAAGCCTAACTTGCCTAAGTCGGTGGGCGTGCCCTTGGCAAAACCCAGCTCGATGGGTGTGTCGACGCCCTCAACCAAACTGCGTGTAATCGTGACGCTACCACCATATGTGCCAGCTTTCATGCCCAAAGCATTGGGAGTGGCTGCACTGTCGATAGCAATGTCTTGACCTTCGTTGCCGGTGGTGTTGGTTAAGACCAATTCACCATTGTCTGCAATATAGGCGCGAATTTGTGTAGTGCTGCTTTGTCCGTTGATGGCTGCTGCCAACGCTGCTGCGCTGGTAATGCCTGTGGGCACAGTTGTAATGCTTGTAAATCCGCCTGCATTGCCGCTTTTTAAAGACAAGGGCAAATCAAGTCGAAGTTGGCTGGCCGGCACACGCACTTGGTTACTGGCCGTTGCTTTGATGCCAGACGCGCCTGCAGCTTGAATCCAAGTGGCCATGTCAGAGGCTTGCAAAGTGCCGGCGTTGGCTGTGAGGGCGCCAAGTTCAATGCCATTGATTTTGAACAGGCCGCCGTCAATGCGAGTCAGCCCTGTTTGAATGCGACCACTTTCCAGCACGGCTGGCAAGTTGGTGCTGGCCAAAGGCGGGTGCTTTTCAGGATCTGTTTGGGTCATGTCCCATTGCATTTGCTTGCGCAAATCGGCACGGGCACCATAAAACACACTCAGGTCTTTGTAGCTTTCAGTGCCATTCACATTCAAGTAGGCATCGCTGTAGCCGGCATTGGCTTCGAAGCCATTGGCGGTACTGATCACTTGGCCTTGCAAAGTGCTGTCGATGGGGGCGCCAATGATTTGTCGGCCATCGCGGGTGAACACCTGCAACTGTTGACCTGCATCTGCCTCACCCATGAACACCGCCACGTTTTGCATGCCATTGGGAATGGTGGCAACGGCCGTAAATGGCCTGCTTGCTATGGTGCGGGTCAGTACGCTGGCTGCTTCGCTGGGGTTGTTGACCAGCACATCGCTTAAAGCTTTGGCACCTGTGTAGCTGGGCGGCACATACAAAATGCCGGCATCCGCACTGCCTGTGTTGTTGGGTGCTTCAATGACGCGAAACTGTGCAGCGGCAGAAACTTTCAAAGCATCTTCAAAGGCAACTTTGACGCTGCCTGCCGCGCCAACGCCAGCTTTGTCGATGGTGAACAGTGCTGTACCTTTGTTGCCATAAGCATCAATGCCGGCAGTGTGAATGGCATTCACTTCTTTGACGAAGTTGCTGGCCAAAGTGTCGAGTGAGCTGCGGCTGCTGCCCAACACTTGTTCACGGAAACTCATGATGCCGGCCAATTTGCCGCCGCTCAAACCGGTAAGGGGTGTGGCGGCGCCATAGGGGTCGAGCACCAAGCTGACTTTTTCTGGGGCGGCCGAATTGAAGTCGGTGCCCAGCATGTACGACTTGATGCCATCCACCACCACATCGCGTGACAGCGACGGACCAAGGCTGACAGTAACAGAGCCGTTTTCAGCAAAGAAGGTGTTGATGTGCGCGTAGCTTGACAGGTCTTTCAGCAGCACATCGCGCTGATCGAGCAAGTCGGCAGGTTGCAAGCTGGCAGATTTTTGCTTGGTCAACTGTGTGTTGACTTCGGCCAGTTGCTTGAATATGGTGTTCATCGAATTGGCGTAGCTTTTAACGGCTTCGTCAGTTTCGTTTTGAATCAGGTCCAGTTGCGAAGACAGTTCACCAAAGCGAGCGGCCAAGTTGGATGAGTCGCGCAAAAAGCTACCGCGCATGACGGTAGACGCAGGGTCAGAAGACAGATCGCGCGCGCCATTGAAAAACTGGTCGAGTGCGCCACTCAGGCCCATCGAGCTGCTGCCCATGATGTCAATCACTCGATTGGCATAGTTCACCATGGGTTCTTGGCTGCTCAACTCGCTGTTGCTATTGCGCAAATTGGCTTCGGCAAAGGTGTCGTACTGTCGTTTGACAGTGTCTACCGTGACGCCGGTGCCCAAATAGACGGTACCCACCTTGGCCACCGGGTTGGCGGCCATGACCACTTCTTGGCGTGAGTAGCCATCGGTCGAGACGTTGGCAATGTTGTTGGACACGGTGCCCAGCGCACGTTGGTACGACTGGACCGCATTCGAGGCGACGCTGACTAAGTCGGTCATGTGCCGCTCCCGTTGTTGCCACTAATGGGCCTTGGGGGCAAATTCAAAGGCAAGATTTGCGCTTTGGGCAAAGCCATGCCGCCAGGCTTGTCACTGAGCTTGTCCATGGACATGCCCATGGACTTGGGATTGAGGGCCATGCCTTTGGCAACGGCATTGAAAGCGGCAGGATCTTGCCGCTGTTTCAAAATGTCTGCCGTGGTGGCAATGTTGGCTTGTTGCTGTTCTAAGTTTTTAACCAGCATGTCGGCCAGACCCATGCTGTTCTTTTTGGCCAATTGCACCGACACTTCTTTGTCAAACATTCCCTGGAAGGTGTCCATGGTGCTCGACTCAGACAGCTCGCTCTTCTCAATGGAATCGCGCATGGACTTCATCATCATCTGCAGGAACAAGGCCTCAAACTGTTGGGCTGTTTCCTTGATGGCGCTCTTGGCATCGGTACGCGCCTGTCCCTTCAACTGACCTAGACCGTCAAAGTCGAGGTAAGAATTAGGGGATGGGGTGCTGATGGCGTCCATGGTGTGCTTTTTGAATTGCTGTAAAGGTCAGTTAGTGATCTAGATCAGCAAATCTTGTGCCAGTTTGGGTGTCGTTCTATTGCCGGTGCGGGTGAGCTTTAGATCACGATCAATTCGGCGCGCAAGCTGCCCGAACTTTTGAGTGCTTCTAAGATGGCAATCAATGAAGAGGGTGAGGCACCCACTTGGTTGACTGCGTCCACAATTTGACGCAAGTCCACACCGGGTTGGAACAAGAACATGGGCTTGTTAGATTCGCTCACCGTCACTTCGGCGTTTTGTACCGGCGTCGTTTGACCTTGGCTAAAGGCGCCAGGCTGAGAAACTTCGTTGGTGGCCGCAATGGACACTGAGATGGAGCCATGGGTTACTGCGGCCGCAGTGACGCGCACATTGCGGCTGATGACCACCGTGCCAGTTTTGGCATTGACCACCACGCGGGCTGTAGGCTCACCTGGCATCACGTCCATGTTTTCAATCATGCTCATGAAGGCCACGCGTTGCGTTAAGTCTTGAGGTGCTTGCAAGGTAATGGACACGCCGTCTAAGGCGCGTGCCACATCGTTGCCAAAGCGGCCGTTGATGGCGTTCACGATGGCGTTGGTGGTGGTGAAGTCGCTTTCACGCACGTTCAACACAATGCGGTCGGCTTTGTCGAAGGGATTTTCAACAATGCGCTCAACGGTAGCGCCAGAAGGAATGCGTGCTGCAGTCGGTACACCAATGGTGACCTTGGAGCCTGCAGCGGCGGCATCAATGCCGGTGGCTGTGAGTGAGCCTTGGGCCAATGCGTAAATTTCACCATCAACACCGCGCAAGCTGCTCAGCAGCAAGGTACCGCCGCGCAAGTTGCTGGCCTTGCCGATGGCCGAGACGTTGACGTCAATTTTTTGACCAGGCTTGGCAAAGCCGGGCAGCTCGGCGGTCACCATCACGGCGGCCACGTTTTTGATGTCGAGTTTGCCCGAGCTGGTGGCGGTTTCAAAGTCGGACAAGGGGCCTTCCATGCTCACACCCAAACGGTTGAGCAAGGTTTTCATGCTTTGTGCTGTGAAAGATACATCGGCGCCGTCACCTGTGCCTTGCAAGCCTACGACCAAACCATAACCAATCAGTTGGTTGGAGCGCATGGCGGCCAAGGTGGTCAGGTCTTTGATGCGATCGGCAAAGGCGCTGGTGCAACTCAGAGACAGCATCAAGGTCAATGCCATCCAAGGCGCAGACCATTTGTGTGAAAGTTTTGTCATGGCGTGATCAATCTAGGGTGAGCCAATGTTCAGAAGGGCCAGAGTTTCAGCAGGGCACTGGTGCCCCAGCCTGCGCGCGTGGCATTGGCCAGGTCGCCAGTTCCGCGGTATGCAATTTGGGCGTTGGCCAAACGGCGCGATTGCACCGTGTTGTTGGGGGCTACATCGTCGGGGCGAATGATGCCGGCCACTTGAATGACTTCAGAGCCTTCGGTCAGTGCCAATTGTTTTTCACCGCGCAACACCAAGTTGCCGTTGGGCATCACTTCCACAACCGCCACAGCAACCGAGCCACTCAGGCTAGCCTGTTGGTCTGCGGCGCCAGTGCCTTTGTTGGACACAGAGCCGCCTGTCAGGTTGATGCCTTTCATGAAGCCGCCCAAACCGGCGCCATAGTTTTGCAAACCAGTAGGTACCAATGTGTTGGACGAGTCACGTGTGATGGTGCCGTTTTGTGTGCGCGCCGCTTGGGTGGACTCGTTCAACAACACGGTAATGACATCGCCCACTTGAAAGTTGCGACCTTTACCAAACCAGCTGTCGCTTTGACGGCCCACATAAATGGCGCCAGTGGCCATGGTTTCGCGGGCGTTTTGCACGGGATAAACCGGTTCGAACTGTGGCGAATGTGTGAGTGCTTGAGGCGGCATCACGCTGGTGCAAGCTGTGAGGGTTGCAGCCAACAACACACTGCCCAAGACCGCGGCGCGGCGGCCGTAGGCGATGCAAAAAGACTGAGCAGAAGTTGCTAGCAAGTTCATGAGGATTTGCCTTATAGGTTGTTGTTGATGAACTTCAACATGCCGTCAACTGCAGAGATGGCTTTGGAGTTGATTTCGTAAGCGCGCTGGGTTTCGATCATGTTGACCCTTTCTTCTACCACGTTCACATTGGACGCTTCCAGCGTACCTTGCATCAAGGTACCAGCGCCAGTGACGCCTGGTTGCAAAACTTGAGGTGCGCCTGATGCAGGGGTTTCCTTCATCAAGTTTTGACCTTTGGCTTCCAAGCCGCTTGGATTGACAAAGCGCGCCAATTGAATTTGGCCAATCACTTGAGAACCACCGGTTGCCAATTCCACCGATACCGTACCGTCACGACCAAAGGTGACTGTGGAGGCGGTGTTGGGAATGGTGATGGCGGGCTGCAGTAAAGCGCCAGAGGCTGTGACGATTTGACCTGTGTTGGACAGTTTGAAGTTACCGTCGCGTGTGTAAGCAATGGTGCCATCGGGCTGTGAAATTTGGAAAAAACCTTCGCCGGTAATGGCCACGTCCAATGG
>JACCEC010634469.1_pt1 | contig 10174 bp, 9 predicted proteins | sample 7450121 | NCBI WGS metagenome assembly JACCEC01 (sample SAMN15323455, study PRJNA562643) | freshwater metagenome | isolation source: river surface water | place: USA:Blue River Watershed | collected 2017-08-18 | reverse complement strand
TGCATAAAGAGCAACTTCTTCTCTCAAAAGAATTGCTGAAGGTTGACTGTTCACAAGCGCATAAGCCTTAGACAGGGAAGCAGAAGCATCAGCGAACCGCTTCTTTCCATCCTCAAGGCCAATGATAAAATCGGCAATCTTTGGAATTACAGCATGAGGCTTTTCCTGGAATCCTTCAATTGAGCACCCATGTAGCAGGTCACGAATAACAGTCAGCTTTTCAAAGAAAACTCCAAGAGCTTCTTCAATGAATTCAACTGGCGGGGCTTCTTTCTTGCCCTTTGTGTATGTGGCAAGCGCGTCTTTAAGCTCGGTTGCGATTCCGATGTAATCAACAACTAACCCACCAGGCTTGTCGTGGAAAACTCGATTCACTCGAGCAATTGCCTGCATGAGGTTGTGGCCCTTCATAGGCTTATCTACATACATCGTGTGGCATGGCGGAGAGTCGTAGCCTGTTAGCCACATATCTCGAACGATCACAATCTTTAGTTCATCCTCGGAATCCTTGAAACGATTCTCTAAATCCCGCTTTTGCGGTTCTGTGTAAGCATGCGGTCGAAGCTTCTCGTTATCTGAGGCTGATGAGTGGAAAACAATCTTGATGGCACCCTTCCGGTGGTCATCGTTATGCCACTCTGGGCGAATCTTTACGATCTGGTTGTATAAATCAACGCAGATATTCCGGCTCATACCAACAACCATCGCCTTGCCATCTGCAAGCTCTGGTGACTTACAGCGATTTTCAAAATGGCTCACGATGTCATGAGCAATCTTCTCTAAGCGCGGTTCGGCTCCAACAATCTGTTCGAGTTCTGCCCAACGCTTCTTGAGGTTGGCCTGCATGCTCTCTTCTTCATCCTCAACAAGATCTTCAGCAAGCTCATCGAGCTCTTTCTTGGCATCATCTGGGAGCTCAAGTGCGACAAGGCGGCTCTCGTAATAAATAGGAACTGTTGCTCCATCTTCATTTGCTTGAGCCATGTCATATACATCGATTTCATCACCGAATACAAGACGAGTATCTCTATCTGCTTCAGCAACAGGGGTTCCGGTGAAGGCTACAAAGGTGGCGTTTGGCATGGCATCACGTAGATGCTGCGCGTACCCAACTTTAAATTTGTTATCTTTATCGATACGCGCACTAAACCCATATTGAGAACGATGTGCTTCATCCGTGAACACAAAGACATTTCTACGCTCAGTCAGTGCCGGGAACTTGGTTTCATTTTCCTCAGGAGCAAACTTCTGAATAGTTGTGAAGATAACTCCACCTACCGGTCGGGTGCTAATCATCTCTCGGATCTCTTCACGAGAGTCTGCCTGCTCAGGAGTTTGACGCATCAAAGCCTTCGCAGCCACAAACGTGTCGAAGAGTTGGTGGTCTAAGTTCTTACGGTCCGTTACAACAACAATTGTTGGGTTCTTCAGCGCCTTACTTGTCGCAAGCATTCCTGCAAGGCAAGCCATCTCAAAGCTCTTGCCTGCGCCTTGCGTGTGCCACATCAGCCCACCACGACCATCACCATTATCTGCACTCGCAGTTAAGGCACGCGTATAAGCCTTCTTAACGGCAAAGAACTGATGATAGGCAGGAAGCATTTTGATTGACTTCTGACCAGGGATAAAGACTGTGAAGTGCTGAATCATGTCCAACACATGGCGCTTGTTATACAAACCTTCAATAAGAGTCTGTGTGTGACCGAATGTTCCATACGGGTCGCGAACTTCCCCATCTACGGAGCGCCACTTCAAGAATCGTTCTTGGTCGGCAGTCAAACTCCCCATTCGGGCATCTGCACCGTCGGCGATCATGAGTACTGAGTTGTAATAGAAGAGTCTTGAAATCTGAGCCTTGTATGTCTGCAGCTGGTCAAATGCCTGCCAAATATCAGTGTCTAAGTCTGAGGGGTTCTTTAGCTCCAGCACACTTATCGGTATTCCATTTAGAAATAGGACGATGTCAGGTCTGCGAGTTCCGGCATCTGCATCCACTTGGACTGAATATTGATTAACTGCCAACCAATCGTTGTTTTCTATATTCTCAAAATCGATTAGCCACAGTAATTTCGTGGTCTCTTCGCCTGATTCATCTCGCACCTTCACAGAGATTCCCTCTGTCATCCATTGATGTATCTGCTGGTTTGCTTTCAGTACGTCCGTTTCCCCTGGAGATTCAAGCATTTGACGAACTTTCCTAATTACCTCCTTAGGCGTTCCAGGGTTAATTCGTGAAATTGCATCCTCTACGCGAGCAACTAACAAAATATCCTTATAAGAAGCCCGCTCAGGCATAAGGCCATCGTGGGCGATTTCTGGCCCCTTAGCCCAAGTCCAGCCGATCCCCTGAAGCCAATCTAGACATTGGAGCTCATAAGCATCCTCGTTATATGCAACCATTATGAGACCAACATTTCTTCTGGAATCTGCAGCTCGCCTGAAATCAACCTTGGAAGAAGTGCATCTCGTGTATGTTGCAATATTCGGGTCTGAACATTAAGAGAAACCATTTGCCGAAGCATCGGCTCCACCATGGATTTATACGCAGCCAGAATCTCTTGGGATGGTTCTGTAACCTTAATTGCATCGATGTCTGTTTTTCCCAGATGAATTACGGTACTTCCAGTTGAGCCATGTTCGATTCTTCGCATAATTGGCAAAAGAGCAAAATACAGGTAGAAATTACTAACGAAACTTTTGGGTTCTATCTTGCAGATACGCTGATTTACGTTCGCATCCTCTCCAAACCAAATTGTGGGGTTGAACTCGCCGTCCATACCTACTAAAAGCTCGCCTCCAGTAACAAGAAACCCTTTGGCATGATTTTCTGGTGACCACGTGGAGATTGACTGTTTTTTCAAATCCCTGATACGGATGAGCGGAATTCCAACATTCGTGGTGTTAAAGAATTTCGAGGCAAATGGCGCGCCATACTTAACAGTGGATAGAGAGTCTAAATTAGAAACTTTCCAACCTTTAGGAATTAACCCAAGTTCTGATTCCTCCATGGAGTCTGGGAATAGAGCGGCAGTCTTCGCATCCATGCCCGCGGGCTTCTTTCCCGCGATCTTTGCCTTAACTGGCTCGAAATCAATAAACCAGGATTTAAAGATTGTTTGTGCGATGGCTTCTAGGGTTTTGGAAATTTCAGAATTACTATTTATCTTGCTCTGTAGGTTTACAAGTGCAGACGCTACCGAAGTTTGAATCTCTAATTTTGGAAGCTCCAGTAGCTCATTATTTACAAATGCTTCATATTGAAAGTTTGAAATTCCAGTGGATTGGCTATCGTATGAAGCAACACGTCCTGATTTATACAAATCCTGCATATAGAGGTAAAAGTAGGATGGGCTCACTAAGTCCTTTTTAAGGACTAACTTTTTGCAGAAACTTGCACAAATTGTTGGTCCCAGCACATCCAGGATTTCTTGCGTTATGAGCAGCGTGCGGCCCGTGTACTGACCGTTTGCGCTACTTCCGCCAGCGGTTTCAAGTACAACATCGCCTGGAGCAAGAATTCTGTTCAGTATCTTCTTGTCTGACTCATATCTGAAGGGGACGGTTGAGAATTCTCCTGAAGCCACTTTTGGAATATCAGTCCCTCTTATAACTGCAACGCGTGAATGATTCTCTTTCGGAACTTCAGAGCCCCATCCACCACCAATTGCAAAGTCAATAAGTCCACCTATCGGTCCATTAAATGTCATAACCAAGTCCCTTTAGTTGCTTGGAGATTAAAGCTTCCAAGCGATGTGATTCCTCAAGCTGGACTGAGAGTTGGGTAGTCAGGGTCTGCATACGCGTAGCGAAGTCTTCATCATTTTCAGATTCAACTTCTTCTGTGCCAATGTATCGACCAGGTGAAAGCGAGTCACCATTCTTGGTAATTTCTTCACGGGTAACAGATTTGCAGAAGCCATCAATATCTTCATATTTACCATCGCACCAGCTGTTAAAGGTTTCAGCTATCCGAGCTATTTCTTCTTCACTAAATTCAATCTGGGTGCGCGAGATTGCAGTTCCGAGTTTGCGGGCATCGATAAAGAGGACCTGGTTATCGCGCTTCTTCTTCCACTTAGATTTATCTTTATTGAAGAACCATAGCGAACTTGGGATCTGGGTATTGAAAAAGAGCTGACCTGGAAGGTCGATGATGCACTCAATTACATCATCGTCAAGGAATGCCTTACGAATAGTGTCATCTCCACCTTGTGAAGAGGTAAGCGTTCCACGTGGCATAACTATTCCAGCACGGCCCTTAGGCGCTAAGTGATGGACTGCATGGCTCATCCACGCATAGTTAGCTGGACGTTCGCGTGGAACGCCGTATTTCTTCCAGCGAACATCATTAATAAGTTGTTCTTTGGGATAGCTAGCGTTGCTGCCAAATGGTGGGTTCATAAGAATAAAGTCAAAGCGTTTATCAGGATGCTGGTCTTCGGTAAAGGTATCGCCATGAGACTTTCCAAGGTCAAAATCAATCCCGCGGATCGCAAGGTTCATTGCACATAGGCGACGGGTAGTGGGGTTAGATTCCTGGCCGTAGATTGCAATATCACCCAGTTTTCCACCGTGTGCCTCTAAGAAGCGTTCGCTCTGCACAAACATTCCACCTGAACCACAGCATGGGTCATAGATGCGACCCGAAGTTGGTTGCAAGATTTCTACAAGAGTCTTCACAATTGATGGGGTGGTGTAGAACTGACCACCAAGCTTTCCTTCAGCGGAAGCGAACATGCCCAGGAAGTATTCATAAACCTGACCGAGTACATCTGATGCTTCATGGCGGCCATTACCGAAACTAATTGAACCAATGAGATCTACAACTGCTCCAAGGTCAGATGCTGGAAGCTTGGCGTCTGCATAACGACGTTCAACGATTCCTTCTAGCTTCGGGTTCTCCTTCTCTATTTCGTAAAGTGCGTTATCGATTTGGGATGCGATATCTGCTTGCTTGGCATTCTGCTGGATAACTTCCCAGCGGGAGGATTCTGGAACCCAGAAAACGTTGACCTCTTTGTAGTAGTTGCGGTCATCAAGTGCTGCCTTCAGGCGTTTTGCATCTGGTTTATAACGATCACTCGTGGGGTCTGAGAATGCTGCGCTTAGTTCTTCCCGGCGTTCGGCAAAGGAATCTGAAACATACTTAAGAAAGACAAGGCCAAGGACGATGTGTTTGTACTCAGCAGCATCGAGATTTTTGCGAAGCACATTCGCTGAATCCCAGTACTTCTTGAGCTGGTCGGTCGTAATGGCCATGGAGAATTATCCAGTCACTACGGGGTTTAGTTTGAAATCAATTTTGTAACGGAAGAAATCGATGTTTTGAACCATTGAGAGCGCATTTCTTAAGCGCAGATCATCATCAAGGGCGATGATGGCTCCCCGTACAGTCTCACCGTTAACGGCGAGTTCGTTTTTCACGAAGCCCATATAGCGGAGAGTTTGACCCACGACAGCATCACTTGTCCGGCCCTTCTTAAGCTCAACCACAAGATACTCACGTTTATCTTTACTGATAGCCAGGATGTCAATTGGTCCGGTGTCGCTTTGATATTGCTGCGCAACCACTACTCCGTCGTCTGTCACTAAGTCGTAATTCTTTGCGAGATCAGTCTGGGACCAGTTGTAGATTAGGAAATCTTCTAAGTGTTTTTCGAGGGCAAATGTCGACGGATCTTCGACTGTTGCATCATTCGAAAACAAAGTTTGTTTTGAGCTATCTCCAAGCAACACATCTAATTCATCAGAATACTTTGAGATGTCAATAATTGTCAGCGGCTTGCCAACTGAGATCTTGAGATCCGTCGACATCTCAGTCTTCAAAAAGGTTGACTTGTGCCAAACGACGTCTCGCTGATGAGGAAGACTCGATTTCTCAACGAAGTTGTACTCTCCAGCAATCTCTCCGCTGAAGAAGTTTCCCTTTCCGTCCGGGCAAAAAACGATGTCTCCCCGTTGCATGCCCTTGCCGAGCGTCCAGAGAGTTCCACAAGAAAGTCCAGCACCCACAGGTGACTTTCCGGGATTGTAGGAGAGATAAACTGGTTTTATCTTTCCGCGACTCTCAGGCCAGGTTTCTTCCAAATATGGTGCAAGTGAAACTTCGAATCCATAGTCGACACCGATAAATCCACCTTGCAAACACTCCTCAAGATGCTCGCCGCCTGTGCCTAGAAAGACTCGAAAATATCTCTTCATGGTGACATGTTACTGGCTGTCACCGACAGATATCAGGGGCGAGATCTGCCCATTTCAGGCGGAATCTGGACTGTGTGCGAACCTCTGTTTATTGTCAGGTCTAACAGATATTGTGACTTCATGACTCTTGGTAACTTCGAATACTACTTCGTGCCCGTGCTCAAAGCACTCAAAGAAAATGGAATGACTCACCGTAAAGTCAACATGGATGAAGTTGCTATCGCAGAAGGATTGACGCCGCAAGAATTGGAAGCCAAGACTGCCAAGGGCACGAGCATTTTCAGATCAAGAGTTCACTGGGCTCAGGCTTTTCTGGCACAAGCCGGCGCCATTAGCCGTCCTCAACGAGGCTACCTCCAAATTACAGAAAGAGGGTTAAAACTTCTTGAAGAGAACCCGACTGGATTTAAAGTTAAGAAATTTCACGAGTACCCAGATTATGCAAATGCTTGGGGAGGCAGAAATTCAATCGGTGAATCTGATCATGACGCCGTAGATATTCCAAACTCAGAAATCACTCCCCTGGAACGGATCGAATCTGCAGTTAGCGAAATTGAAGGTGCTCTTGCAGCAGAAATTGTACAGAGGGTTCAAAATCTCTCACCAAAGTTCTTGGAGATAGTTGTGTTGGAACTCTTACGCGCTATGGGATATGGCGCATCCGAATCCTCTATTGAGCACGTTGGTGGCCCTGGAGATGAAGGCGTTGACGGAGTGATACATCAAGATTCACTCGGACTTCAGCGCATCTATGTGCAAGCAAAAAGATATAAGTCGGACAATTCAATCGGTCGCCCAGATATTCAAAAATTTGTTGGTGCTCTCGCAGGGCAGGGAGCCAATGGTGGAGTCTTTATTACAACATCATCATTTTCCGCTGATGCTAAGGACTACGCAAGCAAGAATTTAAATGCTCGGGTTGTGTTAATTGACGGAGCAGAGTTTGGACTTCTTATGGTGCGTCACGGAATTGGCGTCCAGAAACGAAAGACTTTTTCAATCGTGGATATTGATGAGGACTATTTTGAAGACTAAACCTTTTACCTTTCAGACAGACCCATTTAGTTATTTGACAGGAAATTGACTATGGGTCTTTTTCAAAGTAAAGAATCCAAAGAGTTAGACTTGGCTTTGAACTACTTAAATGAGCGACTCATCAAGCATTACGATGATTGGGATCGTACTTTGAGACTCAACATCGGAGCCACAGCAGCCAGCCAACAGCCTTTAGAGAAAGTGGTCGATGCGGTAAGGGTTATGTGGCTTGAATGCTTTGCGCGAAGTCTCTATGTTGGAATCGACTGTAGACATCACTTCGAATTAGTGAAGATCAAGACACCATTGATTACAACGGTGGTCTCAGAGAGTAAGTTTGCTGAGGGTGAATTCAAGCAGGCAACACGAATCATTCAACTCATGCAACAACTTGTTGAAAAAATCTCGACCATTAAGCCCGAGTACAGAAACTTACTAGAGTCGCTTAATTGTGAACCTGAATTAAGCAAGATTCAGGAAGAATCGCAGAACCTCTTGAGACGAGCCCTTGAAAAGGGCAGTTTCGATACTCGAGTGGAAACATTCGTGATGAAAGGACAGTAGGGTCGGCGGTACGGACTAGCGAATGTTCTTCCAGCGCTTGAATACTTCTCCCAGAGTTAGTCCACCAAGTTTGCTCTTTTGTCAGATTGATTAGCTTTAACTTCTTTTAAAATTGCGCCAAGCGAAATATAGGATTAGCCCGCCCACTGCAAGCATCCCCACGCCTGCCACAGTTCCAGGAAATTCGCCGCTCATAACTGCGCCAGCTTCATAACAAGTCACCTGGACTGCGCGGCCTCCGCCGAAACCCACAGTGTCACAGCTCGGATCCGTGAGTACACCGAATCCAGTCACGATAAATGAACCACCACCAACAAGCCCCAAGATTGACCACAACATGGCTTTACTCCTCTATTTAGGTTCTAACTTAATACTTAGGTCTGACAAGTTGGAAGATTATCGCCCAGAAGATTGCACTTCCTATCGCAATGCCGAAGCTTCCCTGTGTGAGTCCGCCAATGAAACCAAGTGGCACGAATATCGCAGCCACCTTTGCAAATTTAATGCGCATATCTGAGCCTCCAATACATCAAGTGAATCACCCAATCCGCTTATATGGAATGCCTCCTTGTACGAGTCGCGGATATCCCACCTGGCTCCAAGGGTGTGGTTGTGCTGCAATGAAGGAAGACCATAAACCTGCCGGCACTCCGTAATACTCATAAATGTATCCGTTATCGAATTGGACAGTCATGACCATTGAAACCTCGTCATAACCAGCGGCTCGCACATTGTCAGATTGGATAGAGATTAACTGGCCATTTGTGCCAATCTGTTGAGATTCAGAATTTTGAGTGCTTGGGTTCGTGTTTGTTTCTGTTGCCTGCTCGCCGCAAGCAGATAGGCCCAGCGTTAAGCTTGTTGCCAATAAGAGTGTCTTGACGGTCATCATGGTCTTGAATTTCATCTGAGTCTCAATAAATGCTCTCAAGGCACGCTCGCTTTGTCGTACCATCCGGCAGATTGGCTACCGTCGTATAAAGAGTTTCTGGCGGGCACAAAATGTCTACCTCTGTGACTTCGATGGACCTCAGAGTTGCATTTAAATCCGTGCAGTCAACCATCTTAATCTGCTCCCCTTCAGCTGAAGAAACTTCTTCATAACATGTCCCAACTTCACCAAAGTACATTGAAGGTGTTGAGTCAATTCTCGAGCTTGAAGTCGAACTACCGCCAAATAAAAAGGTTCCAACGATAGTTAATGCAATAGCTGAAGCAACCAAGGGAGCAGGTTGCCTAAATGGGGATGGTGGAATTCGAAATGGATACTGTGAAAGGGTAACTACTTCTGGATCTCGATAGCTTGGCATATCTAGTTTTCCGAGTACGCGAGTATTCTCGTAGTACCGATAAACAGCATGAGGCACAAATATCAGACCAATTCCCCACCACCCCTTTATAAGTGTTTCTCTAAGAGCCATTCGCGACATGGCAAAACCGCAGGCTTTACATGCGTTTAACTCATATTTTCCACGACGCAGGAAATATAAAAATGAAGTGATTATTGGTGCAGATATTCTTGTTGCTGGGGCGAAACCGCAAATATCGCACTCGTGCGGGAAAGTTGCTCGACCACGAGATGATTGATAGCTAGAAGTTGATTCAGCTTCCACATTACCCAGAAGGCCCTGCTTCTCGCGATTTTCAAGGTATTCCCAGGCGAGATTTAGTCTTGAACTGGCTTCCTTGGCTCTTTCTTGCGACACGGAGTCCTGCCCGGCTTTGTCAGGGTGCACCATGACAATCATCCGGCGGTAGGAAGCTTTTAGCTCTTTAAACCCAGCAGTGCTTGAGCAACCTAAGATCTCTCGTGCCTGTAACTCATTCATAACTATGCCTTTGAATTATCTTTGCGCCTTAAGCAAGTTGGGCACTCAATAATCCCCTTTTCAGGCGAGGTTTCAATGTCGTCAGGTGCCAACATCGTGCCATTACAAGCTGTGCAAAGCTCTATCAGCATGTAGTCACGCCCAGACTTTACTTTGGCGAGTTCGGCTAATGGGCCTTCTCCCCAACTTTTCTTTGACAATTGAATCTGTGTAGATTCAGCTTCCACTGGTTTTTTGTTTACAGCATTGCTCTGAATTGCATCAGCTACTTCTTGAGTGATGCTGTAAGTACTCCTGAAAGTTGGACTTCCACTATCCCTCAAAAGTGGATTTGTGTAGGTAAAAAAGAATCTGTTTCCATTTTTACTGATTTCAGGTTCCGTATCCACATATTCATGGGATGAAAAATTTCCATTCGCCAAATAACCTAGAACTATTCTCCAGTTGGTAGCAGCTAGATAGGTATGTGAATTTGCACCGAACATTCCCTGAAATCCATCATCTTGACCCAATGGGTCGGGGCCATCTTCAAAGAAGCCATCTGC
>JACCEC010184908.1_pt1 | contig 10174 bp, 8 predicted proteins | sample 7450121 | NCBI WGS metagenome assembly JACCEC01 (sample SAMN15323455, study PRJNA562643) | freshwater metagenome | isolation source: river surface water | place: USA:Blue River Watershed | collected 2017-08-18 | reverse complement strand
TGTCCCACGACCGGGACTTCTTGGATGGCTTGGCTACCAAGGTATTTGAATTTGGCAACAAGCGGGTACGTGAGCATTTTGAAGATATCAATGGGTTCTTGAGAAACAAGAAACTTGAAAACTTACGTGAAGTGGAACGCAAATAATCGGATCCACAAACCAAAAAAAAAGCAATTCTTTCGAATTGCTTTTTTTGTTTGGGTGATCTGGACTTAGCGGGCGTAGTTAACGGCTCGCATTTCGCGAATCACTGTCACCTTGATTTGCCCAGGGTACTGCATCTCCTTTTCGATCTTTTGGGAAATATCGAAGGAAAGCTGACCTGCCTTCTGGTCGTCCACATTGTCTGCATCCACTAGGATTCGCAACTCTCTACCTGCCTGCATGGCGAAGCATTTGTTGACCCCGTCAAAGTTCAAGGCGAGTTCCTCCAATTCTTTCAGGCGCTTCACATAGCTATCCATAATTTCTCGACGGGCACCTGGACGTGATCCTGAGATCGCATCTGAAGCCTGTACGATAGGCGATATCATGGAAGTCATTTCAATTTCATCGTGGTGAGCACCGATGGCATTGCAAATTTCTGGATGCTCCTTGTAGCGCTTGGCTAGTTCCATACCCAAAAGTGCGTGCGGCAATTCCTGCTCTTCTGGCCATACTTTTCCGATGTCGTGTAGAAGACCAGCACGCTTGGCGAGCTTGGCATTGAGACCCATCTCTGCAGCCATGGTAGCGGAGAGCTTGGCCACTTCTCTGGAGTGCTGAAGCAGGTTCTGTCCATAAGAAGAACGGAAACGCATACGTCCCACCATCTTGATCAATTCCGGATGCAATCCATGAATTCCCAAGTCGATACAGGTACGCTCCCCGATTTCTACGATCTCTTCTTCGATGTTTTTCTCTGTCTTGGCCACCACCTCTTCGATACGTGCCGGATGGATACGTCCATCCTGGACTAGGCGGTGAAGGGAAAGACGAGCAATCTCTCTTCTCACTGGATCAAATCCAGAAATGATGATTGCTTCAGGGGTATCGTCTACAACGATTTCTACACCCGTGGCTGCTTCCAGCGCACGAATATTTCGACCTTCTCTACCGATGATTTTTCCTTTGATGTCGTCGCTTTCGATATTGAATACAGACACACAGTTTTCAACTGCATGCTCGGTAGCAGTACGTTGGATGGTGTCCAATACGATCTTCTTGGCCTGCTTGGTAGCCGTCAATTTGGCCTCATCAAGGATGTCTTTGATTTGGGAGGAAGCCTTGCTTTGTGCCTCTTCGGTAAGCATGCTTACCAATTGCTCTCTTGCCTCTTCTCTACTCAAGCCAGCTAGTTTTTCTAAGTCTGCAATGCGCTGATTGGTGACACGGTCTAGCTCCTCTTTCTTCACTTGAACGGCATGCAATTGAGCCGTCAAGTTTTCTTTTTTGGAGTCTAATTCGGCCTCTCTGCGCTTGACATTTTCTTGTTCTTTGGCCACCTGCTGCTGCAGCTGCTTCACCTTATTTTCGTTGGTGATGATCAAGTTTTTCTTGTGATTGGTCTCCGCATCAAATTCTGCCTTGAGCTTAAAGAACTTTTCTTTTGCCTCAAGCATGCGGTCTTTTTTGATGGTTTCTGCGGTCAATTCCGCTTCTCGGAGCATGGATTTAATCTTCTCCTTAGTCTCCCCAATCAGTTTGTTTTGTTTATTTTTAAATAGGAAGCCGGATAATACGGCCCCTCCACCTAGCCCTGCAAGGGCTGATAGGATGGAAAATAAAAGTACGTTTGCCATAGTAGTGAATATATAAAAGGTTCACCTACCGGCTCCAGAATCATCAAAATGAAGGGGACTTATCCTAAACGGCCTTGGCAAGCAAGGCCGAAATATGGGCAAGACTGCGCTCTATTTGCTCGCTATCTTCCGCATTTCCAGCATTGGTCTCAAGGGATTCCACCATACAATCAAAGGCCACCATGGCCAAAAGATCGGTGGAATCATCCAAGCCAAACTCGGATTTATACTTTCTTAACTTCTCATTGATCACTCGTCCTGCATGGCGGATTTTGCCCTCATCTTCAGGCTTTACACGCATGGGATATTCCCGGTCTCCGATTTTTACTTTTATGGCTAGTGTTTCCATGTTATTCGGATAGGTGGGTAATCAACTGATCGATTTCTTGTATATAGGAATTGATTAAGTCACTCATTTCGACGGTATCCTCAGGGCTTACCGGTCGGTTGTCCACAATGTTACTAATTTTAATCTTATTTTTAAAATGGTCGAGGGCAACATCCTTCTCTTGCAGCTGGGCTTCAAGCTCAGCCAAACGGGCATTTAAGCGCTCATTTTCAGCAGTCAAGGCTTCTACCTTTTTACTTACCTGAACAGAAAGTTTTTCAAGTTTTTGTAATTCCTCGTGAATCATAACTTAGCTTCGGATGATGGCCCCCACTTGATTTTGAAAGGCATGAATCAAGTTACTCATTGTTTTTTCAATTTCCTTATCGGTCAAGGTATTTTCTTGATCCTGAAGAATAAAACTTAATGCATAGGCTTTTTTTCCAGCCTCCAACTTGTCCCCCTGATACACATCAAATACTTCCAAGCGCTTCAATAATTTTCCGCCTGCCTTTTCAGCAACCACTTTGACACGGGCAAAGGAAACTTCCTTGTCCAGCACCAAGGAAAGGTCACGGCGAACCTCAGGAAACTTGGACAGCTCTTGGAATTTTTTCAATCCTGAAGATTTCTTGGCCAACAAGTCCCAGTCGAGCTCTGCATACCAAACCTCCTGTCTTACTTCGGCCAACTTCAGTTGCTTATCTTCAACCAGACCCAGGGTTGCTAGCACTTTTTCACCCAGCTTCAAACTCAAACCGTAGGCAAAAGGCGCTGTTTCAATCACCTCCACCTCACTCGCTTCTACGTTTAAGCGCTCGAGAATTCGAGTTACAGTGGCATACAAGTCGGTAAAGCCAAACGGCTTTGCGTGCTCCACCCAGCTCTCGGAAGAACGGTTGCCAGATTGAAAAATCGCCAAGCGTCTCGACTCTTTATAGCCACCTTCCGCCTTCTTCTGGTATATCGTACCAAACTCAAAGCACTTCAAGTCGGTTTGCCTTCTGTTGATGTTGTGCGCTACGACCTCCAAGCCGGAGAACAAGAGGGTTTGGCGCATGACGCCTAGGTCCTCACTCAGCTTGTTGTAGATCTCCACCGTGGTACTCGCATCCAAAAAGCCCGCCTTTTCCACATACTTGGGACTGGTCAAGCTGTTGGTTACCAACTCAAAATAACCTTGATTGGCAAGGAGCTCAGTGAGTCGGTACTGTAGCTTTGCCACATCCTTTACAGGATGCTCAGCCAAGTAATCCGTACGAAGGGCTTCGGAAAGCAATACCTGTTGGAAGCCATGAATACGCAATACTTCCTCGATGATGTCCGCTTCACGAGTGACATCCACTCGGTAAGGCTTGACGGTGGCCACAAATCCCTCGGCAGTTAATTCAGAAACCGCAATCTCCAAACTTTCAAGAATTGTTACCACTTCAGTAGGTTCGATGACTTTGCCAATCAGACGATTTATGTGCCCAAAAATGACTGGAATACGCACATCCTGCTTGGGTTCAGGATAAACATCAATGATTTCGGAGGCTACTTTTGCTCCGGCATAGCGCTGCAAAAGAATGACAGCTTGCTTCAGTGCATACACGGGCATGTTGGGATCGGTACCCCGCTCAAAACGGAAGGAAGCATCGGTTTTCAACCCATGCACCTGAGAACCCTTACGAATCACGTCAGGGGAGAAATAGGCCGACTCCAAGAAAATACTTGTGGTCTGATCGGATACTCCTGACACTGCTCCTCCAAAGACCCCAGCAATACACATCCCACCCTTCGGATCACAGATCATGAGTTCCTCTCCGGATAACTTTCGCTCTTTTCCGTCTAGGGTCACAAAAGTGCTCCCTTTTGGAAGCTTACCTACGCGGATTTTTCCCTCTCCAATCTTGGCAGCATCAAAGGCATGCAAGGGCTGCCCCAAATCGTGAAGGATGTAGTTGGTGATGTCGACCACATTGTTGATCGGTTCCAAGCCCAAGGAGCGCAGAAAATGCTGGATCCACTGTGGGGAAGGTCCTACTTGTATATTCGTCAAGACCACCCCTGCATAGCGAGGGCAATCGTCCGTTTTGTCCACGACTACCTGCACGGTAGGACCTTTGGCCTCCACGGGTAGTGCTTTTTCCTCAGGCAAACAAAGGGATCTACGCACAAGGGCTTTCAAGTCCCTAGCCACACCTAGGTGAGAGGCCGCATCCGCGCGGTTGGGAGTAAGCCCTATTTCTAAAATTTGGTCTTGGGTAACTTCAAAATAGGCCGAAGCAGGAGTTCCGTTTGGCAGATCCGTGTCCAGCACGATGATTCCTTCATGGGAAGTACCAATTCCTATTTCGTCTTCAGCACAAATCATTCCTTCGGAAACTTGTCCTCGGATTTTGGCTTTCTTGATTTCAAAAGGCTCTCCATTGCTTGGATACAAGGTGGCTCCGACGGTAGCTACAACCACCTTCTGACCTATTGCCACATTGGAAGCTCCACAGACGATCTGAGAGACTTGGTCTGGGCCGATGGCTACGGTGGTCAAACTCAACTTGTCTGCATCGGGATGCTTCTCACAAGTCAACACCTCTCCAATGACCATCCCTTCCAAGCCTCCAGGTACAGACACAAAAGAATCAATGCTTTCTACTTCTAGTCCAGATTGGGTGAGTAGCGCCGCAATTTCGGCAGGACTTTCAGTCAAATGGATGTACTCCTTGAGTCTATTGATTGATATTTTCATAGCAACGGGTGGGCTATCCTTTCGGTTAGCAAAAAAGGTGCGTAAGCACCTTGTGGGTAAGTTACAAATTTAAAAGATTTGCCTGAGCCCTGGGCATTAATCGTAATTTTTCTCCCCCACCGGAATGGCAATATTCAAGATATTTTCTCGAGGAGGCAGCGGGCAGGCAAAGTCAGGATTGTAGGCACAGTAGGGGTTAAAGGCCAAGTTAAAATCAATCGTGATGCTATTTTTCCCGTCTTGGCGAACATTGAGGTAGCGCCCTCCGCCGTACGTTTCTTTACCTGAAGTCTCGTCCGCAAAGGCCAAGAAAAAGTTGCGCATATCTGATTCACTCAGGGATTGTAGCAGGAGAACTTTGTTGGTTTTTCCGCCCAACTCAAATTCCGCCCAGGAATGCTCCAAGTAGCGCTCGGTACTGCCATCTGTCAAAGGCACCTCCCTAACTTTCTTGATTTCGATGGGGAGCAAGCGTGCTTTGACCCGATAGGCAGGGTCGATGACATAAAACTTCAAGCTTTGCAAACCCCGTTTTTGTTCCTCAGTCAAAGGGGACTCGACATTGAAGCGGATGTATTTGAATTGGCGTTCCCGCTCGGTTTCGATTTTTTCTTGGTAATCTTCCGGACTCTCAGCAGCGGTAAACATGTAGGCAATGGCGGCCAAGACCACTAGTGATGCCAGAATTAGTAGAATATGACTTGATTTCACGTCTCGTTTTGTTTTTTAACTATCCAAACTACCCTTCCCTACTCTTGGTTTGAATCCTTGCGAAAGAATACTCCCCATTTTACATCATCCCTTGGTCCGCAAAACTAAAATACCCCTGATCGGTGTAGATGAGGTGTTCGATTAGTGGGAGTTCCAACTCCCTTCCTATTTGTTGCAAACGTTGGGTAAGGCGCTGATCTGCCTCGGAAGGTTTTAGGTTGCCACTTGGGTGATTGTGAACCAAAATTAGGGAATGCGCTCCGTGTTCCAAAGCAAATTTGAAGACCACCTTGGGATCCACCACCGAAGCGGTTGTCCCACCTTGGCTGACGCGTTGCTTTTTAATCAAGCCATTAGTCCGATTCAGGAGGAGCAAAAAAACTTGTTCTACGGGCTCGTCATGCAAATCCGGCCGCATAAGCAAATAGACTTGTCGGGAACTGGTAATTTTTTCACGTTTGGGCAGTTCCTGTTCTTTTCTTCGCCTACCCAATTCCAGGGCACTGACGATTGAAATTGCTTTGGCCTGCCCTATCCCTTTGAATTGGGTGAGGTCTGCGATTGACATGCGTGCCACAGCCCCCAGGTCATTCCCTACCGAGGCTAGGAGCATGCGGGCTAGGTCGACGGCACTGCAGGCAGCGGTACCGGTGCCAATCAGGATGGCAACGAGCTCTGCATCGGAGAGGGCGGCCTTCCCTTTGAGGAGGAGCTTCTCTCGAGGCCGATCTGCTTCGGCCAACTCAAAAATTCTAATGGAGGAATGGGTATGCATGCGTAGGTTAAAAAGTAAATTAAACCTACGGAAAAAAAGGCATAAAAAAACCCTGCTTGTGGGCAGGGTTTGAATTTTTGTTGGGAAAAATTACCCCAATGCGCTTACCACTTTAGCCAATCTTGACTTCTTGTTGTTTGCGTTGTTTTTATGAATGACATTCTTCTTTGCCAGTTTGTCCAACATGGAAGAAACTTTCTTGTACAACTCCATCGCTTCTACTTTATCGGTAGCCGCCTTCAATCTCTTGATAAAAGTACGGGTGGTCTTAGCCTGATATCTGTTTCTCAAACGCTTTACGTCGTTGGCGCGAATTCTCTTTAGAGCTGATTTATGATTTGCCATATCTAGTTAATTTTCTAATTCTTGTCCGAGTCCTATTTTGAACGGGAATGCAAAGTTATTGGAAATAATTAATTCTGCCAAAGGAATTTTAAACATTCCTTGGCAAGTATCGGGTTCTTAAGGGGAAAATTAAAGATCGAATGAAAGAAAGTGGGTAAAAAAGAGCTCTAAGCCCTATTTATTCGAAAAATTCCAGTAGATTCAATCATGAATTTTTTAATCTTTTCTTTCGTATCCTCTCTTTTTTTTCTTTCACCGATGCCCTTCTGGGGCTTTTTTGGACATGCCTTAATCAATCGACAGGCGGTGTATTCCCTCCCTCCAGAGATGCTGCCACTCTACAAGAAGGAATTGGCCTACCTCGCTGAAAAATCGGTGAATCCCGACCGAAGACGCTATGCCGTCAAGGGGGAAGCGGAAAAGCACTACATCGACCTGGATCACTACGGGGACAGCCTGCGCTACCAGCTTCCAAAATACTGGGCAGCCGCACTGGAGCAGTACTCCGAAGACTCCCTCCGTGCTCATGGCATTGGACCTTGGTCTACCTATCTCACTTTTTTGAGTTTGACCAAAGCTTTTGCGGCTCAGGATAAAGCCGCCATCCTTCGCCTGTCAGCAGACCTTGGGCATTACCTTGGGGACCTGAACGTGCCCTTGCATACCACTCAAAATTACAACGGCCAACTCAGCGGACAGACGGGTATCCATGGCTTCTGGGAAAGCAGAATTCCGGAGCTGCAGGCCAAGAATTATAGATTTTGGGTAGGCAAGGCCAGCTATATCGCAGACCCGCAACAAGCGCTTTGGGAGGCCGTGTACCGAGCCCATGCACAGGTAGACTCAGTCTTGTTCGTTGAAAAAAAACTGACTGAGACGTATGCTGAAGGCCAAAAGTACAGCTACGAGGAACGAGGTGGGCAGACGGTGCGCGTCTATTCCAGGGAGTTTACTGAGGCATACGCCTTGGCACTCAACAGACAAGTGGAGCGGCAAATGCGGGCTTCCATAAAGATGATTGCTGACTTCTGGTACACCGCATGGGTCAATTCCGGGCAGCCAGATTTGAGTAAACTGCCTTATTCTCGAACGGCACCCGAAGATTCAGTTACCCCCAATTCGAAGATTCGAGTTCGACTACACGACTCGAAGTAAATCAAGAATTGAGGTACCGTGTAATGGCAGCACCCAAACGGGAAAAGGTGTCTTTAAACACGGCTTCATTTTCTTCCAAAAGGGTAACTCGGAAGCCCCTCAAATCCGAGCAAAAGGAAGAAATCGGCACTACACAAATTCGTTCTGAGGCCAGCAAATAATATACAAACCGCTTGTCTAAGGGCATATCTGGATCATCCAACCAGGAGCCTACTAACTGTTGCAGGCGCTCATCTTCAATTGGTAGGGACTGGCGGGAAGTGAGCAATTGCTCGTCAAAAACTATCGTGTTGTAGAACGCTCCTTGTGTAGGGTTGAACTTAATACCTTTGATGTTTCCCAAAATTTCCCGCATCCAATCGCTTCTTTCACCAATTTGTGCATTGGCTTGCACACGGTAGGCGGGAAATTCCGTATGGCTCATGATTCTCGGAATGGCTAATTGTGGCAAAATCGTGGAGCAAACCTCAATCATTTTGGCATTTTCGAGGGTCTGGCATAGTTTGGAAAACTCCTGAGAGGATTCTCGATTGTAAAATTCCATCCAGCCACAGCGGGCACCTGGCCAAGGAAATTCCTTGGAAATTCCTTTGAGGGAGATTGCTGGATGATTGCCAATGACCTCGGAAAGTGCTACTGCTTTGATGCCGTTGTAGGTAATGTTGTGGTAGATCTCATCGGCTATCAACAGCAGGTTAAACTCCTTGGCAAGCTTTACAAAGCTTTCTAAAACCTCTTTGGGATACACCATCCCCGTAGGATTATCAGGGTTGATAATCAGTATGCCCACAATGGAAGGGTTGTATTTCACCTTCAAGTACAAATCTTCCATATCGGGAAGCCACTGGTTGTCCGGGTCTAGTCGGTAGGTAATGGGAGCCGAATTGGCGTGGGCAGCTTCTGCCGAACTATGGGTAGAGTAGGCAGGCGAAGGCCCAATAATTCGAGCCGTAGGAATTAAAAATTGATACAATTTGGCAATTGCATCTCCTAGGCCGTTGAAAAAAAGTATGTCCTCCGCAGTGAGCTGAGCCCCTCCCTTTTCATTGTTGAGCTTGGCCAAAAATTTCCGAGTATCCAGCACCCCTTTGGAGTCCGCATAGCCGTAGGTTTTATCTTCCTGAAGTAAATCGGCTACAATCCCTTTCATCCAATCTGGAAGCCGATTGCTCTTCTGAATCGGGTCGCCGATATTTTCCCAAGTCATCGAATAGCCGAGCGCTTCGATTTGTCGGGCTTTTTTTACAATGCCCCGAATCTCGTAATTCAATTCTTCTGCTCCGGGTCTAAGGAGTAATTGTCGCATAGGTCAATCAATAGGTCTGGAAAAATTCCAAGACAATTTAAGGAAAACCCAATTCAAAAATTGGATCAACCAAAAATCTGAGTCCTCTAAATTCCTTCCTCAGAGATCTTCAGTTAAAAAAGCTTGTATTTGAAATACACGAAAGCTTGTATTAATAATACAAGTTTTTATATTTGTATGATTTACAATACGTTGCATGATACCCATAGACCTACTTGCCCAGGTAATCCAGGAGCAAAACGAGAATTTTCTCCAAAAACAGCTTATCTCCAGGGAAATGGCTGTCCCCATACCTACCAATCAAATCTTGGTTGTAAGTGGGGTACGGCGCTGTGGGAAAAGTGTGTTGATCCGGAAAAGCTTGCCTACTGATGCGCCGGGGCTCTACCTAAATTTTGAAGATCCACGATTGGTGGATTTTGAAGCGACAGATTTTCCCAAACTCGCGCAGTTACGCGATGAATTGGGCAAAACCTCCATACTCCTGGATGAAGTTCAGACGGTGGTAGGCTGGGAGATATTTGCCCGCTCTCTACATGAAAAAGGGGAGAAGCTCTGCATCACGGGTTCGAATGCGAGCATGCTTAGCCGAGAATTGGGCACTAGGCTCACTGGGCGATACAAACAAGTGGAACTTTTTCCTTTCAGCTACACCGAATTTTTGCTGTTTAAGCAGCTACCTCCAGGTGAGGAGAGCTTTGAAACTTATTTTCAATCGGGTGGATTTCCAGAGTTTTTGCAAAATCAGGATCCAGAGTACCTGCGAACACTCCTGCGAGACATCCTCACCCGCGATGTGGCCGTACGTAGAAATATCAGCAATGAAACAGCACTCATCCGGCTCGGCGTATTCCTATCTTCCAACGTCGCCAAGCCCTTCAGCTATTCTCGAATAGGGAGTTTGCTGGAGATCAAATCCGTACGTACGGTCATCGATTACTGCGATTACCTGGCCGAAAGCTACCTGTTTGACCTCATCCCCATGTACTCGCCTTCGATACGCAAGCAGCTGGCAAATCCCAAAAAAGCATTTTGCGTAGACCCA
>JACCEC012624799.1_pt1 | contig 10176 bp, 10 predicted proteins | sample 7450121 | NCBI WGS metagenome assembly JACCEC01 (sample SAMN15323455, study PRJNA562643) | freshwater metagenome | isolation source: river surface water | place: USA:Blue River Watershed | collected 2017-08-18 | reverse complement strand
GCGTTGCGGATGTCGACCGAGCTGTAGAAGGGCGGGGTGTGCTCCATCCACTCGAGCCGGAACCAGCGCTCGATGGCAGGCATGGACTCGAGGATGCGTTGCTCGAGTTCGTCGATGGGGCCGGTCAAGGCCGTGATGAGATGGGGAACCATGCAGCCCTCGGACAGGGAATGGACAGGGGGACAACCCAGGATTGTAGGAGGGGGCCGCAGCACCCCCTAGCGCCGCTCAGGAGGGCTGCGCCAGGGGCAGGTTCAGGAGCAGGTTCTGGGGTTTCAGGCGCAGCACCTTGGCCTCGTCCATGGCCATGGCCAGGTAGACCGGCCGGCCGGCCAGCTCCGGCCGCAGGGCGGAAGGCTCCTCGAAGGCCATGCTGAACAGGCACAGCATGCGGGCCATCCGCTCGGGCTCGACCTCCTGCCCCTGGTACAGCGCATTGAGCACCGCGCTGGCCTGGGCATCCAGGCCCACGTGCCAGAGCCATTGTTCGTCGTCGATCTCGCGCTCGACCTGCACCCTCGCCGCGACGCCCAGCAGGTGGGCCACCCAGCGCTCGATCACCCGGCACAGGGCCTGCAGGCCCGGCTGGCCGTGGTGCAGGGGCAGGACCATGTCGTGGGCCTCGGTGCGGGGCCAGTAGGTCTGCGCGCTGTCTTCATGGAGGACGTCGAGCTCGGCCTCGCGCAGGGGCACGCCGCCCTGGCGCAGCAGGTCGCCGATCGCGCCAAAAGAGCCTGCCACCGCCAGGCGCTGGATGGCCTCCTCGTCGCCGGCCATCACCTGGCCGTCGTCCTGCACGGCGATGCGCTGCGGGCGAAACAGCATTTCGGCGGCCCGCACCTCGAAGGCGGTGGCGGTGTCGCCCAGGGCTTCGCGCAGGAGCACTTGCGTCAGCTGCTGCACCAGCACCGGCGGCACATCCACCTGGCCGCGAAAGATCTCGAGGTAGCTGGCTTCCAGCGTGGGCCGCGCCAGCAGGCGCTGGCGGAAACGCAGCCAGACGGTGTAGTTGGCGCGGGCGTCCTCGTCGTGCAGGGCGGCAAGCTGCGCGGACGCGACCTCGGCACGCGGGGCAGCCAGAAGGGCCGCGTGCAGGGCACGCTCGGCGTCGCAGGACTCGGGAACGGGCGCCAGCTCCGGACGCGCCAGCAGATGGCGCAGGAACGCGTCGGTCACCACCAGGTGACCCTGGGGGGTGCGATCGAGCAGCCGCCAGCCGCAGGAAGGCCAGTAATCTCGCATGGGTCGTTCGGGGGAGGCGGGCGCGTACGAACCCGCTCAGGTACGCACTTCGCCCTCGCCCAGGACCACCCACTTCAGGCAGGTCAGGCCTTCGATGCCCACCGGCCCGCGGGCGTGGAACTTGTCGGTGCTGATGCCGATCTCGGCCCCCAGACCGTACTCGAAACCATCCGCGAAGCGTGTACTCGCATTCACCATGACACTCGCGGAATCGACCTCGCGCAGGAAACGCTGGGCGTGCAGGTGGTCGCGGGTGAGGATCGCGTCGGTGTGGTGGCTGCCGTAGCGGTTGATGTGGGCGATGGCTTCGCCCAGCCCCTCGACCACCTTCACGCTGATGATGGGCGCGAGGTATTCCTCGTACCAGTCCTGCTCGGTGGCATCGACGACCTTTGCGCCCGGGACGGCCTGCAGCAGGGCCCGGGCCTCGGGGTCGCAGCGCATCTCGACGCCCTTGGCCGCAAAGACGGCACCGATCCGGGGCAGGAACGCGCCCGCCACGCCGCGGGCCACCAGCAGGCCCTCGCTGGCGTTGCAGGGGCTGTACTTCTGGGTCTTGGCGTTGTCGGTGACCCTCACGGCCATGTCCAGGTCGCAGGGGTCGTCGATGTAGGTGTGGCAGTTGCCATCCAGGTGCTTGATGACGGGCACCTTGGCCTCGCGGCTGATGCGCTCGATCAGGCCCTTGCCGCCGCGCGGGATGACCACGTCGACGAACTCGGGCATGGCGATCAGGTGCCCGACCGCCTCGCGGTCGGTGGTGGGCACCAGCTGTACGGCCTCAGGGGGCAGGCCGGCGTCGGCCAGGGCCTGCTGCACCAGGCGGGCCAGGGCCTTGTTGGAGTCGATGGCCTCGGAGCCGCCGCGCAGGATGCAGGCGTTACCGCTCTTGATGGACAGGCTGGCCGCCTCGATGGTGACGTTGGGCCGGCTCTCGAAGATCATGCCGAACACGCCCAGGGGCACGCGCATCTGGCCCACGCGGATGCCGCTGGGCTGCTGCTTCATGCCGAGGATCTCGCCGATGACGTCCGGCATGGCGGCCAGCTGCTCGCAGCCTTCGGCCACGGTCTCGATCACCTGGGGCGTGAGGCGCAGCCGGTCGACCAGAGGCGCGGCCAGGCCGGCGGCAACGGCGCGGTCCAGGTCCTTGGCGTTGTCGGCGGCCAGGGCCTGGGTGTTCTCACGCAGCAGCGCGGCCAGGCGGCGCAGGGCGCGGGACTTGGTGGCCGCGTCGGCGCGCGCCATGGCGGCACTGGCCTGCCGCGCCTGGCGGCCCAGGGCGTGCATGGCGTCGGCAATAGAGCCCGCCCCGGCAGGGACGGCGACATCTCGGGCGTTCATGCCGGAATTTTCGCACGCGGGGCGGTAGCGGCCGGCGGGGCGGTGCAGGCCAGGCACAGGGCCTGCGCCAGCCGGTGCAGGGCCTGCCAGCCCGAGGCCGGCCAGTCGGGCGACTTCAGGCCCTTGACGATGCCATCCACCACATGGGCCGAATGCAGGAGGTCGTCGAGCGTGCGCGCGGTGAGCCGTGGCAGCGCGCGCTCGAACAGGCGCTCCTTCTGGCCCCAGACCCGCTGCTCGCGCAGGGCCATGGGCAGGGGCCGCCCGGCATCCAGCGCATCGCGCACGCGCTTGAGGGCGCGGATGTCCTCGGCCAGGGTGTAGTGCACCAGCACCTCGGCCACGCCCTCGGCCTGCAGGCCGTCGAGCATGCGCTGGACGCGGACGGCCTGCCCCGCGAGCACGGCGTCGGACAGCTTGAAGACGTCGTAGCGGGCGACATCCAGCACGGCCGCTTCGACCTGCTCGAACCCCAGCTCGCCCGCCGGGTACAGCAAGGCGAGCTTCTGCAACTCCTGGTGGGCCGCCAGCAGGTTGCCCTCCACGCGGTCGGCGAAGAACTGCAGCGTGCGCTGGCCCTCGTCACCCGACACCACGCGCTGGCCCTGGCGTGACAGGCGTGCCGCAATCCACTGCGGCAGCTGGGCGCGCTCGACCGGGTCGACCTTGACGGTGATGCCGAAGCTGTCCAGCGCGCCGAACCAGGCGCCCTGCGTCGTCAGGCGGTCCAGCCGGGGCAGCAGGACCAGGGTCAGCGTGCTGTCGTTGCCCTGGGCCTGTTCGGCAAGCTGCTGCAAGGCGGTGCTGCCCTCCTTGCCCGGCTTGCCGGAGGGAATGCGGATCTCGACGATCTGCCGGTCGGCAAAGAGGCTGAGGGATCCGCCCGCCGCCAGCACCGCGCTCCAGTCGAAATGGGCGCCCGCGACGGTGTGCACGCTGCGCTCGGTGTAACCCTGCTGGCGCGCGGCGGCGCGGATGGCGTCGGCGGCTTCCTGCACCAGCAGCGGCTCGTCGCCGTGCAGGGTGTAGAGCGAGCGCAGGCCCTTGTGCAGGTGCGCCTCGAGTTGCGCGAGGGCCAGTTGCATGGCGCGCCTAGCGGACCTTGACCACCGCCAGGCGGCGCATCAGCTGCTGGACCAGCTCGGCCTGCATGTCGTTGAACAGCAAGGCCTCCTCGTTTTCCTTGGCCAGGGCCTGGGATTCGTTGTAGCTGATGTCCCGCTGCTGCTGCAGCTCGGTCTCGGGGATCAGGTCCACGCCGTCGGGGGTGTACAGGCGCATGCGCAGCGTGATGCGCAGCTGCAGTTCGCGCAACTGGCCGGCCGCACTGCGGCCCGCCACCACGCGCTGGCGCTGCTCGCCCGCCATGTCGAGGATGACGTCGGCTTTCTCGCGCGGTTCGCGCTCGCCCAGCACCTGCACGCCCGCGCCTTCGAGTGTGAGGCGCAGGTCCTGGGCGACCGGGCCGGTGCTGGCCAGGTGCAGGCTGCGGAAGCGGAACGAATAGGCACCACGCAGGCGAAAGCCGCAGCCGGCCAGGGCGCTCAGCGCGGCAAGCGCAGCCAGGCGGGGCAGGACCTGGCGGCGTCGGACCTCGCCCGCCGCGGGAGTCGGTACACGGTGGAGCGGTCGGGCGGCGCGCATGTCAGATCACCACGTTGACCAGGCGGCCCGGCACCACGATCACCTTCTTGGCGGCGGCGCCTTCGGCGAACTTGGTGAAGGCTTCGCTGGCCAGGGCCAGGGCCTCGATCTGCTCGCGGCTGGCGCCGGCGGGCACGGTCACCGCGCCGCGCAGCTTGCCATTGACCTGCAGCATCAGTTCGATCTCGTCCTGCTTGAGGGCGGCCTCGTCGACCTTCGGCCAGGGCGCGTCGATCAGGTCGCCGTTCAGGGCGGCATAGCCCAGGCCCTGCCACAGGCCGTGGGTCAGGTGCGGCGTGGCGGGGTACAGCACGCGCAGCAGGATGCCGAAGCCCTCGGCCAGCGCCGCGTCGGCGCCAGGCTCGCCGGTGGCCTTGAAGTCCTCCAGCGCATTGAGCATCTTCATCGCGCCGGAGACCACGGTGTTGTATTGCATGCGCACATAGTCGTAGTCGACCTGGCGCAGCACGCTGTGGATCTCCAGTCGCAGGGCCTTCACGGCCTTGCCGAAACCGCCCGCCTGCGCCACCGCCTGGCTGCGAGCGGCCACGTCCGGGGTGCCTCCGAGCTTGAGGCCGAAGTTCCAGACGCGGCGCAGGAAGCGGTAGCTGCCCTCGAGCGCGGCGTCGTTCCACTCGAGCGTGGCCTCGGGCGGCGCGGTGAACATGGTGTACAGGCGCGCGGTGTCGGCGCCGTATTTCTCGATGAGCGCCTGCGGGTCCACGCCGTTGTTCTTGGACTTGGACATGGTGGTCCAGCCCTCGTACGCCACGGGCTGGCCGTCGGCCTTGGCGGTGGCGGAGATGACCTTGCTGTGTTCGTCGCGCACGATATCCAGTTCGTGCGCCCAGAAGTACTGCTTGCCGGTGGTGGTGCGCGAGAAGGCCTCATTGAGGACCATGCCCTGCGTGAGCAACTTGGTGAAGGGTTCATCCACCTTCACCAGCCCCAGGTCCCGCATCACCTTGGTCCAGAAGCGCGCATAGAGCAGGTGCAGGATGGCATGCTCGATACCGCCGATGTACTGGTCCATCGGCATCCAGTACTGGGTCCCCGCGCCGACCATGGCCTGGTCGTTGGCCGGGTCGCAATAGCGCATGAAGTACCAGGAGCTGTCCACGAAGGTGTCCATCGTGTCGGTCTCGCGGCGCGCGGGCTGGCCGCACACCGGGCAGGTGCAGGCCAGGAAGTCTTCGCGTTTATTGAGCGGGTTGCCGCTGCCATCGGGCACGCAGTCCTGCGGCAGGACGACCGGCAGGTCTTTCTCGGGCACCGGCACCGCGCCGTGCTCGGGGCAGTGGATGATGGGAATCGGCGTGCCCCAGTAACGCTGGCGGCTGATGCCCCAGTCACGCAGGCGCCAGGTGGTCTTCTTCTCGCCCAGGCCCTTCTGCTCCAGGGCATGGGCCACCACGTTGACGGCCTCGGCGTAGCCGTAGCCGCTGTAGATGTCGGAGTTGATGGTGACGCCGCGGGTCTTGTCGGCGTACCAATCCTGCCAGCGCTCGTAGTCGTATTCGAATTCCTCGCCGTCGATCTCGACGACCTGCAGGATCGTCAGGCCGTACTTCAGGGCGAAGGCGAAGTCACGTTCGTCATGACCCGGCACGCCCATGACCGCGCCATCGCCGTACCCCATGAGAACGTAGTTGCCGACCCACACGTCGATCTTCTCGCCCGTGAGCGGGTGCGTCACCTTCAGGCCGGTGGGCATACCCTCCTTGTCCTTCAGGGCGAGTTCGGCCTCGGTGGTGCCGCCCTGCTTGCACGACTCGATGAAGGCGGCGAGCTTCGGGTTGTTCGCGGCTGCATGCGTGGCCAGCGGATGCTCGGGCGCCACCGCGCAGAAGGTGACGCCCATGATGGTGTCGGCCCGGGTGGTGAACACGTACAGGCGGCCATCGCCGATCAACTGACCGTCGGCACCACGGATGTCGTGGGGGAAGGCAAAGCGCACGCCCTCGCTCTTGCCGATCCAGTTCTCCTGCATCAGCTTCACGCGCTCGGGCCAGCCCGGGAGCTGGTGCTGCACGTGATCGAGCAGTTCCTGCGCGTAATCGGTGATCTTCAGGTAGTAGCCGGGGATCTCGCGCTTTTCGACCACCGCGCCGGTGCGCCAGCCCTTGCCGTCGATCACCTGCTCGTTGGCCAGCACGGTCTGGTCCACCGGGTCCCAGTTCACGACCTGGGTCTTGCGGTAGGCGATGCCCTTCTCGAGCATCTTGAGGAACAGCCACTGGTTCCACTTGTAATAACTCGGATCACAGGTGGCGACCTCGCGCGACCAGTCGATGGCCAGCCCCATCGCCTGCATCTGCGTCTTCATGTAGGCGATGTTGTCGTAGGTCCACTTCGCGGGCGGCACGCCGTTTTTGAGCGCGGCGTTCTCGGCGGGCAGGCCGAAGGCGTCCCAGCCCATGGGCATGAGGACGTTGTAGCCGTTCATGCGCAGGTAGCGCGTGAGCATGTCGTTGATGGTGTAGTTGCGCACGTGCCCCATGTGCAGCTTGCCGCTGGGATAGGGCAGCATGGAACAGGCGTAGAACTTCTTCTTCCCCGCGTCCTCGATCACGCGATAGGCGTCGCGGGCCGTCCAGTGCGCCTGCGCGGCCTGTTCGACCTCGAGATGGTTGTACTTGTCTTGCATGATGGGCCAAATTGTAGGGTGGCCCCCGTGCCCGGCGCAGCGATGCCGGGGGGCGCCCCGCCGGGGCTCAGGGGGCCTTGGGATCGGCGACGAACCCGATGCGGGTCAGGCCCGCCTGCTGCGCGGCGCCGATCGCCTCGACCACCCGGCCATAGGGGACGCTGCGATCCGCGCGCAAACGCACTTCCGTGTCGGGATTCGCACGGGCCGCTGCGGCCAGGCGCTCGGCCAGTTCGGTAGCGGTGACGGGCTGGTCGTTCACGAAGAGGCCGCCGCGCGGGTCGAGCGTGACGGCCACGGTCGCCTTTGCGGCCGCGGGCTGGGCGGCGGCGGTGGCCGGCAGGTCCAGGCGGATGGCGCTGGCCAGCAGGGGCGCGGTGACGATGAGGATCACCACCAGCACCAGCATCACGTCGACCAGGGGCGTGACGTTGATGTCGGCAAAGGGCCGCGACGCGGGTGGGGTGCGTTCGAGGCGGCCGAAGGTCATGGGGCGCTCAGGAAGTGACGCCCTGCCCCGCCAGCAGTTCACGCAGGTCGTGGGCGAAGCCTTCGAGGTCGGCCTCGATGCGGCCGATGTGCCGGCCCAGGACGTTGTAGCCCAGGACGGCGGGGATGGCGACGGCCAGGCCGGCGGCCGTCATGACCAGGGCTTCGCCCACCGGGCCGGCCACCTGCTCGATGCCGACCTGACCTGAGGCCGCGAGGCCGATGAGGGCGTGGTAGATGCCCCAGACGGTGCCGAGCAGGCCGACAAAGGGCGCGGTGGCGCCCACGGTGGCCAGCAGCACCTGCCCGAACTGCAGGCGGTCCGAGGCCCGGTGCAGGGCGTCGCGCAGGCCGCGTGTGAGCTGCTGGGCCCGGTCACCGGACGCCGCCAGCACACCGGGCGCCGCGGGGCGGGTGGCGTCGAGCAAGGGGAGCACCAGCGCCTCGCGGTCCAGGGCCACCAGCAGGTCGCGGGCGCTGTCCAGGGACCCGGCCTGCCAGAAGGCGGCGGTGCCCCGCGCCACGTCGGCCGCCGCGCGACGCAGCAGCCAGGCCTTCCAGAGGATGACCACCCAGCTGCCCACGGACATCAGCAGCAGCAGCAGGGCCACGGCCCGCGTCACGGCATCGCCCTGGCGCAGCAGCTCGATCATGGTCGGAAGCCTCCGGGACGCCGGGCCTAGCGCAGGCCCAGCACGTCGAACATGTCGTACAGGCCGTGCTTCTTGCCGGCCAGGAAGCGCAGGGCCCGCAGGCTGCCCTGCGCATAGGTGGCGCGGCTGGCGGACTTGTGCGTGATCTCGATGCGCTCACCGGTGCCGGCAAACAGCACGGTGTGGTCGCCCACGATGTCGCCGCCCCGAATGGTGGAGAAGCCGATGGTGGACGGGTCGCGCTCGCCGGTGACGCCCTCGCGGGCATAGACCGCGCAGGACTTCAGGTCGCGGCCGAGCGCCTCGGCGATGACCTCGCCCATCTTGAGCGCCGTGCCCGAGGGCGCGTCCACCTTGTGGCGGTGGTGGGCCTCGATGATCTCGATGTCGTAGCCGGTGGACAGGGCCTGGGCGGCCATCTGCAGCAGCTTGAGGGTGACGTTGACGCCCACGGACATGTTGGGCGCGAACATGATGGGGATGGACTTCGCGGCGTCGGCGATCTGGGCCTTCTGGGCCTCGGACAGGCCGGTCGTACCGATGACCATGGCGACGCCGTGACGGCGGCAGGCGGCCAGGTGGGCCATGGTGCCCTCGGGTCGGGTGAAGTCGATCAGGACCCGGGCGTCGCGCAGGCCGGCGTCGAGATCGGAGGTGACGGCCACGCCGCTGGCATGCCCGAGGAAGGCGCAGGCATCGTTGCCAATGGCGGGGCTGGAGGGCACGTCGAGCGCCCCGGCGAGGCGGCAGTCGTCGCTTGCGCGGATGGCCTCGATCAGCATGTGGCCCATGCGGCCGGACGCGCCGGCAACGGCCACGGGGTGGACGGGGTTCGCGCTTGGCATGGCGTCAGCGGACCGGGGCCTCGAGCGGCGGGTAGGCCGTGGCGGGCGGCGGCGCCGCCGGCGCGGGCGCCGCGGACGCTGGGGCGGGAAAACGCTGCAGCTGGGCCTCGGTGGCCTCCAGGGGCGGCACCGGCTTGCCCTTGCGCGAGACATCGAGCGAGGCCACGAACTCGGCTTCGGTAGGCATGGTGTCGCCCTCGAAACGCTCCAGGGCCTCACCCTTGAAGAAGACGGTCAGGCGGTAGGCCTGGGGTTCGAGGCCCTGGCGGCGCAGGGTGAAGACGTAGTCCCAGCGGTCGGCGTGGAAGACGCTGGTGAGCAGGGGCGTGCCCAGGGCATCCCGCACCTGCTGGCGCGACAGGCCCGGCTGCAATGTGGCGACCTGCTCGCGGGAGATGAAGTTGCCCTGGACCACCTGGGGCTGGTAGGGCTTGACCACGCCGGCCAGGCGCTGGCTGGCGTTGTCCAGGCTGGTGCAGCCGGCCAGCAGGGCGCAGCAGGCCGCCAGGAGCAGCGCCGGGCGGCGCAGGCCCGCAGGGGACCCCGGAAGCCCCTCACGGGGGCCATGGCGCTGGCAATAGTCAGGAGCGGGCATCAAATGACAGCGGCGTTTATGATCGATCGATTGTAGCGGCCGCCCCCGAGGCGGCGCCCCGGCCCCTACCATGGCGAACATCGACGAACTCAAGAGCACGGGCCTCAAGGCCACGGTGCCGCGGCTGAAGATCCTGGACGTGTTCCAGAAGGGGTCCCAGCGCCACATGACCGCCGAGGACGTGTTCCGGGTGCTCCTGGAAGACCGCTCGGACATCGGGCTGGCCACGGTCTACCGGGTGCTCACCCAGTTCGAGCAGGCGGGCATCCTGCTTCGCAGCCACTTCGAGAGCGGCAAGGCGGTCTACGAACTCAACGAGGGCCAGCACCACGACCACCTGGTGTGCCTGGACTGCGGGCGGGTCGAGGAGTTCTACGACGCCGAGATCGAGAAGCGCCAGCACGACGTGGCCAAGGCCAAGGGCTTCGATATCGCCGACCACGCCCTGAGCCTGTACGCGCACTGCACCAAGAAGGCCTGCCCCAACCGGCCCCGCGGCCGGGGCTGAGGAGCTCAAGGGGTGGCCCTGGGGGCGGTTCAGCCCCCTTCGTCTTCCATCGCACGGCGGTGCCGCTCGACGAACTCCTGGTAGGTGTCCACCCCGCGCAGCTGCAGGATGGTGTTGCGCACCGCCGCCTCGACCAGCACGGCGATGTTGCGGCCAGCGACCACCTGAATCACCGCCTTGCGAATCGGCACGCCCAGGACGTCCTGCGT
>JACCEC011442861.1_pt1 | contig 10176 bp, 9 predicted proteins | sample 7450121 | NCBI WGS metagenome assembly JACCEC01 (sample SAMN15323455, study PRJNA562643) | freshwater metagenome | isolation source: river surface water | place: USA:Blue River Watershed | collected 2017-08-18 | reverse complement strand
TCCGGCCAACAGCTCCCAACTCAAATCGGTGTCAATTTTTAATCAGGCAGCGACTTGTTCCCGTTTCTCAAGGCTTCCAATTCATCAAGCAAAACTGGGTTATTTGCGAAGACCGCAAAAAACTTTACAAACTGCAATTGCGCATCGGATCCTGGTTGCGCGTCCGTCGCCAGTCGAAGTAGATCGTTTCCTATTTGGCTGATTACGTCTTTGCGATTCTGTGGCGCTACGAATTGGTACGCGGTTGTCACGAGTTGGCGCAAGAGCGTCATCATGGTGGTGGATTCTGTTTCCGCCGAGATGTTGTTTATCACTAAGTTGATGAACTCTCGTGGATTCGCTTCGGCGTCTCGCGTGGCATCCCAGGCTGCTCCCCAAATTAGCGTGCGGGCTAGGGAATCCTCAAAGTTAGAAAGATTCGCTAGCGCCGTGTCCCACGATTTTTGATCCAAGCGAATTTTTGCGTAAGCAAGGTCATCATCATTTAGCAATACCAAGTCAGGGCGTGGAAGGCCAACCAACTCCTTGATGCTTGTGCGAGGTCCGTCAATATCAATTTCCACGCGAGATACTCGGCGAAGTTTTGAGTCCACGAGATCATAGAAACCAATCGCCATGCGATGTGGTCGAAGAGTCGGGTATTCGGCAATCGCCGTTTGTGTGACCTCGAAGCGTGTTATCAATCCTGCTTCATCGGTTTCGATAACAGGGCGCAATGTGTTTACCCCTGCTGTCTCCAGCCAAAGTTTTGACCAGCTTCGTAATTCGCGACCAGAAGTGGCCTCTAGCTCAACGAGTAAGTCGTTTAGCTCAGTGTTTCCAAATGCGTGCTTCTTAAAGTAGTTGGCCACACCAGCCATGAACTTGTCTTTACCAACCCAAGCAACAAGTTGTTTCAAAACCGAGGCGCCCTTGGCATAGGTAATGCCATCAAAATTTACTTGCACATCTTCAAGGTCATTGATTTCCGCAACAATCGGGTGAGTGGAAGGCAGTTGATCTTGGCGATACGCCCAAGATTTTTCCAGCGCGGCGAAAGTCGTCCATGCACTGTGCCACTCAGTTGCTTCGGCTGTCGCAAGTGTCGATGCATATTCTGCAAACGATTCGTTGAGCCAGAGGTCGTTCCACCACTTCATTGTCACAAGATCTCCAAACCACATGTGGGCGAGTTCGTGAAGAATTGTCACGACGCGACGTTCGCGGATGGCATCTGTGACTTTGGAGCGGAAAACATAACTCTCTGTAAATGTGACAGCACCGGCATTCTCCATTGCGCCGGCGTTGAACTCTGGGACAAAGAGCTGGTCATATTTGTCGAATGGGTACGGTTGGTCAAATGCTTGCTCGTAGAACTCGAATCCTTGGCGAGTTTTTTCAAAGATATAGTCGGCATCCATAAACTCCGATAGCGACGCTCTACTAAATACGCCCAGTGGAATTACACGCCCGCTGGAGCTGGTCAATTCGCTTCGCACTTCAACGTATGGCCCTGCTATTAGCGCGGTGATGTAACTAGAAATAATTGGAGTGGGTTCAAAGTTCCAAATGCTTTTTGAAGTATCCAAGGCAACCGGCGTTGGTGAAGTTTGGTTAGAGATGACTTTCCAGTGGCTTGGTGCTGTCACGTTGAACTCGAAAGTTGCCTTGAGGTCTGGCTGTTCAAAGACCGCGAATACTCGCCTTGAGTCAGGTACCTCGAACTGCGTGTAGAGATAGACCTCGTTGTCCACCGGATCAACGAACCGATGCAGGCCTTCCCCGGTGTTCATGTAGTTTGCTTTGGCCTGGATCTCAAGTTCATTTTCAAGGGCAAGGTCATCAAGCTGAATGCGAACCCCATCGGATACCTTGGCGACATCAAGCTCAACGCCGTTCAATCGCACCCTTTGCACTGAGTGAGTTATGGCATCTATAAATGTGTTGGCACCCTCGGTTTTTGAAGAAAACTTCACCTTTGTTAGGGAGTCAAAAGTCTTGTCATCGCTTGTTAGGTCAAGGTGGATTTCATAGCTCGATACGTTGAGGAGTGAGGCGCGTTCCTGCGCTTCTTTACGAGTGAGGTTTTCGCCAGGCATTTGGACTCCGTAATTCGTTTGATTTCTAGGGCTAGCCTAACTGCTGGGTTTCTGGGGGATAATCGGAGTATGGGGACAGTGTTTACAGGTACAAATTCGACCTGGGTCGAAAACATGGCCCTTGCAGAAATTGGGCTAGTCCTGCTCGGCCTGGGGGTGGCCGCTTTCATCGCGGTTCGGATAAAAATTTCGGTGGTTCCGATCTATCTCATGATTGGATTGGCGCTGGGCAAGGGTGGCCTCGTTCCACTTGACCTGAGCGAAACTTTTCTAGATACGGGCGCCCAACTCGGCGCAATACTGCTCTTGTTGATGCTTGGTCTAGAACATTCAGGTCCAAACCTTGCCTCTGCTTTTATGGAGCGTAAATCAATCGGCGCAATTGACTTTGCCCTTAATGCACTACCTGGTGCTTTGGTCGGATTGCTCCTTGGCTGGGGTTTGCTGGGGGCGGTTGTTTTGGGAGGTATTACTTATGTGAGCTCTTCGGGAATCGCCTCGCAGATGATGAAGGAAACGGGCTGGCAGCGGTCAGAAGTTTCCAGACGTGTCACCACGGTATTGGTAGTCGAAGACCTAACACTTGCTCCGTATCTTCCTCTGCTCACCACATTGGTGGCAGGGGCGGGTGCAATTGCCGGGTTCTTATCTGTGTCTGTTGCCCTTTTGGTTACTGCCGTTGCGCTAGTCATCTCCTTTAAAGGAGAGAACGCGCTTGGAAAAATTTTGAATACGCAAGCCCAGGGTGGATTGCTCTTGACTGTTTTTGGCGCAGCTCTGTTTGCCGCTGGTTCTGCAGAGTTGGTTGGTTTTTCATCTGCTGTTGCAGCGTTTCTTGTGGGACTGGCATTGACTGGAGAAGTAGCACTTGCAGTCAGAATAAGGTTGTCACCGCTACGAGACTTGTTTGCTGCCATTTTCTTTTTGTTCTTTGGGCTTAGTGTTTCACCGGCTGAGATGCTTCCGGTCTTGCCACTTGCGATTCTCCTGGCTGTGCTCGGAATTGCAGGAAAAATGTATGTTGGTTGGAATATTGCCAAAGACATGTCGGATGGTTCTGCCTGGAAACGTGCTGGCGCATTTCTAATTCCTCGCGGCGAGTTTTCAATTGTTATCGCTGGATTGGCAGCAACCACGAGTTTTGGCGGTCAATTGCAAGCGTTGACAATCACATACGTTCTACTTACATCCCTGGCCGCATCGATTGTTTTGCGGGCAGTTCGGAGTTCCTTCGAAAAAGCAAGAGCTAAAGCAAAGGCTTAAACTGAATACATGCGCATACACATTGCTACCGATCACGCCGGACTAGAACTAAGTCACTTTCTAATTCGTGAACTCACCAAACAGGGCCACGAAGTATTCGATCACGGTCCAACTTCATACGACCCTCTTGATGACTATCCAAGCTTCTGCATCAACGCAGCTCTGGCTGTTGTTGCCGATGAAGCAGCCGGGGTAGCTGCATTAGGAATCGTTCTTGGTGGTTCCGGAAATGGTGAACAGATTGCGGCTAACAAAGCTAAGGGAATTCGCGCGGCCCTGGCCTGGAATGAATCAACTGCCAAATTGGCGCGTGATCACAACGACGCAAATGTTATCGCTGTAGGCGCCCGTCAGCACAGCCAAGAAGAAGTACTGCACCTGATTGAATTGTTTATTGCCGAGCCGTTCAGCAATGACGAACGACACGTTCGCCGTATTGGGAAAATTGGCACCTACGAGCAAACCGGCGACATTCTCTAAATAATGCCTGAAGGCCACACCGTCCATAGAACGGCGATTGAGTTTAATAAAACGTTTGCCGGTGAAGTGCTCACGGTTTCGTCTCCGCAGGGTAGGTTTACTGCCGGAGCAAAATCCATTTCTGGAAAGACGCTTGTGACCGCGCGGGCGATTGGAAAACAGTTATTCCTCAATTTCGACAACGAGCTAACTCTGAGAATTCATCTTGGTATTTATGGAAAATGGTCGTTTGCCAATTACAGCGACAATTTGCCAGAAGTTACTGGTCAGGTTCGAGCCAGATTCAATAACCAATTTGCTGTGGCGGACCTTCGTGGGCCAACGGTTTGTGAAGTAATCAACACCGATGAAGTTCGACGCGTGGAACAGCGCCTCGGCCCAGATCCACTCAACCCCAATCCACGAGGTAAAGAACTAGCCCGATTTGTTGAGCGGGTCATGAAAAGCAAGACTCCAATTGGTCTGGCTCTCATGAACCAGGACGTGATCAGTGGCATCGGAAACGTTTATCGCGCGGAGCTTTTGTTTCGCTCGGGCATTAGTCCGCACACTCCAGGGAATGAGCTCTCGATAGAGCAACTGACTGAAATCTGGAATGACTCGGTAAAGCTTATGAAGATCGGTGTTGCAACTGGTTTCATGATCACTCGCGATGAACTCGCAAAGCGCAATCCGGAAAAAAGTGAGCGCAATTTCGTTTACAAGCGCGAAGGGTTGCCCTGCAGAAACTGTGGAACAAACATCAGCATAGAAATTATGGCGGCCCGGAAGTTGTATTGGTGCGTGGGCTGCCAAAACTAAAAAAGGCCCCTTTATAAAGAGGAGCCTTTTTCGATTTGGAGCGGGCGACGGGAATCGAACCCGCACCATCAGTTTGGAAGACTGAGGCTCTACCATTGAGCTACGCCCGCGGGTATTGGGCCGTTTTTTCTCAAAAACCGACGCAACCACTCCATTCTATGGGATAGACTCACTGAGGTTGTTCAAACAACCGGGGTGTAGCGTAGTGGCTAGCGCGCCTGCTTTGGGAGCAGGATATCGCAGGTTCGAGTCCTGTCACCCCGACCAAATTTATGAAATAAAACTGGCTCGTCTTCCTTGCGGAGGCGGGCCCTTTTCAGAGGAAGAGCCCTTGAAAACTGCTGTTGAACGCATTAAGCCAACTCGCGCGAAGTTAACTATTGAGGTAACTCCTGAAGAGTTTCGTCCGAGCATTGATCACGCCTATGAGCACATCGCCGAAACCGTAAACATTCCTGGTTTCCGTAAGGGAAAAATTCCTGCAGCGATTCTTGATCAGCGCGTTGGACGTGCGGCAATTTTGGCTCACGCAATTAATGACGGTCTTGACACTGTTTACCGCCAGGCTCTTGAAGAATCCAAACTACGTCCTTTGGGTCAGCCTGCAGCGGATATCAAGCAGAGCCCTGACGAAAAGACCTTCCAAGGCAATTTGATTGTCGAGATTGAAGTTGAGGTTCGTCCCGAACTAAATCTCAAAGAGTACAAGGGTCTTAAAATCAAGGTCGATGATGTCAAGGTTGAGGCAAAAGAGCTGGAAGCTGAACTTGATGCACTTCGCGCGCGTTTCGGCAGCCTAAAGGCTGTGGAGCGTCCTGCAAAGAAGGGTGACTTCACCACTATTGACCTAAAGGCAGTTGTAGACGGCAAGACCATTGATTCTGCGGAAAACATTTCTTACGAAATTGGTTCTGGCAACCTGCTTGACGGAATCGATGAAGCGCTAGACACACTTACCGCTGGTGAAGAAACCACTTTCAAATCGAAGCTTGTTGGTGGCGAGAAGGCAGGCCAGGAGGCTGAAATTTCTGTCAAGCTAACCGCTGTCAAAGAGCGCGAGCTTCCAGCTGCCGATGACAAGTTTGCACAGTTGGCATCCGAGTTTGACACTCTAAAGGAACTAAAGGCTGACCTAGAGAAGCAGATCGAGCGATCAAAGAGCTACGGTCAAGGAATTCAAGCCCGCGATCTTGCCACCGATAAATTGCTGGAACTGATTGATGTGCCTGTATCGGATGAGCTAGTCGAAGCAGACGTTCACCGCCACCTAGAGGGTGAAGGCCGCCTAGAGGATGACAAGCACCGCGCTGAAGTTTTGATTGAAAGCACAAAGTCATTCAAGGTACAGATGGTCCTCGATGCAATCGCTGAAAAGGAAGACATCAAGGTTGATGAGCAAGAACTAATTCAGTACTTGGTTCAGGCTTCACAGCAGTACGGCATGGCGCCGAATGATTTCATCAAGACAATCAGCGAGCAAGGACAAGTCCCGATGTTTGTGGCAGAGGTATCTCGCCGCAAGGCTCTCGCGATGGTCGTCGAGGCTGCAGAAGTTACTGATTCAAAGGGTGGCAAGGTTGACCTTTCAGAGTTCACCAAGCTAGACGCTGGTTCTGCTGACAGCCACGAGGGTCACGACCACGACTAAAAGGCAATTTTTGAAAACCCCGTCTCTTCAGGCGGGGTTTTCGCTTTAGCCACGGGCGAACACGCCAAGGTTTTGCCTGTTTTTGAGGTTATCTTTGACAGGCAACCTCAAGAACTAGGAGTACTTCAATGGCGGACCAACCAAAGGGCCCAAGCAGCACGTTCGATCGACTCTTAAAGGATCGAATTATTTGGCTTGGAACCGAAGTTCGAGACGATATGGCAAACGAGATCTGTGCAAAGATCTTGTTGCTTGCGGCTGAAGACTCGCAAAAAGACATTTACCTATATATCAACTCACCGGGTGGTTCTATTACTGCAGGTATGGCGATTTACGACACCATGCAGTACGTGCCAAACGACATCGTCACTGTTGGAATAGGTATGTGCGCGTCAATGGGCCAATTCTTGCTCTCTTCAGGAACGAAGGGCAAGCGTTACGCAACTCCAAATACCCGAGTATTGCTTCACCAGCCACACGGTGGCTTTGGTGGAACCGCGTCTGACATTCAGACTCAGGCAGAGCTGATCATGTCTATGAAGCGTCAGCTTGCATCGATCACGGCTGAGCAGACCGGCAAGACTCTGGACCAGATCATGGCCGATGGCGACCGTGACCGTTGGTTCAGCGCTGAAGAAGCTTTGGAATACGGATTTATTGACCACATTCAAAAGTACGCAGCAAGCGCCACCGGCGTTGGAAGCAACTAAGGGAGCTAATCATGACAAATCCAAACGTCTTCACAAGTCCTGACGCTCGCTACATTCTTCCAACTTTTGAAGAGCGCACCTCTTACGGTTTCAAGCGTCAAGACCCTTACAACAAGCTATTTGAGGACCGCATCGTGTTCCTTGGTGTTCAGGTAGATGACGCCTCAGCCGATGACATCATGGCCCAGTTGTTGGTTCTTGAGTCTCAGGACCCAGATCGCGACATCACCATGTACATCAATTCACCAGGAGGTTCATTCACTGCGATGACCGCCATCTACGACACAATGCAATACATCCGTCCGCAGATCCAGACGGTTTGCTTGGGTCAGGCGGCTTCTGCTGCAGCTGTGTTGTTGGCGGCTGGTGCTCCTGGAAAACGACTTGCACTGCCGAACGCACGTGTCTTGATTCACCAGCCATCTTCAGGGGATTCAGGTCGCGGACAGGCATCAGACATTGAGATTCAGGCCAAAGAGATAATGCGCCTGCGAGAATGGCTAGAGGCTACGCTGTCTAAGCACACCAAGCGCACAATTGCTGAGGTCAACAAAGATATTGACCGAGACAAGATCCTTACCGCTCCCGAGGCGCTTGAATATGGCCTAATCGACCAGGTTCTCACCTCAAGAAAAAACGCGCAGTAAGAAAATCGTTGAAAAAGCGGATGGGCGAGGCTCATCCGCTTTTTTGCGTTCAGAGCATAAGGTTTTTACATGACTAAGCTTGGCGAATCGGGTGACCTACTTAAGTGTTCTTTCTGCGGAAAGAGCCAAAAGCAGGTTCGCAAGCTCATCGCCGGCCCAGGCGTCTACATCTGTGACGAGTGCATCGAGCTTTGCAACGAGATCATCGAAGAGGAACTTGGCGAAGTAGCCAAGACCGTCGAAGACATTGATCTTCCAAAGCCTCGCGAAATCAAGGGTTTCCTTGACGAATACGTAATTGGTCAAGACCAAGCTAAAAAAGCTCTTTCAGTTGCGGTTTACAACCACTACAAACGTCTTCGCTCTCGTGGAACGCTTACATCCGCGGGTAAGGATCACGATTCGATTGAAATTGCCAAATCAAACATTTTGATGATTGGTCCAACCGGTTGCGGAAAGACGTATTTGGCACAAACCCTTGCTAAGCGCCTGAACGTGCCTTTTGCGGTAGCAGATGCCACTGCGTTGACCGAGGCTGGTTACGTTGGTGAAGACGTAGAAAATATTTTGCTCAAGTTGCTTCAGGCCGCCGACTTTGATGTGAAGCGCGCTGAAACAGGAATTATTTACATCGATGAGATCGACAAGATTTCACGTAAGGCTGAGAACCCATCAATCACCAGAGATGTGTCGGGTGAGGGTGTTCAGCAGGCGCTACTAAAGATTCTTGAAGGAACCGTTGCATCTGTTCCGCCACAGGGAGGTCGCAAACACCCGCAGCAGGAATTTATTCAACTGGACACGACCAACGTACTTTTCATCGTTGCTGGAGCGTTTGCCGGACTTGAAGAAATTATTTCTCAGCGTGCCGGCAAAAAGGGTATTGGTTTTGGAGCACCTATTTCTGGCAAAAACGATGACATCGAAATCTTCACAGAAGTTCAGCCTGAAGACCTTCGTAAATTCGGTTTGATTCCGGAATTCATCGGGCGATTGCCTGTAATTGCGACCGTGACCCCGCTTGATCGACCGGCATTGATGCAGATTCTCACCGAGCCTAAAAATGCTTTGGTAAAGCAGTATCAGCGAATGTTTGAACTAGACGGCTTCGAGCTTGAATTCGACAAAGCATCACTGGAAGCAATTGCAGATAAAGCTATTGAGCGCGAAACTGGTGCACGTGGCCTTCGGGCAATCATGGAAGAAATTCTTGGCCCAGTGATGTTCGACATTCCTGGTAGCGAGATTCAAGGCATAGTGAAGATCACAAAGGCCGTCGTTCTAGATGGCGCTGAGCCACAGACCGTTCCATTTAAGAACGTTCGTCAAGAAAAGTCTGCCTAACCTAAATGTTTAAAATCGGCAGCTTTGCTGATCACCGCGCTCCACTGCTTGCCGGAACAGTTGCATCAATCACGGGAACTGCGGCAAGCGCGGGACTAGTTCTTGCTGCGTTGACATCACTTGGCGCTACAAAATCGCAAACCACATCAGCGATAGTAGTTTTGCTGACCTTTTACGGCTTGCTTTCAATTTTGCTTAGCACTCGCTTCAAAATGCCGATCAGCATTGTTTGGAGTACCCCTGGTGCGGCTCTACTTATTTCTTCTGGCTCACTTGGAGTCCCGTTTAGCAGTGCGGTAGGCGCGTTCATAGTTACGGGCTTTCTGCTGCTTCTGACCGGTTTATGGCCAGCGCTTGGCCGTTTGGTGTCGTCTATTCCAAAACCGATTGCCTCTGCGATGTTAGCCGGCGTTATTTTCAACTTTTGTATTGCGCCTTTTCAATCAGCGAGCGATTTCCCTTGGCTGGTTCTGCCCGCGCTAATTGTTTGGCTTGCGCTCTACAAATACGCAACCATCTGGGCAACGCCGGCTGCGATGGTTTTGATTTTTGCTTCCACCGCGATTGCAGAGGGAATAACCGTAGACCCGTCGTCGATTTTGCCGACGCTTGAATTTGTTGTGCCTACTTTTGATCTGGCATCAATTATTGGCATCAGTCTTCCGCTTTATCTTGTGACCATGGCAAGTCAAAATATTCCTGGCATTGCAATCATGAAGACCTTTGGTTATGAGGTGCCATTTAAGCCAGTGATGGCAAGCACAGGAATCGCTGTGATTGTTGCCGGATTCTTTGGTGGGTTCTCAATGAACCTAGCTGCCATCACCGCTGCGCTCAATGCAAATGATCACGCCCATAAAGACCCAAAGCGTCGCTGGTTGTCATCGGTGTACGGGGGATACGTTTACTTGATCGTTGCCTTGCTTGCCGGTGTCACAGTAGCTTTCGTTTTGCAAGCACCTCGCGAATTGGTTCTTGCAGCTGCTGGTATCGCGCTGCTTGGAACAATAATCAGCGCACTCAGTTCGGCTGTTGAAGTTGTTGAGCTTCGACTTCCCGCGATGGTGACGTTTTTAGTTACAGCATCAGGGTTGTCAGCGTTTTCAATCGGCTCAGCTTTCTGGGCCTTGATTGCCGGACTTCTCGTCTGGAGCTGGTTATCGTTTAGGAAAAACTAACCTTCAACAACTTCAGCCAAAACGATC
>JACCEC010269042.1_pt1 | contig 10176 bp, 7 predicted proteins | sample 7450121 | NCBI WGS metagenome assembly JACCEC01 (sample SAMN15323455, study PRJNA562643) | freshwater metagenome | isolation source: river surface water | place: USA:Blue River Watershed | collected 2017-08-18 | reverse complement strand
GGATGATCACGGTGTCGTCCGGCTGAATGACTACCCAGTGGGTGACCTCGGGCGCGCCCGGGGCGGCGCTCGCCGGGGAGCACTGTACACCGAGGATGAAGGCACCGGTGAGTGCAGCGGACTGCTGGAGGAAAGTGCGGCGGGCGGGATGCTTCAGGGGGGCGTTCATGCATATCTCCTGCGCGAATGGGGTTTTGTTTGGCGGAGATTTTAACCGCAAGTGCTCGGCAGCGACTGCTGCAGTTGTCGGGCTGCGCGCTCCGAGATCACCATTACCAGTTTCAGCCGCGCGCGGGTCATGCCGACAAAGAGCTTGCGAAAGCTTTTCTCGTCCAGCCCGGCAAAATCGATCTCGGTAAAGATAACGGCAGGTGCAGACTGCCCCTTGAAGCGATAGACCGACTCGGCCAGCAGCTCGCCCTCCCGGAAAACCGGATTGCCGAACAAATCATACTGGCCGCTGAAGGATTTCAGGCTATGGTTGCCCAGACTGTCGAGATTCAGCAGCCGCGAATTCTCGCGGCCGCGAAAGCTGACGACCGCGATGTTCTGTCGTGCGTAGCCCGCACCGAGGCAGCGCGTGATCGCCTGCCGCGTCTGCGCGAGCATCTTGTCGGTGTCGTCATCCGGATAGAGCAGCTGCTCCACCGGGTCGCCGCCGAAAGGGCTGGCCGCCTCGATCGCGCTGGCCCCGGGCGAGAGCTCGCGTAGCCATGCAATGACATTCCTCGGGCTGCGGTAATTGGCGCCCGAGCGCAGCGTGACCCAGCCGGGCATCTCCAGCGGCGCGCGCCCGTACAGGTTTTGCATCGGGTCTTCCAGCCACAGGGCGCGGCCCTCGGGAGCGAGCATCCGCAGCAGCGCGTCGCGCCACTGCTCGGAGAAATCCTGGCCTTCGTCCACGATCAGCGTGTCCACACGCCAGTCATCACTGAGTTCCGTGTTGGCGAGATGCGCTTCCAGCCTCTGCCATGCCGAGGGATCCGTGTAGTCGGGCTGCAGTCCGGTGGCGCGTGCGACGCTGTCACAAAGTTGATGGAAACTCGCGACTTGTCCGCCCGACGGCAACAGCCGGCGCACATGATCTGCCAGCGGACGGTTGTAGCAGACGTACAGCGGCTTTTTTCCGGCCGCCAGCGCGGCAGAAAATTCTGCTAGTGCCAGCTGCGTTTTTCCGCTGCCCGCCGTGCCCAGCACGCGAAGGCGGAAGGGCGAGAAGTCCAGCTGTCGCGCCCAGCTCGCCAGACCGCCGGAGAGCCGCGTGACCAGTGAATGCGCCTGACCGATCATGGCGCTGGGATCGGGTACGAGCTGCAGCAGGTTGTTCAGAAAGCGGAGTACACGGTCGCGCTGCGGGCTGGTCGTGTCTGCGGGCAGGATCTGCCGGATCAGGGCGGGCAGCTGGTCGCGCTGGCGGGCATCGACAATGCGGTCGGCCGCAATGCCGGCAGCCTCGACTTTCCTGACCTGATAGTCCGGGCAGTACAGCAGATAATCGATCGACAGCGGATCGCCCTCCTTGCCGAAGCGTTGCTGCAGCGCCGACACCGAGCGCAGGATCTGGTTTTTCACCAGCGTGGGCTTGTCGAGCCCGGGAGAGCGCTTGGCCAGACCTTCGTCGGTCTCGGCAAGGAAGCCCGATCTCTGCTCGATCAGCAGCAGCCGGCCATCCGGTGCGAGCACGATGAAATCAATCTCGCCATACGCAGAAAAACCCCGGTCGATGTTGGTCCAGTGCACGCCATGAAAGACGGTGTAATCCTCCGGCAGTGCCGAGGCGAGCAGGGAGAGCGTTTCAATCTCGCGCTGCGCGGCCCCGGTGACGGACATCTCGCGCCAGCCTTCAGGATGTATGCGTGCCATCGATGGTTTCCGGCAAATGTCGACCGCGTATTGTAGTCCGCGTGGCCTGACCCGGGCGTCGACGCTGGTACACTGCACCGCTGTTGATAGGGGAGAATCGCATGGATGTTGTGCAGGCAGGTATTGTCCTGATGTCTGCGGCGATTGGCGCAGCGCTGGCATGGCTGATCGCACGCGGACGCCATGGTGCGGCACTGGCGGCCAGCCAGGAGCGCGCGCGCCTGCTCGAGCAGGCACACGCATCGCTGCGGACAGAGCTCACTGATGCGCAGCGCCAGCATCAGCAGGTACAGGAACAGCTCGGCACCCTCGGCCGGGAGCTCGCGACGGCGAGTACGCGACTCGAAGAAGAGCGCAAGCAGGCCGAGGAGAAGCTCGCACTGCTGCGCGAGATGAGCGAGAGCAGCCGCAAGGCGCTCACCGAGGAATTCCAGAACCTCGCGACCAACATCCTCGAAGACAAGACCAAACGCTTCACCGAACAGAACCTCGAGGGCCTCGGTCAGCTGCTGAATCCTTTCCGTGAGCGGCTGACCGAGTTCAAGACCCGCGTTGAGGAAATGCATTATCAGGATGCCCAGCAGCAGGCCGCGCTGAAGACCGAGCTTGCGCAACTCAAGGAGCTCAACCGGCAGATGACGGAGGAAGCGCATGGGCTCGCGACCGCGCTCAAGGGGCAGGCCAAGATGCAGGGCAACTGGGGCGAACTGGTGCTGGAGAATGTGCTCGCGCGCTCCGGCCTGCAGGCCGGCAGTGATTATCGGCGCGAGGTGAGCTTCACTACCGAGACCGGCCGCCAGCGTCCGGACGTGATCGTCTATCTGCCGCAGCAAAAGCACCTGATCATCGACGCCAAGGTATCGCTGAACGCCTACACCCGCTATGTGAACGCCGAGGACGAGCTCGACAGGAAACAGGCGATCCGCGAGCATGTGCAGGCGATCGGCGATCGCATTGCCGAGCTGGCCGACCGTCGCTACTTTGCGCTGAATGAACTGAACTCGCCCGAGATGGTGTTCATGTTCATTCCCATCGAGTCGGCCTTTGTCGAGGCGCTGCGTGCCGATGAGACCTTGTTCCAGCACGCGCTTGAGCGCAATGTGCTGGTCGCTACGCCGACCACCTTGCTGACCAGCCTGAACATCGTGCGCCAGCTCTGGCGTTTCGAGAACCAGAATGCACACAGCGCCGAGCTTGCGGAGAGTGCATCGCAGCTGTACCAGAAGCTGCTCGGCTTCATAGCCTCGATGGAAGAACTTGGCCGCAAGCTCGACTCCGCGAAGGCGACCTATGCGACGGCCTTCGGTCAGCTCTACAGTGGCCGCGGCAACCTGATCAAGCGCGCGAAGGACTTCGAGCGGCTGGGCGTGGCGGTGCAGAAAGAACTGCCGCAGTATCTGGTGGACAAGGCCGAGCTGGAGCTCGACATGCTGCCCGCCGAGGACGACGCCTCCGACCGGGACGACGAGGGCAGGGCGGCCTGATCAAGCTGCCTGCTGACCGGCCGGTGGGGCTTGTTGCGCTGCGATTACGATGAGAATGCCATGCGAATGCAATGCGCTCTCTTGCTGCGCTGCGAGGTGGCAGCACCCATCCATCAGACGAGCGGCGCGACACGCTGAGTGAATCACGGCTGACGCATCGCAGCGTGATTTTTTTCTCTTTCGCTGTCTAGAATCTCCGTGTCATCCCCTGCACGAGGAGGTTCAGATGGTCCGAGCGACGCTGTTGCATTGCCTCAGGTCTTTGCCTGTCCTGCTGGCTGCTGTTGTGTTCTGCCCCAGTCCTGCCGGCGCCCATGCGCTGTCCATTCAGGAGTGCGCCGAGGGCTCCGACTACATTCGCAATGCCGCACTGTCGCGGGATGGCGGGATGTCCGAGCATGCATTCATGGAAGTCTTCGACACGGATCTCGTGATGCTGATGGCGATACCGCCGACGCTGCGCTGGTTCGTGCAGGATGATGAAGATGCCGAGTTCCTGCGCGCTGCGCTGCACGAGGTCTTCCGCAGGCCGCGCGATCCGGAGACGCATGCGCAGACCTTCGCTGAAGTCTGCCTGCTGCGCGCCGGTGAATGGAAGGTGAACGGCAAGCAGCGGACCTGAAGGCTGACCCACTCCAGCACAGAATCCGGGACTGAATCAGCCGCCGAGCGTGGCCGGTATCTGCAGAAAGCCCCGGAAGCGCACGCGTCCGCTGCGCAGCGGTGCGCCCGCCAGTGCGTAATTCGGGAAGCGCTGCACCAGTCGTCCGATCGCGACCTGACCCTCGAGCCGCGCCAGGCTCATGCCTGCGCAGGCATGCGCTCCGCTGGCAAAGGCCAGATGACGGTTGGGGCCGCGCGCGATGTCGAAGCTTTCCGGGTCGTCGAACTGGGACGGGTCGCGATTGGCAGCGCCGATGCACAGTGTCAGCCGGGTCTGCGCCGGCATGGCCACGCCGCCGATCTCCACCGCTTGCGTGGTGATGCGATTGCCGAGCTGGTTCGAACTCTCGAAGCGCAGCATCTCTTCGATCGCGGACTTGATCAGCTCGGGCGAGGCCAGCAGGCGCGCGCGCTGCGCCGGGTACTCGCACAGGCTCACCAGTCCGTTGCCGATCAGGTTGGTCGTGGTCTCATGGCCCGCGTTGAGCAGGAAGATGCAGTTATGCAGCAGCTCTTTGGCGGAGAGCTTCTCGCCGTCAGGTTCGCCCTGTATCAGACGCGTCAGTACATCCGTGTCGGCATTGCCGGGCTGTGCGCGCCGGCGTGCAATGAGCCCATTCAGGTAATCAATGAATTCCGCGACTGCGCGGTTGCCCGCGTCGAACACCTCGGGGCTCAGCACCGGTTCGAGCGCACCGAGGATCGCCAGTGACCAGTCCCGCAGCGGCTCGCGCTCATCGACTGGCACCCCGAGCAGGTTGCCGATGACCTCAATCGGTATCGCCGACGCGAAATCCTCGATCAGGTCCACCTTGCCGTTGCGCTGCGCGTTGTCGTGCATCCGGTCGAGTAATGTATCCACCAGCCGGATCAGGCCGTCTTCCATGCTGGCGATCGCGCGTGGCGTCAGCGCGCCGGCAATCAGCTTTCGGACGCGCGTGTGCAGCGGCGGATCGGAAAACACCAGACTGGTCGTGTGATGCTCGTAGAGCAGCGAGTCGCCGTATTTGGGTTTGAACTCGAGCTTCTTGTCCGAGCTGTAGGTGCGGGTGTCCTTGTAAACAGCGATCAGGTCGTCGTAGCGGGTCAGGAAGTAGCTGCCATCGGCCATGCGCTTGACGGGGGCATGCTCGCGCAGCGCACGGTAAACCGGGAAGGGATTGTCGTGAAAGCCGGCGGGAAGCCGGGTGACCTCGAAGCTTTCGGCAATCGCTCTCAGATCGTCAGCACGCATAGGGTGTCTCTGGGGAGTGGTGTCCGGCGGATTATAGAGGGTCGCTGCGTTCACGCTGCGGGCAGCGCCCGATGAAAAAGCCTGCCATCAGGCAGGCTTTTTTGGCGAGAGCGACTCGATCAGAACTGATGGTTTGCCTTCACGCCCAGGATCCAGTTGCGGCCCGGTGCCGGTTCATAGAAGCGGCTGTTGGTGTCGTTTACGCGTACCGAGCCGACATACTTTTCGTCGAACAGGTTGTCAATGCGCGCATACTCAGTCACGGTCCAGTCCCTGACCTTCTGACGGAACTGTCCGCGCAGACTGAAGATCGTGTAGTCATCAACGCTGGCCGTGTTGGCGTCGTTTGCATAGACCTTGCTGTTGTAGCGCATCTCCACTCCTGTCTGGAAGCCAAGCGGCTGATACTTCCACGCGGCTTCTGCGAACAGCTGCGAGCGGTAGGTGCCCGGAATGTAGCTTCCGGGATTGAAGCTCGAGCCCGAATCAAACGTCGCATTCAGATAAGTGTAGGCAGCGAACAGCGAGATATTGTTGGCCAGCAGCGTCTCCGCCGACACTTCCGCTCCCTGACGGGTGGTCTTGCCGGCATTGCGGTACGTGGTGTAAGTACCGCCGTTCTCGACCACGATTTCATTCTCGGTGTTGATGTTGAACAGGGCAATGTTCGCGCGGGTGTTGTCGGAGATGAACCACTTGCTGCCGACCTCAAGATTGGTGCTGGTCGCCGGCTTCAGGCTCAGGTTGGGACCATTGCCCGTCGTATCGCGGAACGAGATCTCGATCATGGTCGGTGTCTCGAAACCTTTGCCCACATTGGCATAAAAGTTCAGCACCGGCGTCGCCTTGAACACGGCGCCAATGACGGGGATGGTCTTGTCGAAGCTGAGCGCGCCGGTGCCATCGCCGTTGGTGGTGGGGAGATGGTCGGTGACGCGCTGCTTCAGCCGGGTGTGTCGCAGGCCGGCATGGACATCCCAGCGCTCAGCGACCGACCAGAGACCCTGCACATACTGATCGATATTGCTGGCCTTCTGTGTCTCGTCCCGCGACGGCGAGCCATTGATGACGCCCGCCAGCGCCGGGCTGTCTGTGCGCGCATCGTCCATAAAGCCGGCGCTGATGCCTGCGGTGGCGGTGTACGGACGATCCAGCATCATGCCGCGATGCGTCAGGCGCAACTCGGCGCCGTAGAAATCACGTGCGATGGCGCTTCCACGACCATTGGCGCCGCCGGTGGACAGGTATTGCGTGTTGTCGCGCTGTCCGACATACGTGATCGCGTTGAGCGTATTCCTCGCGTCGAGAATTTTTTCGTAATTGAATCCGACTTGCGTGTTGCTGCGAATGACGCGCGCGTTGGCAGCGACATTGTTCGGCGAGGCCATTTTGTAGTCGGTATTCAGGTTCGCGAGCGTCAGGCCACCCGGATCCTTTGCGGTCTGGTCGAACCAGTTGATCAGTGTGGTGAGCTTGCTGTCCTCTGACAGTTTCACGCCCAGCTTGACCGTGCCCTGTCGCTTCTCGTTGGCGCTCTGGGCGCGGTAGCCGTCCGATGCATAGTTCGAAAAATTCAGCAGGTAATCCACGCCCTGACGCGAGCCCGTCGCCTGTACGGATTCACGACGTGTGCCGAAACTGCCGAACAGCACGTCGCCGCTGACCTCCGGCGTCGCGGGGATAGTGTCGGTGAACAGTTGGATCACGCCACCCGAGGAGTTGCCGTACATGGCCGAGAAGGGACCGCGCATGACTTCAATGCTGCCAATGGTGTCGAGATCAATGCTGCCCGGGTTGCCAATGCCGTCCGGCATGGATAGCGGGATGCCGTCAACATACACACGAATGCCGCGCACGCCGAAAGACGAGCGCGCGCCAAAGCCGCGGGAAGAGATTTGCGGATCTTGCGCCATCTGGTTACGGTTCTGGGCCGTGATGCCCGGCACGCGCGCGAGGCTCTCGGACAGGGTCATTCTCAGCTGGCTATCCTGTATCGCCGATTTCTCGACTTTGTCGATCGCCATCGGCAGATCGAAGCTGTCCTGTTCTACCCGGGTCGCCGTCACCACCACAGGCGAGAGGGATTTGAGTTCCTGAGCCATCAGGCTCGGGGTGGCAAAGCTGCTGGCGATCAGCAGCGCAAGGGTGGTCTTTTGTGTGTTCATGAGGATGCCTGTCAGGCGTTGCTTTTGTGAAAACCCGCAACGCTAATTCACGGACGCATTAATTAACATCATGAAAATCATTAAAGATCACCGAGCTGCGGAAAAAACCGCAGTTTTCTGCCTGTTCGGACGCCAAAATGATGCTGAGCGCCTCATTATTATTTAAATAGCAATTATCCGGATAAAAAAAGACGACCCGAGGTCGTCCTTTTTTAAAAACCACCAGAGCAGCCACGCTGTGCGAGGCTGCTGACCATCCGAATTAACGGTTGGCGATGTACATCGTGATTTCGAAACCGAAACGCAGATCGGTAGCAGCAGGGGTAGTCCAGTTCATAGCCATCTCCTAGTGATTGTTTAAGTTGCTAACTTGCCAAACCATTTGTCGGTCCAGCGGAATGAATAATGCCTGCGAGCGATTCGCAATACATCTGTGAAACGCTGAATTGCTGCTAATGATTTTCATGAACGCGAACCCGGACGGGCGCTGCCGGCTGGCCCGTACAGGGTTCCGTCATTGATGGCCGGCCGCCAGCCCCTGCAGCCCGGCAAAGCGTGCTGCTATGATGCGCCCTCCTGAAAATTCCTGCCATGCCGCGGTCACTCCACGATGCTGCGGCGCACACTGTCATGGCCGATATGCTGCACTCTGACCCGCCTGCCGCCCGGCTCGTCTCCGCCGCCGATGGCGTGAGCCTGCGGCTGAAGATCAACCTGATTTTCACGCTGCTGACGCTGATCGGCTTTTGCGTGCTGATCTATGTCGAGGTGGCTTCCACGCGCAACAGCGTGCGCGAGGAGATGGAAGCGTCCGGCCGCATTGCCACTCAGTTGCTCGGCCGGGTCGGCAGCTTCTATGCGAAGGATGACTTGCATGAGCTGGTGGGCTTCCTGCGCGAGACCGGACGAGTGCGCGCGAATGAGATTCGCCTGGTTGACGCGACCGGGGCGCTGCTCTATGAGTCACCACCATCCACCTACAAGGCCGGCCGCAATGCGCCCGCCTGGTATGCGTCGCTGGTCGCCCCGCCGGACACGGAGCGCGTGATCCAGTTGCCGAATGCGAAGCTGGTGGTCGAGGCCAATCCCACCCGCGCGGTGCTGGATGGCTGGGACAACCTGCGCGACATTCTGTTCGCGCAGGTCACGCTGTTCGTGCTGGCGGACTTGCTGATCTTCTGGATGGTCGGCCGCTGGCTGGCACCGCTTGAGCGCATCCAGCGCGGCCTGCGCGAGATCGAGCAGGGCGGGCACGAGGTCAGGCTGCCGCCGCTGCCGGGCAGGGAGGCGGCGCAAATGGGGCGGGCATTTAATCGCATGGCGCAGGCAGTCGAGGACAATATTCAGGTGCGACAGGCGAGTGCCGAGGCACAGGCGAGGCTGGATGCGCAGCGCGAGTTCACCAAGCTGCTGCATGCGCGCATCGAGGAAGAGCGCGCGGCGCTGGCGCGCGAGCTGCATGATGAGCTGGGGCAGTCGCTGACGGCGATACGCAGTATCGCCAAGTCGCTGATGCAGCATCCGGAGGTCAGCGGCAGTCCCATCGAGCGGCACGCGAAAATGCTGTTCGACACGGCCGGCATGACCTCGGATGCGATGCACCGGATGATCCCCCGGCTCAGGCCCATCAAGCTGGAGGGCATGGGGCTGGTGGATGCGGTGCGCGACCTGCTGACCGAGACCCAGCAGAACAACCCGGAGCTGCGCTTCGAGCTGAATGCCAGCGGTGCGATCCCCGCACTGGACGATGCACTGGAACTCTCCGCGTATCGTATAGTGCAGGAGGCTGTCACGAATGTCGTGCGTCATGCGCAGGCCACCCGTGCGCAGTTGACGATCGCGGCAGAGCACGGCCAGTTGCGGCTCGTGGTGGCGGACAATGGCAGGGGGGCGGAGACCCTGATGCGCGACGGTCATTACGGCATTCGCGGCATGCAGGAACGTACCGAATCCCATGGCGGCAGCATACAATTCGGCCGCGCGGCCGAGGGCGGCCTTGAAGTGAGCGTGCTGCTGCCCCTGCAGCCGCACGCATGACAGGGCGAATGACAGGTCTGCAGTGCAACAGGCTAATGAGCATCAGGTAAGCGACAAGTGAAAAAGACAATCAATGTGATGCTGGTGGATGACCACGCGGTGGTGCGCTACGGTTTCCGGATGTTGCTGGACGCGACAGACGATATCCGCGTGGTGGCGGAGGCCGACTCGGCCGAGGCGGCCTATCAGCAGATACCGACCGCCAAACCGGACGTCATCGTGATGGACATCTCGCTCGGTGGCACGATGGGCGTCGAGGCCACGCGCCGCATCGTCGCGCGCGACAAGATGGCGCGCGTGCTGGGCCTGTCCTCGCATGAAGATCCGAGCTATGTGCGCTACATGCTCAAGGCCGGCGCGCTCGGCTATCTGTCCAAGCGCAGCGCTCCGGATGAGCTGATGCATGCGATCCGGCAGGTGGCCGAGGGCCGGATGTATATCGACAGCCAGCTGTCGCAGCGGATGGCGCTGGAAGAATTCAATGGCGAGAAAAGCCCGATCGAAGTGCTCTCCGAGCGCGAATTCGGCGTGTTCATTCAGCTGGCCAAGGGCGCGTCAGTCAATCAGATCGCCGACATGCTCAACATCTCGCCGCGCACGGTCGGTACCCACCTGTACAACGTCAAGCAAAAGCTCGGCGTCGCGAATCAGGCCGAGCTGGCGCTGATCGCGGTGCGCCACGGCCTGATCGAGCTCTGATCCCCCGCACAGCCACAGCCACAGCCACAGC